>Ga0307929_1001752_pt1 | contig 15413 bp, 10 predicted proteins | sample AceLakmetage1330_FD_203160 | JGI IMG/M metagenome (GOLD analysis project Ga0307929, IMG submission 203160) | Saline water microbial communities from Ace Lake, Antarctica - #1330 | ecosystem: Environmental > Aquatic > Non-marine Saline and Alkaline > Saline | place: Antarctica: Ace Lake...
CTGTTATGGCAACCGTCGATGATCAACGGGCCATGTTTGTCCAGATCGCAAAAACAGAAGATGAGGATGCGATTAAAATATCAAATGCTGTCCAGGCCTTTGTTGCAGAGAAAGAAAAGATATTACCGCCGGGTGTTCATATCTCTGTTTTTTATGATACAACCGATTCTCTTCGTGGCCGCATAAGCCTGCTGACCAGAAATGGTGTGATCGGTCTTTGCCTTGTCTTTTTTATGCTCTGGCTGTTTCTTGATCTGCGTCTTTCCTTTTGGGCGGGCCTCGGTATTCCAATTTCCATTGCCGGAGCCATGTTTATTCTCTGGTCAATTGATGCCACCATCAATATGATTTCACTTTTTGGCCTGATAATGGTGCTTGGGATCGTGGTGGATGATGCAATTGTGGTGGGTGAGGCTATCTATGTGCATCGCAAACGCGGTGAGTCTCCACTCGATGCTGCAGTGAATGGGGTTTCTGAAGTTGCTATGCCGGTACTGGCAGCTGTGACCACAACCATCGTTGCCTTTATTCCTCTGTCCTATGTTGGGGGAACCATGGGGAAGTTTGTGGCTATCTTGCCCGTGGTGGTTATTGCCTGTCTGCTGATTTCACTTGTTGAGTCACTTCTGCTGCTGCCGGCTCATCTTAGCCATTTACCCGATCTGAATAAACCTAAAAACCTGTGGGGGCCTTTTGCTCTTATTGAACGATGGCGATCTGCAGTGAGTAAGGGACTTGAGACATTTATCGAAAAACGCTATGTCCCCTTTATTGCCGTAGTTTTGAACTGGCGTTATGTTTCACTGGCCGTGGCCATTGCTGTACTTATGCTCAGTGTGGGGCTTGTGAAGGGAGGGCTTGTTAAATTTCAGGTCTTTCCAAAACTTGATGGATTTGTGATCACATCCACGGTTGAATTCCCGGAAGGGACACCTCCTGATGTGACGAGCGAGGCATTACAACAGATTGAGTCAGCCTTTGACCGCCTGGCTAAAAAGACAGAGACGATCAGTGGAGAACCTCTTGTCCGTCAGCGTTTGGCCCTGGTTGGGCAGGTTCTGTCCGGGGATATGGGGGCTACTGGGCCGCATATGGGCTCTATCCAGATAATCCTTCTACCGTCTGAAAAACGAGGTATCCACTCCAATGATCTTCTAATAGACTGGGAAAAGGAAGTGGGTGGCATTCCAGGCGTAAAAAGTCTCTCCTTTGAAGGAATGGCAGCAGGCCCTTCGGGTGCTGAAATTGAGGTTTGGCTTCAGGGACGTGATATGGATGATCTTCTTGGTGCAGCGGATGATTTGCAGGAGGCACTTGGTGAGTTCCAGGGTGTGTATCAGGTTCAAAGTGATTATGCGCAAGGCAAAAACGAACTGCAGCTCGCTTTGAAGCCCGAGGCGACAACTCTTGGCCTTTCTGTACAGGACCTTGCCGGGCAGATTAATTCCGGGTTTTACGGGCGGGAAGCTTTTCGCCTGCAGCGCGGCAGCGATGATATTCGGGTGAAGGTGCGATACACGGCACTTGAACGGAGTCGTCTCTCGGATTTTGAAAAAGTGCATATTCGTACGGCCGATGGCAGGGAAGTTCCGTTGCTATCCGTTGCCCATATCAGTTTTGCTCCGGGATTTTCGACTATTACGCGTACCGATGGTTTGCGTCGTATAAAGGTGACGGCCGAAGTCAACAATCGACAGGCCAACTCCGGGGAGATCTTTGCCGAACTTGGAGAGACAACATTTCGTGAACTGAAAGGAAAGTACCCTGATATTAGCCTTGCCATGCAGGGATCCAAGAAAAATACCAGGGAATCGTTTTCATCGCTTATGATTGGCTTTCCTCTTGCCATGGTTGGGATTTTTGTCATTATTGCCACCGTTTTCCGTTCCTATATTCAGCCGTTTATTATTCTTTTTACCATTCCTTTTGGGATTATCGGTGCCATTATCGGTCATCTGCTTCTTGGCTATAATCTCTCCATGATGTCTATCTTTGGAATGGTTGCCTTATCTGGGGTGGTGATTAATGATGCCATTGTTTTGATAGAGCGGGTGAATGAAAATCTTGCCAGTGGTATGAAGCTCTTTGATGCTATTATTCAAGGTGGTGCCAGGCGATTTAGGGCAATTTTTCTTACCTCAATCAGTACTGTGGGAGGATTGGCACCACTTATTATGGAAACGGATATGCAGGCCAGGTTTTTGATTCCGATGGCTCTGTCCGTTGCTGGTGGTGTGGTTTTTGCGACGGGTCTAACCTTGATACTGATCCCGAGTCTGCTGGTGATTATGAATGATTTCAGGCGAATGGTAGTTAAAGGGATAAGTGGTAAATGGCCAACGCGAGAGGAAGTTGAACCAAGGGTGGTGAAAATAAAATGAACTGGCAAACATCTTTTGTACTTGTAACAGTGATAAGTTTTTTATGCGCGCCCATTGTGGGTAGTAAAACACTTGAAGAAGTGGAGTTGCTCGATCTGACAACTGCCCAGGAAGTTGCACTTGCCGATAATCCATCTCTTGCAGCTGCGGCTGAACGGGTGGAACAGGCACGGCAACGGATTGAACAGGCCAGAGCTCTATACTACCCCAGCATTGACGCCGGTGGCGCAGCGGTATCCGGGAGGATGTCTACTGCCGATGCCGCTGCCCAGTCTATGCTTCTGGGTGGTGTTGATATTGATAGAAACAGTGAAAAATACCGACTGAGTCTTGGTGCTTCCTGGCTGTTATTTGATGGATTTTCGAGGAAATTTTCTAATCTTATTGCTGAGTATGGTCAGCAGGAAACCGAACAGGCAAGACGTGATGGTATGCGCCTTCTTCTGCAGTCCGTTGCGGAGAGTTTTTACAGCGCTCAGTTGGCTCTCTACAATAAAACCATTGCCGAAGCCGATTTTTCTTTTAATTCAAAGCAGGCGGATGAGGCAAAGGCTAGTATGGATGCCGGAGCAGGGTCGCTTTCAGCGGTGCTTAACTTTCAGGTGCAGATGAATAATGCTTCCACCGAAATTCTTATTGCTGGTCGTGACTATGATCTGTCTCTGTATGGTCTGGCAGCGTTACTCGGTCGTGAGAGCGGGGATATGCCGGAAGGGCTGCGCCTTGTGGAGATGAAGATGGTAGAGGAGAGTGAATTCTTCAGGTTGTCCACGGATGAGTTGCTTCAAGCTGCTGCCATTAATCGTCCAGATATTCTTCGTCAGGAGTTTAGCCTGCAGCGTGCTGAATCCACCGTTGGCAGTAATAAAGCACGGTTTTACCCGCAGCTGTCACTCAATGGTTCCTATGATGGTAACCGCTTTGACAGTATGGGGTTTGAAACCGATGATTTTGGCTCCACGGTGTCTCTCAATCTTTCTTATAATCTTTTCCGAGGGGGGAGTGATAAAGCCAAAGTTGCCGAGGCAAAGGCATTCCATCGTGAAGCCGCCAGGACTCTTGAACAGCAGAAAAACAAAGTACAGAGTGAGGTGAGACAGGCTGTAACCAGGTTGGTGCAGGCAAGGGATCAGCTGGTGCTGCAGCGTGCGTCGGTAAAACTGGTTGAGCAGAGCAGGGGGTTGGTGGAAGAAGGGTATAAGGCCGGTCAGGAATCACTGGCACGTTTTAATGAAGTACAGCGAGACCTGGTTCGAACCCAGTCACGTCTGGCATTGTCATTAATTGGTTTGTATACCAATCGTCACTCTTTAAAAACAGCGACGGGTGCATCTTTGCTGCCATTTCTGACTCAAGATGATGTGGCATCCGGGGCTGAATAAATTTGTATGAACAGAAAAATATTTGCCGTCGGCGACAGTCACTCCAGACGCTGCTTTGAAGAGCATCACACTATTGCCGATTCCAGGGCTTTGGTTGGATATAATAAACTCGATGGAAAGACTGCCTACAATCTTGAACGTCATGAAAAACAATTATTGAAAATCCTTGCACCCCTTCGTGAAAAGGAACTGATCTTCTGTTTCGGGGAGGTGGATGTCCGGCTTCATATTAAATATAAACATCGTCAACTTGGAGTGCCGGTTACTCAGCTTATCGATAAAACAGCGGAGCGTTACACCTCCTACGTCCACCGCCTACGAAATGATGGTCACCGGATACATATCTTTAATGTGGTTCCCACCGGTGACTTTCTCGGGCTTGCTGCTGAGAAATGGAAACAGGGCTTAAGTTATCCATTTACTGCTACCTATAAGGAGCGTAGTGACTATACAGAGAAACTCAACAGTGCCTATGGCAAGTATTGTCGCAGGCTGCAGATTCCTTTTATAGATATCTATCAGCACCTTGTCGATGAGACCGGACAAAGACGGCAGGAGTTGGTCTTTGACTTTGCCCATATTGATAACAGCTGTGCTGATCTGGTTTTGAAGTATTATGATTTTGCCTCAATAGAGAAATAAGTAATCAAGGAATACGAGTTGCCATATGTTTGATAAAAGTACAAATGCCTTTCCGGCAAAGAAAAACAGTCTCTTTCTTGCCCATTGTGCCATTTCCCCCATGCAGCGCAGGGCAAAAGAGGCGGCTCAGGAATATCTCGAGGCCATGGCTGAGGGCGGCATCAGTAATCTGCCACCATTTTTTACCCTGCTTCCCCGCTTCCATCAGAAATGTGGTCAGCTATTGAAGACGGATCCAGAAAATATATCCAGTGTCCATAATACGGCAGAGGGGATATGTCTTATTGCCAATGGCTATCCGTTTCAGCCGGGTGATGAAATAATAAGTTATGTCCATGAATTTCCAAGTAATCATTACCCATGGCGATTACAGGAAAAAAGAGGTGTGAAACTTGTCCTGCTTGGTGACAGTGATCCTTTAGGTTCTCTTGGTGATCTGAATTCTCCACGGGGATGGTCCATGGCAGTGCTGGAAAAAAAGGTCAGTCCGAAAACCCGCATTATAGCTCTGAGTCATGTTCAGTTTACCAGTGGCTACACTGCCGATTTACAGAAGTTGGGCTCTTTTTGTAAAGAGCGTAATATTGATCTTGTTATTGATGGTGCCCAGAGTGTTGGATGTCTGCCCCTTTATCCGGAAGAGTGTAATGTGGCGGCTGTGGCTGTGTCTTCCTGGAAGTGGCTTATGGGGCCATTTGGGGCTGGTTTGCTCTATACCAGTGCTGAGTTTCGGAAGAAGATTGAAGTGACCATGGTTGGCTCATCTTCTATGCAGCAGGGGCTTGAGTATCTCGATCATAGCTGGAATCCTCATGTCGATGGGCGTAAATTTGAATATTCCACCTTATCATGGGAGCATCTGGCAGCACTGAACGGTTTGCTGGATGATGTTTTTTTACGCTATTCTCTGGAAGATATTCGGATGGAAGTCTTCCGTTTACATGATATTTTCCTTCAACACCTTGACCCTGATTTATTCACACCACTCCTTTTTCCCGATAAGCATCGTTCCGGGATTCTTGCAATCCTTCCGAAGACAAATGCCCAGGAGCTGATGGAAAATGTAGGGAAGCAGGGCATAGTAGCAACATTACGTTCAGAATATATACGAATAGCTCCTCATTTTTATCTCGATGATAAAGATATGAAAAGGGCGGCAGAATGCTTTAACAGGGAGGCAGGACGAAAATGACAAAAACAGCATTTATTACAGGGGCCACATCAGGATTTGGCTGGGCTTGTGCCGAGATGTTTGCCGAAAAAGGCTGGAACCTTGTTCTTTCAGGGCGACGTAAGGAGCGGTTACAGGAACTGCAGGATCAATTGTCAAATGTTGTGGTTCATACTGCGGTGTGTGATGTGCGAAATAGGAAACAGGTTGAGGCAATGGTGAAAGAACTGCCTGGTTCGCATGCTGATATTGATCTTTTGTTGAATAATGCGGGGCTTGCCCTTGGGCTGAATCCGGCGCAGGAAGCTGATATTGATGACTGGGATACTATGGTGGATACCAATATCAAGGGTTTGATGTATGTAACCCGGGCTTTGTTGCCCGGTATGGTGAGTCGTGGTACCGGCCATATTATCAATATGGGCTCAATCGCCGGTTCCTGGCCCTATCCAGGTGGGAATGCCTACGGCGCAACGAAAGCATTTGTTGAGCAGTTCTCCAATAATTTACATGCCGATCTGCATGGAACAGGTATTCGGGTCTCCAATGTTGAGCCGGGTCTTGCTGAGTCTGAATTTTCTGTGGTTCGTTTCCATGGCGATAAAGAGAAGGCAGATGCCGTGTATGATGGGACTGAGCCGTTGACCCCGGTGGATATTGCGGAAATTGTGTATTGGTTGACCGATCGTCCACCCCATGTGAATATTAATCGGCTTGAGGTTATGCCGGTTTGTCAAAGCTGGAGTCCTTTTGCCATTCACAGGAAGAAATGATTGAACAAATATCTTCGGGTTGCTAAGCTGTCTAAAAGTATAATTATTTCTGTTGATATTTTGCCGGAGGAAGGGAAATGAGACGAGGTTTTCTAGTTGGGTTATTGCTATTATCGCTATTACCACTGTGTGCCGTTGCCGGGGACAAGAGTCCCTGGGATGTGAAGCTGCCCTTTAAAAATGCTACCATCCACTATACAATTAGTGGGATGGAAAATGGCACCGAAGTTAGCTATGTTCGTGACTACGGGAAGGAAATAGCCACCTATCATACTACAAAAACAACTATGATGGGAATGACCATGGTGAATGAAACCGTGGATATTGATACTCCCGAGTGGAGCTATCAGTTTGACCTGACAGAGAGAACTGGTACCAAGAGTGTCAATCCTGAAAAATATATGGCCGAAGAATATAATAAGCTTTCCAGGGCTGATAAAAAACGGGTTGAAGAAAATAGTGAAAAAATGGGTCTGTCCGTCGCTGAAGGATTTGGTGGCAAGATTCAGCAGGACGCCAAAAAAATCCTCGGATATAGTTGTGATCGAGCCGAAATGATGGGAAATGTGGTGTATTCTATCCACGGTACCGGGCTTCCTCTTCTTGTTGAGACGAATATTATGGGGATGACGATGCAGATTGAGGCAACTTCCGTGGATAAAGGAAAAGTTGCTGACTCATTTTTTCAGTTTCCCAAGGGAATTGAACCAAAATTTGATCCACAATCCGATGCCGTTGCTCGTGAGATGGCTAGACAAACGATCGCTATGTTGAAAAACCCTGAAAGTGCAAAAAAAATGGGTGGACCGGCAATGAAGGGGCAACAACCGCAAATGTCTCCGGAAGATCAGGAGCAGATGGAACAGGCTATGGAGATGCTGAAGGGCATGTTTGGTACTCCGCCACAGTAGTCATTGTTGCCTGGGGTCAATCAGGTGTCTTTTTTAGATAAGGAATTGATAATATGAAACGATTTACCAATGTTACTATTCTCTTTGTGCTGGCAGTTGTCTTCAGTGCCTGTTCCACCATTAGCGTGACGTCGGATTATAATCAGGGCTATGATTTTGCAACACTCAAAACATATGCCTGGCTTGATAATGGTGAGCAACCGAGCAGTGATGCCAGAATTAATAACGATCTTGTCATCGAAAGGGTTCGTGCTGCAGTGGAGAGAAGTCTTGCTGCAAAAGGATATGTGAAGAGTGAAGGGGGGTCCGCTGATTTTATGGTGAGCTGGCTTGGAGGAATTAAAAGCAAGCTGCAAGTGGACACTATTGATCATTTTTACAGTCCCTATGGATATGGCGCTCTGGGGCGGGATCCTTTTATGCGTCCTGGTATGGGAAGTATGCGGACAAGCACTGTCAGAGAGTATGAAGTGGGTACTTTGATTATTGATGTTCTGGATCATCAGCAGCAAAAATTAATCTGGCGCGGTACTGGTACCGACCGGCTTGGTGGTAGTGATGATCCGAAGGTTATTACCGAAAATATCAATAATGCTGTGGACGCTATTCTTGAGAGTTTCCCACCAGTAAAAAAGATGTAAATTTACGATTGCTGGTGCTGGAAACGCAATAGAGTAAAAGTAGTTATCACCTCGACGAGGAACCTGTGCATTATTCACAGAAGTCAGGAGAGGAAGTTCTTAAGGACCTGGGTTCTCGACTGGGGGGATTGAACTCCGAGGAGGTACGTGAATATCGTCAGCATCATGGCCCCAATCATCTGGAAGCCGCCAGGCCAGTTAATCCTGTAGTTCTTTTTCTTGATCAGTTCAAAAGTTTTATAATCTATATCCTGTTGTTTGCCATTGTCTTTTCCTTTATTATTGGCGAATATGTGGATTCTATTCTTATTCTTGTCATTCTTCTCGTCAATGCTCTGATAGGGTTTTTCCAGGAGCTGAATGCCCATCGTTCCCTTGAAGCACTTCAAGAAATAGCCGCTCTTCATGCCACTGTTTTGCGTAACGGACAAAAGGCAATTATTGATGCCGTAGACCTGGTTCCAGGTGATATCCTTGTGTTGACTGCCGGAGATAAAGTTCCTGCGGATGCACGAATTCTTGAGTCGGTTCGTTTGAAGGTGGAGGAATCCGCTTTGACCGGTGAGAGTGTCCCAGCGGAAAAGGAGAGTACCGATATTGCGGAGAAGGTGCAGCTTGGAGAACAGCGAAATATGCTTTTTTCCACCACTTCGGTGGTTGTTGGTAACTGTTTGGCTGTGGTGGTTGCAACGGGAATGGAAACGGAGATTGGAAAAATCACTGCTCTTATTTCCAGTGCCGTTGATGAGATGACTCCCCTGCAGCAACGTCTGCATACCTTTGGAAAACGACTGGGCGGAGTTATCTTGCTTATCTGTCTTGTGGTATTTAGCATCCTCACTCTTCAGGCCTTCCTTAGAGGCGGGCTTACTGAACAAACCTTTGTTGCCTTTCTCTTTATTGCTATCAGCCTGGCCGTTGCTGCCGTACCTACCGCTCTGCCGGCTGTGGTAACCATTGCTCTTAGTGTCGGAGTAAAGCGTCTCTTGAAAAAGAAGGCATTGGTACGAAAGCTCTCCTCGGTGGAAACTCTTGGCAGCTGTGATGTGATTTGTACTGATAAGACCGGAACCCTTACTGAAAATCAGATGACAGTTCGTTATGGCTGGACCATGGCTGGTGAAGTGGAATTGCAGGGGGTCGGTTATCAGCCAGTGGGAGAGGTGAAGGGAGATATCGTTGATATTCTTTTTAGGGCCGGTCTTATATGTAATAACGCAAATCTGTATGAACGTGGTGAAAGTTGGGAGTTGATTGGTGACCCGACGGAAGGAGCGTTGCTGACAAGTGCGGGTAAGCTAGGATTGACAGGAACAGAACAGCGTATTGATGAGATCCCTTTTGACTCCGACCGAAAAATGATGAGTGTCTTGACTTTGGATAGTGAAGGGCAGCATGCGGTTTTTAGCAAGGGTGCCCCAGGCCATATTCTTGAGCACTGCAGTAGTTATTATAAGGATGGAAAGATTCAGCCTTTAGACAGCGAGTCACTCGCTTATATTGAGTCTCAAAATGATCTCTATGCGGAACAGGCCATGCGTGTTCTCGCCTTTGCCTGGAAAGTTAAAGAAACAGATGCTCCCTTTGATGAAGAAGGACTGACCTTTCTCGGGTTTCAGGCCATGATCGATCCTCCGCGTCGGGATGTGTTGGCAGCTATCAAAACAACCTCCGCAGCCGGGGTTCGTGTGATTATGGTTACCGGTGACTATCAGACCACTGCAAAAGCCATTGGAAAAGAAATTGGAATAGAGAGCGAGGTTTGTTCAGGGCAGGAGCTTGATGGTATGGATGAGGCTGCCTTGATAAAAACGCTGCAGAGTGGAATGAATATCTTTGCCAGGGTGATCCCGGAGCATAAGCAGCGCATCGTTGCAGCCTTGCAAAAGATGGGGCACACCGTCGCAATGACGGGAGATGGGGTAAATGATGCACCGGCTCTGAAAAAAGCGAATATCGGGATTGCTGTTGGGAGTGGCACTGAGGTGGCAAAGGAGGCCTCTGATATTGTTCTGCTTGATGATAGTTTCAGTAATATTGTGAGTGCCATACGTGAGGGGCGCGGTATTTACGATAATATTCAGAAATCCATTATGCTTCTGCTTTCCGGAAATTTTGGTGAGGTTTTGATTATCTTTCTGGCGGTTATGACCGGAATGAATCTGCCACTCACTGCGATTCTGCTGCTCTGGATTAATATGGTAACGGATGGGGCGCCAGCTCTTGCATTTAGTGTGGACCCATATGGAACTGATATTATGGTCCGTCAGCCAAAGGCGGGGAGGGAAAATATTCTTCCAATGGATAAACTAGTCTTGATTGCTGTATTGGGAACTATTGGTACCGTGATCGCTCTCTTGCTTTTTTCACTCTACGGTGGAGTAAACGGAGATGGTGAGAAATTAAGGCTTGGGCAGACCATGGTCTTTAACTTTGTTGTACTCTATGAAGTCGTTTTAGTTTTTGTTATTCGCAGGGATTACCGGGTGCCTCTTTTTTCAAATTGGTGGATGTGGGCTGCCGTTGTCTTTTCGGTGGTGATTCAACTTGTTCTTATGTACACGCCATTGCGTGATATATTTAAAATTGTTGCACTGGGAAGTCGGGAACTTTTGTTGTTGGTTGGCGCCGCGTTATGCTTTTATCTTTTGTGTCGAGGCTACGTTTTTTTACAGCGTCTTTTTATAAGAAGAAGAGCGTTGGCTTAGCCTGTTCTGAGTTGAAACCAGGAAAAGATTTATTGCCTGATAAGTGGGGAAAAAGATATTGACACCTTGGTCGTGGTCGTTTATATTCGTGCGCCTACAGGTCGTTGCTATCATTAACCTGTTATTTGAATAATCCTCGATAGCTCAGTTGGTAGAGCAGGTGGCTGTTAACCACCTTGTCGCAAGTTCGAGTCTTGCTCGAGGAGCCAAAAAAATACCAAGCCTGATCGTTATTGATCGGGTTTTTTTTCCCATTTGTATTGAGTCGGGGCGTAGCGCAGCCTGGTTAGCGCGCCTGCCTTGGGAGCAGGAGGCCGTAGGTTCGAATCCTACCGCCCCGACCATTAGATTAGTAAGCAATAAAAAAAGCCAATCACTTATCAGTGATTGGCTTTTTTTATTGAGTATTTGTTCGACAGAAGGTCTTGGTTTTATTTGGTTTTTTCTGTGTCTGTGTCTGTGTCTGTGTCTGTGTCGTCATCCTCTTCCGAACTGTCAACGTTATCTTCTTCCGTACTGTCGGCTTTATGCTCTTCACTTTCTTCTTCAGCCGCTCTCTTTTCTAGTTCTTCCTGCTCCTGTTGCATGCGAACAGCTTTTGGAATTTTTGATTCAGGAAGAATCATCTCGGTGATTTTCTCGATTTCTTCCTGGAGGTCCGGGTCAGCTAGGCAGATATCACATTCCGCAGCATGTTTTTCGATAAATGAGACCATCCGTGCCGGGGCCATGGTTTCATTACTTACGTGGATGTACCAGCCTTTAATTTGTTTTATGAGTCTTTCGCACTGCATATTCTTCTGGTTACCTGAATAATTGAGTTGGAAAATTTTATATGTTTTTTCGTTGTATCGGTCGTTTGACAAGCAAAGTAAACATTATTTTGACGGAAGGCAAATTATAAAAAAGTTGTCTTCCATTATAATTGCTATTACAGTGGGTACCATGTTGTGGAAGTGGATAGTGCACTGGTGGCGCTCCCGGACTTCAAATCCGGTGTAGCGGGTTAATAGCTCGCTAGGTGAGTTCGATTCTCATGCACTTCCGCCACTCTTTTATGCCTGCTCTGTTTTCTTTAAGAGTGGGTGTCCCATCTCCTCCCGTTGCGCGACATACCCGCTCGCAACTTTTCTTGCAATGTTTCGTATTCTTCCAATGTATCGTGTTCGTTCTGCCACGCTAATTGCTTTTCTCGCATCAAGAAGGTTAAATGTGTGTGAACATTTTAGACAATAGTCATACGCGGGTAAAACCAGTCCTTTTTCTATCAGTTTGAGGCCCTCTTCTTCATAGGTACAGAAGAAATTAATGAGTTCTGTCACATTTGCTTCTTCAAAGTTAAATGTGGAGAATTCAACTTCTGCCTGATGGAAAATATCGCCATAGCTGACGGAGTCGTTCCATGCGATGTCATACACCGAATCCACACCTTGCAGGTACATGGCGATTCGTTCTAGCCCGTAGGTGATTTCAACTGTGGTGGGGAAAAGATCGATGGATCCTGCTTGTTGGAAGTAGGTAAACTGGGTGATCTCCATACCGTCTAACCATACTTCCCATCCAAGGCCCCAGGCTCCGAGTGTCGGTGATTCCCAATCATCCTCAACAAAGCGGATATCATGTTCAAGCAAATCAAGGCCAAAGCGCTTTAAGCTTCCAAGATAAAGTTCCTGTACCTCTATTGGAGAGGGCTTCAGGACAACCTGATATTGGTAATAGTGTTGAAGGCGGTTAGGGTTGTTGCCGTAGCGACCATCTGTCGGACGTCTTGATGGTTGCACATAAGCGGCTTTCCATGGTTCAGGGCCGAGTGAGCGAAGGAGAGTGGCGGGGTGGAACGTTCCTGCGCCTACTTCCATGTCATAGGGTTGCTGAATAACACAGCCTTGGTCAGCCCAGTATTGATTGAGCCGAGAGATGATATCTTGAAAATTCATTCAATATTCCTGTAATAATTAAGGAGGTTGCTTTTTGTTCGATGCTGATTACTTTTCACACTCAACGATCGCTGTTTATGTTTCACTAAATAATATCTTCTGCGAAAAGTTTAATTTGACACATTTACCATAGCTATTATCCCGGGTAAATCTTTATTTTTGTCACTTTACGGGAACCTCCTGAAATAATATAAGAAAATAATTGGTCCTTTTTATGTTGAATATAAAATCAAACCCTCCCATCGAGGAAATTTTGAGAAACTGTAAATCCATTGCAGTTGTTGGTTTTTCTCCAAAAGAGAATCGACCCAGTCATATTGTTGGAAAATATCTAATGGCTGCCGGGTTTACGGTTTATCCTATTAATCCCGGAGTTCACGAAATACTAGGGCAAATATCCTATCCTGATCTGGCCTCGATCCCCGGACCTGTAGATGTTGTCGATATATTTAGGCGCAGCGAAGATATTTACCCCATTGTTGAGGCAGCTATTGCAATTCAGGCAAAAGTTATATGGATGCAGCAGGGGATTGTCAATGATGTAGCTGCAGCACTTGCTGAAAAGGCTGGGTTACAGGTTGTGATGGATCGCTGTATTAAAATTGATCATGCAAATATGAACTAAAAAGTGATTTCCTGAAATTATACTATGGAACCAAAAAAAATCAGCGTTCGCGGTGCGCGGATGCACAATTTGAAGAATATCGATGTTGATATTCCTAGAAATAGTCTGGTTGTTTTTACCGGTTTGTCCGGTTCTGGAAAGTCCACCCTTGCCTTTGATACGCTCTATGCCGAAGGGCAGAGGCGTTATGTGGAGTCCTTGTCTACCTATGCCCGCCAATTTCTTGGGCAGATGGATAAACCAGAAGTTGATGCCCTTGAAGGGTTGTCTCCTGCTGTTTCCATTGAGCAGAAGACAACATCGAAGAATCCTCGTTCAACCGTTGGTACCGTCACAGAAATTTATGATCATTTGCGTCTGTTGTTTGCTCGATGCGGGCGTCCCTATTGTCCAGAATGTGGTGATGAAATCAGGTCTCAGTCTATAGAAGACATGGTAAACACCCTCTCAGGGTTAGCAGAGGGGACCAAGATCATTTTACTTGCGCCGATGGTTAACGGAAAAAAGGGGCGGCATGAGCAGCTTTTGGCCCGTATCCGAAAAGAAGGTTTTGTTCGAATAAGGGTTGATGGCGATATTGTCCATTCGGATGATGTGCAGGCACTTGAAAAAAATAAACGTCATTCCATAGAAGTTGTTGTCGATCGTGTGGTGATTAAGGCTTCGTCCACTCGTCGTCTCAGTGATTCTATTACAACTGCCGTAAAACTGACCGAGGGCTTTTTGCTTGTTCATTTTCCTGAGAGTGGGGAAGAACGATTGTTCAGTGAATTTGCCGCCTGTCACCGATGTGGCATTTCAATGCCTCGTTTATCAACCCAACTTTTTTCGTTTAATAATCCACAGGGAGCCTGCGAGGAATGTGGCGGTCTGGGAGTTAAACAATTTTTTGATGCGGCACTTATTGTCCCCGACCCTTCCCTCAGTATAAAGAGGGGAGCTATTGCGCCATGGGGGAAACGAATGGGGAAGAGTTATTCCGGGCAGATGCTTGAAGCAGTGGCTAAGCATTACTCGTTTTCCATTGCGACTCCTTTTGCAAAATTATCTGAAAAATTGCAAAATATTCTGCTCTATGGGTCAGGATCCGAGGAAATATCTTTTTATTATCAGAAAGGGCGTCGTCAGATGACAACGGTGAAGCCGTTTGAGGGTGTTATTCCGCAGCTGAACCGACGTTTTCATGAAACCAACTCCTCTATGATAAGAGAAGAACTTGGACGATATATGAACGAGCAGACATGCCCACGGTGTCATGGCGCGCGTTTGAAACCAGAAGCGTTGGCTGTGAAGGCTGGAAAGTGGACGATCTATGAGTTTACCTGCCTCTCAATCGATAAAATGATTGAGCACCTGCCTCTAATCCCCTTCTCAACACGTGAGCGTCAAATTGGAGAGCCGATTCTAAAAGAAATCATTGACAGGTTGTCATTTCTTGAGGATGTGGGACTCGGGTATCTGTCTCTTGATAGAAAGTCTGGGACTCTTTCCGGTGGAGAGGCGCAGCGTATTCGATTGGCTTCTCAGATAGGGTCAAGGCTTGCCGGAGTTTTATATATTCTTGATGAACCGAGTATTGGTCTGCATCAGCGTGATAATCAGAAATTAATTAATACTCTGGTTGAGCTACGAGACATGGGGAACAGTGTTATTGTCGTGGAGCATGATACTGATACAATTATGACCGCCGACCATATACTTGATATGGGTCCAGGTGCCGGGGTTCATGGTGGGGAAGTCGTGTACTCCGGTGATGTTAGCGGTCTCTTGGCGTGTGACAAATCCCTCACTGGAAATTATCTTTCAGGAACCAGGAGTATTGAGATTCCCAAAAAGAGACGTAAGCCGGGTAGGGGCTGTTTTTTACGTTTGAAGAATGGTGTGGTGAATAATCTTAAAAAAGTAGATGTCGCCTTTCCACTTGGTGTTATGACCTGTATCACAGGAGTTTCCGGATCAGGGAAGAGTTCACTGGTTATTGAAACTCTGTTCCCACTTGTAAAAGAGGGATTAGGGAACAGGCTTGATCGTGTTCAGATTGGGAAGACTCGCCTTACAGGTCTCAGCAAGATTGATAAAAGTGTAGATATCGATCAAAGCCCAATCGGGAGGACACCAAGGTCTAATCCTGCAACCTATACAGGTGTTTTCACACCCGTTCGTGAACTTTTTGCACGACTTCCGGAATCAAGAATACGAGGGTATAAACTAGGGCAATTCAGCTTCAATGTAAAAGGTGGCC
>Ga0307929_1001753_pt1 | contig 15412 bp, 9 predicted proteins | sample AceLakmetage1330_FD_203160 | JGI IMG/M metagenome (GOLD analysis project Ga0307929, IMG submission 203160) | Saline water microbial communities from Ace Lake, Antarctica - #1330 | ecosystem: Environmental > Aquatic > Non-marine Saline and Alkaline > Saline | place: Antarctica: Ace Lake...
AAGCACAATTGGCTGACCAATGGGAAGCAGGGAGCAACGCGACCGGAAAATCGCATGGAAGGCCGACGTGGCGGGCGAGCTGACACAACACAGCGAAACCTAATGGTTCAGGCACGGCGGTCATGCAGGAAAGCAACACGCTCTTATCTGGGGAGATCCCATGGCGGAAATGTCATAGGAAGTCAGCAGAGGCCATAGTAGCGAGAGAGCGAGCCGGGTCGAGTGATCGCCCGTTTAAACGAAGAAACCAGAAGCCTCGACTCTGGATATGATCTTCCCGTGTTTCATCTTCTCCGCACAACGGCTGCGTATATTCGCGCAGTTTTCCACGTCGCTGCGCAACGCCTGGTGATGCAGATCTCTACATTCCTCTAACTGTAGGTAAACTCTTGCCGGAGAAAAGCTGTTTGCCGTCAGACAACCCATCTTCCCTTCGTGGGGCTAGCTCATCCACCATTCGTGATCGCCAGAACAGAAGACGCTCCCTGCTTTTGGGGTCCTCAGTAAGGTTATGAAGCTCGTTCGGATCATCAATAAGATTGAAAAGCTGCTCTTCACCGGTACGAGTATACCAAATATACTTTTCTTTGCCATTCGTCAGGAATTGCATGGCCATGTCTTCGTGATAACAGGCTGAGTGTTCGCCGTGAACGTAGTCGCGCCAACCCGCATCAGCCGAGGTCGTCGAGAGCAAAGGCAACATGCTTCTGCCTTCAACGCTATCAGGTATATCAATGTCTGCCGCATCAAGAATGGTGGGCATAATATCCTGCTGCGATATCGCCGCATCCGAGATATGCTGTTGGGCTCCATCTGGGGGAGAGACGATCATTGGAATCTTTGCAGATCCTTCATACGCATAGCTCTTTCTGAACAGATTATGATCGCCAAGCATCTCTCCGTGATCTGAGGTGAAGACGAACCACGTAGGACCCATGTCGAGTTCTTCACACTTGCTGACGAACCTTCCAATCTGGGCATCAATATGCGTGATTTGAGCATAGTAGGCTTTGCGGCTCTCCGCCAGTACATCAGAAGGAAGTCGTCCGCACCACGCATTATTGTCAGAAACAGGAACATCATACCTCGTGGCCCACTCGCCAATGGGCGGAGCCGGGATGACGCTGTCTCTATACATCTCGAAGTACTCGCGCGGCGGATCCAGTGGTGCGTGAGGGCGATGAAATGAGAGGTTGAGAAAGAATGGCCGTTCACGGTCACGACGTTCAAGGAAATCAATGCCGCGCGTGACGACCCAACTGCTGTTGTGCAACTCTTCCGGTAGCAGACTGACTCCGGCAACCCATGAATTGAATTCCAGCCCGTGATCTGGCTCTTGTATATCCGTACGCTCCTTTAACCACTCAAAGTAATCGTTGACGTAATTCCCGTCGAAGTTTTGAGTGGCTTCGTAGGAATCCTGCGTTTCAAAACCAAGAGGCAAGCGTTGGGGGAAGAAATGCGTCTTACCCACGCAATGTGTCTGATATCCCGAACGGGCAAGAACTTCCGCGAGTGTGTTCTGATATTGCCACGGTACTTGATCGCGATATCCCAGTCTTCCGTGCGTTGTCGGCCGCTGGCCCGTAAAGATTGACGCCCGAGCTGCTATGCAGGACGGGCAGGCGCTATATGCGGCTGTGAAGACGGTGCCTTTAGAGGCCATCCTGTCCAGATTTGGAGTTTTAACGTTGGGATGTCCCAGTACGCCTAGGCAATCTCCCCTCATCTGATCTGTCAGAATGAAAACAATGTTCGGCTTGTGCTTTGTTGTCATTAGCGATTTTTCCTCTTTGCATAACAACACCCTCATCCTCAAAATGGGGCGCGTCCGCGCGGTCCATTTTGTAGGTGTGCTGGGCTTTGTTGTGTGCCGGGCTTGCTCGGCTGCTTACTGGTGCGCTCCGCGAGCGTACCAAAACTGTTAATTACGTCACGTGACGTAAGATGCATATTTATATAATCGTAAAAGTTAGTCCCGTCCTAACGCTGAAGTTCTGAAACCGGAAATTTCTAAGCCGGATGGTTGCCGTTAGTGGACAATGGTTGAAACGCCGGCAGCGAGTGTTTTTCTAAATCCATCTTCAAGTACGAGCTCTCCGATGATCCCGGCGGGCAATTCAATTGTGTATTCGATCCCTTCGCCGCTCTTCTTCCAAGCACTCCTCATGGTTCCGGTCGGTGCGTCGTAGCTCGCCTTGACCCATTGAAGGTCTTTCACAACACCCGGCCGAATGCAGACCTGGATGAATCCTGGGTTCTCGGTATCCGGCCTGATCCCAGCAAGGTAACTGAACATCCAAGCGCTCACGTCGCCAAACATGATGTGATTGTGCGATGCATTCCCATTCCACGACTCCCAGAGCGTGGTAGCGCCTTGCCGCAGCCAGTGTAGCCACCCGGGATACGCGTCTTGAGCGATCAGTTTGTAAGCCACCTCGAGCTCGCCGTTGTCTGCCAGCGCCCGTGGAATGTATTTGGCGCCCAGAATTCCGAAATCGGCTTTGTAATCGTTTTTCTTTATGGCGGCGACCAGGGCCGCGACGACGTCGGCCTTCTCTGCGTCGCCGACGAGCCCTTGATACAGCGCACAGCCCATGGCGGTCATTTCGCCCTCGCCATAGATGCCGTTGCCCTTGTAGAACCGCTTGTTGAAGGCAACCTTGATTTCGGCGGCAAGCGCCGCGAAGGGTTCAATATCTCCGGGACGATCTACGATCGTGGCCAACTCCGACATGATGCATGCGTCGATATAGTAGTAGCCGGTGGACGTGATGGCAGAACTCGCCACCTTGCCAAAGGCGCACCAATCTCCCAGGCCGAAGGACAGAATGTTTTCCGTGGCCATGGTCTCGCAGTAATCCATGTACCGCCTCATGGCGTCATAGTGTTGTTTTATCAAGCGACTGTCGCCTGTATGTTGGTAAATATACCACGGGATAAGAATAAAAGCATTGTCCCAAGCCGGACCACTACCCCAATTATACCCCCATCCGGCGGACGGTACGATGCCGGGAAATTGGCCGCTTGGACGCTGAGTATCGGCCATAGTCTGCAACCATTGAGCATAGGACGAGGCCACGTCATAGTTCATCAGGCCCGTTTCCGCCGCTAACTGCGCGTCACCCGTCCAACCGTTCTTCTCCCGGTGCGGACAGTCTGTCGGGATCCCTACGAAGTTGCTGATGAAGGACCGGCGGGTACTGGCTTGCAGAGCGTTGAGGTCAGGATTGGAACACTCGAAGCTGCCAATGGAATCGAATGCGGTATGGACAACGCGCCCCGTGACCATGTTAAGCGTCGGATCGTCAGAGAAGCCCTCAAGCTGAACGTAGCGGAAGCCGTGGTAGGTGAAACGCGGCTCCCAGTGCTCTATGCCATCACCTTTGAGGATGTATCGGTCAGTCTGAAAATCGCCCTCTTTGACGAACTTCCCCAGATGCTTTGTGTCCACTTCGCCATTGTCGCAGAGAAGGTCGCTGTAGCGTAGGGTGATCTCTTGCCCGGCGCTACCAGACAGTCTGAGCAGCGCCCAACCCGCAATATTAACGCCCAGATCAAATACTGCGACGCCGGGGCGAATGACGTTGACCGATTTGGCCACGATATCATCCATAACCTTACAGGGGGGAGAGGTCTGCTCTTCCATTACGCCGCCGGGGCCGGGGACGATGCATGCCTGCTTCCAGCTATGATCATCGAAGCCGGGCAGATCCCAAGCGACTGGGGCCAAACGGGCATCATAGGTTTCACCATTGCGCAAAGCGTTGAAGCGTATCGGGCTATCGACGCACACCGTCCACTCACTGTTGGAACCAAGCTCCATCACGGTGCCATCATCAAAGGTCAGCTCCAGACAGAGGTTAAACTTGGGATGATCCCGCCAGTTCGCCCGTTCGAAATTCCAGGCATCCGGCGTACTGCAGTTGTACCAGCCATTGCCAAGGATCACTCCGATGGCGTTGACGCCTTGTCGCAGTTGTTCCGCCACGTCGTAATTCACCGAGCGAACGCGTTGGTCGTACTGGGTCACGATGGGGTCCAAGACATGGTCTCCGACCTTTGATCCGTTGAGATGCAACTCGTAGTAACCCAATCCGCAAATACGGACGATGGCTGTCTTGAGTGTGGATCCGAGTTCGAATTCTCTACGAAAATAAGGCGCCTGCGGGAACTTCCCGCCGCCTATCCATTGTGCCTTGTATTCAGTCAAATTGGTCATGTTCATAATACCCTAGTAAAAGCTGATATTCTCTGTCTATTGCCGAACGTTTGCGTTCACGCGCGTGGTTTGCTGCGTTGCTGTGCAACGCTTAATGGGTGAATCAGTTCATTCAATCCCTCTTCAATCCAACCGGAGTTCCAATGATGCTTCCGCTCTGGTCGAGACAAGAACGCATGCCTAGATCCAGCCTTTGATAGTCTATCCGAAAGGTGACACATCTCATCGTGGAAACCCCGTCCGGAGATTAAGACTAGCTGGTGACTTTCCGGCATGGTTGTTTGGAATTCATCAATGGTGAAAATCGGCAAGTCCTTTTGCCACGAGGAGTCATCTTCATAGAACGGGCCAGTTCCCCACGAAGGCAGGGACTCGCGCGCCACGGGTGTATCGAAGATGATGGTGCTGGAGACGAGGTCTGGAATCGTGCGCGCGATGTTCCACGCGCCGAGCCCCGACTTGCTGAACCCCACCAGAACCACGGGACAAACATTGATGGCGCGGATCTGAGCAATTGCCTCATCGCGGACACGTCTGTTGTACCAAACGAGATTGGGATACTGAATCGTATGAATCAATGCACCGGTCCAGCCTTCGATATTCGCCGGCACTTCTCCATACGTTTGGTCACCTGGTTCTGTAGCCGGAAGAAATACGAGATTCATCATTCTGTTTCTATGTTGAACGTTGCCTTCACTTTTGGCGCGGTATGTGCCGTAAATGTGCAAGGTTTGGTTCGGTCCGTGTCATGATTCAATGGCCGCCGCCGCCATGGCTTCTAAGTTCCGTGGCGGGACATTCGGAAGCAGAGCTTCGTGGCTGGGACTTACAATAAGGCGCGGTCCAAGCAATTCCTTGACTCTCCTGACGTCCGCTTTCACTTCGTCCGGCGTGCCGTGAACCAGTAATTGCTGAGTGTCGATGCCGCCCATGAAAGTGATGCGGCCCTTGAAGTCCCTTGCCAGAGTCTCGGCGTCCATATTGGCGGCCAGCGCCTGCAAGGGATGTAGGCAGTCGACGCCAGCGGCGATCAGGCGGTCAACCACCTTGTGAATCGCGCCGCAAGAGTGCAGCAGAGCCTGATGACCGTGGGCATGCGCCTGCTCGGTGAAGCGCACAAACCACGGCATGATGAACTGATCAAACTGCGCCGGACCGCAAATCAAATCAAGCTGCGTCCCAAAATCGTTACCAAAGAAGAACCCATCCACTTCGCTGCCTGCGGCGGCGAAGAAACGCTCATTGGCCTCGTAGTAGAACCCGCACACCCGGTCGGTGACAGCTTGTACGACCTCTGGATGGGTGTACATTTTGACCATGTAGTTTTCCATCCCAAAGAGGTCCATGATGTTGTGGTAGAAACAGGTCCAGAATCCGCTGGCCCGATAGACATTTCCGGCTGCGCGCAGTGACGCCAGACACTGGTCGAAGGAGAGGTAATCAGGATTTGGCCAAGGAAAAGATTCCAGTTCTTGCACGTCTTCACAATCTGCTAGGGGGCCTTCCTGCCCGTGTCGCTTCTTGCTCAACCCTTCGTCAAACATACCATATCCGCTCGGATCCTTGTACGCGTCTGGAAAGAATTGGGGGCATATCCAGCGCAAATCATCGTCCAGTTTGCACCTCAGTTCCTCTTCGGTGTTGGTATTGAAATACGCATGTAAGGCCGGCCAACTGTCGCCATGTGGATTACCAATCCACAGACCACAACGGTCTGCAGGTTCGCCTGCAATGATAGCCTTTATCCGTTCTCTACTATTCATGTTGTTGCCTATCTCCTTTTTCGACCGAACGTGCGCCTGAGCGTTTTGCTGAAAGCGCAGCTTTCAGAAAATACGTTCGTGGCGATTGTTATTCCCTCTATTGTCTTATCTGTAAGCGTCTTTTCGATCGTCAATAGTGAGAATGTAGACAATCCACTCTTCTTGGTCGACCACATAAAAAAGCCTGAACTTTTCTATTCTATAGCGCCGGGTGTCAGGGATATACACCTGAAGCTTCTTGATGTTGTTACCCCAGAAGGGCTCGGACTTGAGTTGTGGATAGAAAAAGGAATCAAGCTTCCGTCTCAAGAAGGTGGCGTCGTGAGATGACAGCTTGCTGAGACGCTTTAAAAACTCGTCGGTTTCGAATATACGGAGTTCAGGCAAATCGCCCTCGCTTGGTTTTTACGTCGCGAAGGCCATTCTTGAGGCTGCGATTCAAAACCGAGTTCTCTCGGATCTCAGCCATTTAGAATCCATCAACGACCTCATGCTCCTCAACAAAGCGAAGAGCAGCAGTTTGAATCAAATGCCTACTATTCGAACACAATAGCACACATAGGCGCTGCCGACCGGAGCATTCTTTCTGGAAACTTCAGGGAGCTGACAGATAAGTTTCCACGTCAGGAAACAGCTCTCGTTGGAACTCTCGTTTGACAGTACGTTGGTGCAGATCTCTGTCCATAAAGTCGAGCAAGGAAATGTAATCAGCAGGATCATGTGAATGGCCTCCTTCCCGCATAACCCAATTGATAGTCTTTTGTGCTCCGAGTAGGTCATATACTGCGCGTGCCGCCTGACATGCCACATAAGTTCCTTGTGGATTGGCCCCGGCGTCTTCATATGCATCAGTCAACAGCAGTCGGCGTGGCGCAACCATCGCGTGCATGAAATGCTGATCGTAGGGAAGCTCTGCATCCCGGTGACGAAACGCTGCAAATTCGTTGCTAAACCAGAAGATGTTACCGCTACTGAAGAAACTGTTTATTATTTCACTCCCTTTTGCTTTCAATTGGTGTAAGCCCGCACCGCCAATCCCCGAGCAGTTTGGATTAGTGACAGCGATTCGTTTATCCGTGGCACCTGCGAGAAGCGCAGCTTTTCCACCACGCGAATGTCCGGTTACAGCAATGGCATCGGTGCGGACGCATTCAAGGCTGTAAAGGGCATCAATGCAACGATGATAGGCCCATGCCCAAGCTGATAGAACACCATAGACTGCGTCAGGAAACAAACGATATAAACCAGTTTCTCGATAGCAATCCTTATTGTCTGCTGCGACCTCGGTACGATCAAATGAAGCCGCAATGTTGCCACGGCAGACAACCTGTCGAATCACTTCGTCATTGAAGTAATGCCAGCAACCATCTCCATCAAGAACCACAGGAAATGGTCCCTTTCCAGGCGGATACCAGAGAGAGAGAGTTAGTGACAATTGACGGTGATCAGCAAAACAGATATGTAGCTCGTAGGTACTATAGGTCGTCCCCTTCGGCCATGCACTATTGTTGATGCTGCCTCTAGCACGCAATACAATTTGCGTTTCAACATCATCCGTCGGCATGCCTCCATATTCCCGCTGGATAATGCAATCATACAATTCTTCTCGTCGTTTTGACCAATTTTCGGCTTTCACGACAGTACTATCCTCAAATGTTAATAAGTCTGGTTTTATGTTCACAATTCACCACTTTGTTATTATATTGTGTTACCGGCTTCTTATCCCCAAATGTTCAATCGCCACGGACATCACCGTTCTCGCTTCCGGACGCCAGCACCACTGACATCAACTGTCTTTATGCCCAGTTGTGCAGCGATCGAATCTGCACCGAAAGTGACTTTGCCAAAGCCGTCATGCCGGATATGCGGGTCCTCAAGAGAACTGTCCCCCTTCACTCCTGCCATTGCCTCCTTTTCGCTGAAGACAACGTTCTTCTCCATTCGGTTGATGGCGTCGGGGTTCTTGATGGAAATCGTGCCAGCCGCCTGAAGGATATTCCCCTCAAACACATAGCCGGAAGATTTCAGGAATGTGAGAGTCATGTTGCCGCTATGGAGGAAGACATTATTCCGAATGGTGTTCTGTTTCGCCATGTGATTGTGGGAGGGACGTGCGACATTGAGCGCGATATTGCCCTCCACGAGGCAGTTCTCTGCCTGCTCGTCCAGGTAGTAGGCGGATGCCCCGTAGCCTCCCGTATCGACGATGTCACGTATGAAATTTCCCCGCAGGACAATATCCTTGCAGAACGTTATGTAGATGCCGGCGCCGTCGTGGAGTTTCTGCATGGCATGGTGAATAAGGTTGGACTCAATCTTATGACCTGTTCCGCCGGAGGCGATGGCGGTGTATGGCACATGGTGAACATCATTGTGTGCAATCCGACTTCCTTTTCCATTCTTCCCGCCACCCCAAAGGGCTATGGCGCTGGGGTAAGTGATGCCCACGTGGTGAATGTGGTTGTCCTCTACAGTCTTGTCGCCCTGTCCGAACTTGAGCCCGCAAGCTCCAGTGTGATGGATGTGGCATCGTTGGATACGAAGGCCCATACTGCCGGTCTCCTTGATGCCTTGTCCGCCAACGTTGACGATAGTGAGATCCGCAAGTTCTGAGTCGTGTGCGAATGTTACGTGTACCGCACCGTCAAACGTGCCCGCGCCAAATCCACCCGACTTGAGCGGGGTATTCGAGACTGAAAAAGTCAAGCCGCGGATCACTACGGACCGGACAGGTGCGTCCTTACTTCCGTTGATTTGGATGATGGCTTCCATTGTTGGCGCAATGATTTCGGAGTCATTCAAGATCTCGTTCTGCAGGGGCCAATACACAATTTTGCCACGCATTCGATCAAGATACCATTGGCCCGGTTTTGTCATCCCGCTCCGAACATTCCACACCACATACTTGTGGACGCCGAATGCCCCTGGTGGGTGACCTGACGGATTACTGAAGGTCAATGTGTGAGTTCCCTTATCAATGGCCGCAACACCGACCGCAGACTCATCCCACATATGGTAGACTGTGAGTTCCGCGTTCTTCACGTTGAGCAATGGCTCCAGATCCTTTGGATCATAGACCATGGTTGTGAGTTCTTTTGGGGTCGGCTTCCGCTTCCATCCTCCCCCGGTTGTGCTCATCCATGGCACGTTCCACGTGTTCCGATTCTGGAAGAAGCCCGACTCAGGGAGTCGGGCACGCTCGCAGAATCGGCCATTGACGACCAGCATTCTGAAATCCCAAGTGCTTGCACTTACCTGCGGGATATCTGCCGCCCAGAACTTTGGGCCCTCAAGCTTCCAACCAGTCACGCGACGTCCGCCGTAGAGGATGGGTCTTGAGCCTTGCTGCGCTTCGATCGTCAGCCCACAGTCCCGTTTGTCCAATACGAGCGATTTCTCGAGGAAGTGTTTGCCATCTGCAACTCGGATCACTTTCTTTATCGGGTGGCGATATTGCCTTGAATGTTCTATGGCTTCCGGCAGAGACGTGAAGTTGTTCTTATAGATCTGAGTTTCGTCCTTTGAGACTATAAGTGTGACAGTATTGGCCATGGCGTTTGTCCCAACAATCGTTCCCAGCAGGATTGATATACAACCTTGAGTCACCAACTTAACCATAGATATTCTCCTGCCACTTCACCAATATCTTTCAGCGTCAACCCCGTACATAGCCTCGCCAACCACATCACTAACGCCGTCCCTTGATTCCTGTGCCTATCCCTGAATTTCTCCCACGGGGGCATTAAGGTGACAACGACTCCTTTCAATATCGCGCGCCTCCTCGAGCACGAGATTGGCGTTGCGCGCACCTGGTGTCGGTCGGGCTGTGGTCGCCATAACAGAGTTCCATGTTAGTCATGATAGGGTCCTTGCAGCCACTGTTCGTATCTCATTGAAAGATTCCGATGCCGGACCCGATCGGTCCGTGGTAGCCGGCGTCCCATGCGCCTTTGGGATTGAAGCCTTTCGGGTTGGTCAGGTCGGTCATAGCGCTGAGCAATCTCCGACCGTCGCTGCGGCCCCAGTGAACATGAAACTGCACTTGGATACGATCACCCGGCTTGTAGGCACGCGGCGCACGCAGCAGAGCGAATGGAATCCGGTACTCAAGCGTGTACCCTTGACCGTCCGCATCGCACAGGTAGGCGCCCTCAACGCCTTCCGGATTGACTTGGCTGTCGCGGTAGTTGAGCGTGTGGCAGATCTGGAAGCCGGACTTCTTGTCCGGCGTCGAATACCAAGCCGTGATGTGGGAGATCTTCCTCTGTTCCGCGGCATCTTTCTTCTCCGGAGAATCGCGCCACACCGCGATCTCGGAACGCTTCTCCGGATCCGAATAGAAGCGAAATTGGACCGCGTCAGCGCTCCAGGCGTAGTCGGCCTCATCGATGCGGTACTGGTTGTTCATCGGCGTGGGATCTTTGATGTGACAGGCCATGTAGAGGTTTTTTCGGTCGTACATGAGGGCGGCCCGGCAGTTGTAAGTGTCCTTGTCGAAGGCGTGCATGTGCATGAAGATTGCGCCGGAAAGGTCCCAGTCGTTGAGCTTGCCGTTGATCGTGACCGACTTCTCGACTGGCATGATCCGGATTTCCGAATGGTTGTTCTTGCGGCAGACGCCCATGTGGGAGCCCATGGGAGGTTTGATCCAGGTGTCGGTCCGGAAAGGCGAGGCGGGCAAGCCCTCCTTGTTGTACAGATTGCAGGCGGGGTTCATGGACCATCCATAGCGAATCGCGACAGGCTTCGCAACCTGCGGGCTATGCACGATCACTTGTTTGCCCTTGATCTCAGCTTTGGCGGGAACGAACTTCCTATCCTCGCTGGCAATGGTGAACTCGCGGAGTTTGCCGTCGTGTGCCACGAGCCCGCCGCCGATGTGTTCGAAGCTCAGCGTCGCCTTGTCGTCGCCGAATTTCACTGCCGTGAAGATGGGGCCGCTATAAACTAAATCGCGACCGTAGGCGAGATGGAGGGCTGCTAGAGCCAGGCGTTCGCCGACGGGCGGCTTGTTTCTCGGATGAATGTTGTCCGGATCGCCGACATCGATCGTCACGGCCATGGCAGTGTTCGAGGTCGAGCGGGTGGTATTGAGAACAGCTTCCCTAAGGATCGGCCAGGCATCACCCTCGCCGCCAATGTTGGGCAGTTGCGTCATGATGAACGGCATGTCGTCGCGCCCCCAATGCTTGCGCCAGTCGCTGATCATCAGCGGCATGACAGCGGCGTATTGGTTGAATGACCCATCGGCGCTGTTGTTTTCGCCCTGGTACCAGAGAAAACCGCGAATGGCAAAAGGCACCAGCGGCGCCACCTTGCCGTTGAAGATGGCGGATGGGTAGTCCCCGTGGTCTAGCATGGCAGGATTACCACCGGGGGTATCCGTATTGCCGGTGATGTTTTTGTATGGGTGGCCTAGGGGACGCCGATAGGCCTTGCCCCGCCACTCGGTGATCGTCTCCTGACCGTGCGGAATCGTGAGCAGGGCCTCGTGACTGGTCCAGGCTTCGATGCGCGAGCCGCCGTAGGCAATTGACAGCATACCCACGGGAACTTTCAGCCGCTGCTGCAGGCTGCGGGCAAAGAAGTAGGGCACGGCGCCGAAATCTCCCACCACGGCGGGCGTTGTCACCGTCCACACGCCCTTGTTATCCTTCCGCGGCGCCCGGCCGTCGAAAATGTGCTCGTTGCCGAACTGACGAATGGTTGGATAGTCGGCCGCAGCGATTTCCTTTTCGGCTATTTCGGTGCATTGCTTGAGGGCCATGCCCATATTCGACTGGCCGGCGCAGAGCCACACCTCGCCGACGAGGATGTTGTCCAATTTCAGACTTGCGATGCCGGATTTAGGATTGCCGGAACGGACCTCTAGCGTGGCGGGATTGGCATCCGCTTTCATGGGATCGAGGATGAGTCGCCATTTGCCGTCTTTGCCGGTGACGGCCTCCTTTCTCTGGCCCTTGAACTCAACCGTGATTTTCTCGCCCGGCTCGGACCAACCCCACATGGGAACGGGCATCTCCCGTTGCAGTACCATATTGGATCCGAAAATCCCCGCCACCTTCAGGTCGGCGTTGGCTGTCATAGCCAAGGCCAAACACATCGTCATCGTCGCCATGATTTTCTTTGTTCTCATTCGTATTACTCCTTGTTTTTATCTTTTGGGGCAGACCTTGAAATTGGATTCTGCTGCCCCCCCCCTTCAGCATGATTTTAACTGTTTCTATAACGATTATTAAGGCGCACACCCCGCCGCATGTTTTTTTTCACCAGAATTGAAATTGACTTTAGCATCTCAGAGCTTTCGCCAAGTCGCCATAGCAGACGTTCACGGTTATTGTCTCCAAGGAAGATCTGCTGGCGACCATTTCCCCTGACCGTGAGATGATAGATTGTGCCCTCGTCCTGCAGACTCAGCTTTCGTACCATAATGTGCAGATTACCCTACAACAGTACGTCGTCAATCTAAAATCAATTTCAAGGTTTGACCCCGAAGTTCCCCGAAATGACTCCTACAAATGGCTCTAAGACCAGTTCTTGGAGGTTCAGGCAGAGTTATGTTGTTTAGCATCAACTACTTACCGTGATCCCGGCAGGGCTTGTCGGGAGGGGGCTCTGGAAACAGAATCTTGAGGCGCAGCGTGAAGCACTACTGGCTGCCGCATCTTTTTCATGTTGCGCCACTTCCGGATACGGCATGCTTCTCGAACATGCGTGCGAAATTTGGTTTGAGGTTGCGGATGCGTTCGGTATTGGGGCCACGAATGGTGAGTCCGTCAATGGTCAGCTCGCAACCGAGATAGCCCGTGATGGCCGCCAGGAGGAAATGGAACTGTTCGGCGAGCAACCCTTCGTAGCCGGCCGCGCTGCCGTCGGCCGGATGCCGCCAGTCCAGCCCGGAATGCAGCCCGCCGCAGAGTTTGCCGCACCGCACAAGCGGCGTCATCTTTGTGAACAGCTCGTTCGCTTCGTGGCGCATACCCACCTTATAGAGTGCCTGGAGGATATAGTATGTCTGGTGCGCATGGATGGCACCATTCTGATACATGCCGACTTGGTCACTTCCGTCGGGCTCGACTCCCTTGCCCTTCCAGTTGTTGTGGCAGACCGCCGGCACCGGCTCCAGGAAGATGGGCAGTCCCCACTCGTAGTGTGTGAAGCCGGTCGCGGCCAGTCGGGCGAGGTAGTCATGGAGCAGGTCGCGGGCCAGATCGTCTGGAACAAGCCCCAGCGCCACCGCGGCCCCGAGGTGCATGTGCGAACGGAATCCAAACTCCCGTTCGTCACGCGCCACCCACTGCACAATCTGCTTTGACTGCGGGTCATAGAACGCGGGCATGAAGGCGGCTTTCAGCCGCAAGGCCATGCCCCTCGTAGACTCCGCCCCCGAACGATCGTCTAGCCTCTCCAGCAGATCGGCTGCACGGCCCAGGCCGCGGAAGACGTGCGCGTTGACGTACGATTCGAGATGACCGGAGCGGATGCTGTCGCACCAGCAGGCGGCCATGTGACCCGGATCCTCGGGCACTCCGGAGTAGTCCGAGGCCACCAGCCCGCTTCCCTGGTACTCGATTTGGCGCAGTGCCTTGGTGTAAAAGCGGATCGGTTCCCGCCAGCGCCGCGCCCACTCCCAGTCACCTGAAGCGGCAACATAGAGCCAGGCGCAGTCAATAAGGCCCGATGCAACCATTGGCCAGTGCTTCCAATTGGAGTATTCGGCGCTGCCAGCCATGTCGCGCAGGTACTGTTCCGCGGCGAAGCGGATGAACTGGCGCGGATCCAACCCGTCGGCTAGCATCGGCGTATAAGCCGCGATGTCCGCATAGTAAGGCGCGCAGAGTGCAGCGGAGTCGGCCACGGAGTTGTTGGCGAAGCGCCCAAGGTCGGGCCTAAACGCCAGCCCGGTCAGCCAGGCGTTGCACAACGGCCCCAGCACGTTCTCGCGCTCGGCGAAGGAATAGAACGGTGGCAGATGCCACCTACTGAACAGATCCTGGCTGGCGGCAGGAAAAATCCGCGTCAATTCGAAATCAAGAGTCACGCGCCCCCTGCCTGCCGGCATCTCGAAGACGCCGCTGGGCAGTGGCCGGGCGCCGGGAATCAGGTCCAGCCACAACTCGGCGCGGGTGCGTAGCGGCAGAATCCGGGCGAACAGCGGTGCACTGTCCGCGTCCTTGCGCACTTTGACGCGCATGACGCCATGATTCGGGGCATTGATCACCAACGGCAGCGTCACCAGTCCTGACGGTCCCGTGGTTTCTGGCATGGCCAGCACGTTCGTCACCGACTGGTAGAGATCGAACGGCAGGCGCAAGGCTGCCAACTCACTGGCGCAAAATGTTTGCGTGCAGTCCCACTCCAATTCTAGGGAGAAGCCTTGCTCGCGAACGGTAAAGGCATAGTTCCACGTGAGCTCAGGAACCGGGCGAATGTCGAGGTAGCGCACCGTGCGTCCGCTGATCGCGAGGCGTCCGCCGCAAGACTCGGAGGAACTGCGGCGGCCATCGCGCATCACAACGGGGAAAGCGCCCTGCGTATGGGCCGTGGACAGCAGGTTGGCCGTTGCCCGGTCCTGCCCGTAGGTGTCCCATCCCAACTGCGTCACACGGGCGTGGATGCGGTCGAAGCCCATGCTGAGAATCGACGACGTGAATGACATCGCTGCTGGACGGGAAACGACCTGCAACCGATTGGTCTGCGGGCTGTCATGGCAGAGCCCCAGTCGCTCGTTGACATGGACTTCGGCGTGACCGGCAAATCGCTCCACAACGTCAGGGCTGCAATCTTCCAATGGCACGCTTGGCGCCAGCGAATCGGGCAGTGGCAGCTCGGCCAGTGCAGCGGCATCTGTGTGCAACTGCAGGCTGTGGAAGTAGTAGTCGAGCGGAAAGCAAGGTGCGACCGGTTCGACCACATGGATCCGGATGTTCGTCAACAACTGCTCTGGCCACTGAACCGCGTGGTGCGAAACACGCATGTCGACGCCAGCCAGCAGTCGCCAAGTGGAGCCAGCCTCATCCAACGCTGTCTCAATCCTCACCCGGCCCACGGGTGCGCCGAACACGGCGGTCAGCCCACAAGCCGCGACGGGGGCCGGAAAGCGGATCCAGAGCTTCTGGCGTTCCAGGCAGGGCTCGCCTCGCGCATCCCGGTCCCAGACGAGGTTGGTCAGCAGGACGCAGCGCGAATCAAGCGGGTAAAGTGAAAGCGTATCCATTGTTTCTCCCGGCGAATGTTTAAATCACACTTCGGGTAACGCGTTTGCGCGGCACACGATAGTGTGGCATTTCTCTGTTCTGTGGTAACTACTCAGGTAGCACCACGATGGCACTACCATTGACAAAGCGTAGTCTACCCCCCCCCACGGATGCAACAGAAAAAACTCTGATTTGCCGCTGGACTCGAATCAGATGATCCTCTACGGTGT
>Ga0307929_1001754_pt1 | contig 15411 bp, 16 predicted proteins | sample AceLakmetage1330_FD_203160 | JGI IMG/M metagenome (GOLD analysis project Ga0307929, IMG submission 203160) | Saline water microbial communities from Ace Lake, Antarctica - #1330 | ecosystem: Environmental > Aquatic > Non-marine Saline and Alkaline > Saline | place: Antarctica: Ace Lake...
AGGGCGCTTCACGCCCACCCCGAGGTCCGGGCGCTGCCCTTGTGTGTTGTGCTGTTTGGTTTGCGTCAGGTAGGCTCTGGCAAAACCACCCGGAGACCCACATGATCGTCAAATCCCTTTCCGACATCCTAAACACCGCCGCCCATATCAAAGGCGATGCGTTTGAAAGTCGTCGGGTGCTGCTGGCGCAAGACGGGCTTGGCTATTCGCTGCATGACACGATCTGCAAGCACGGAACCGAGCAGTATCTGCATTACAAGAACCACATCGAGGCGAATTATTGCATCGAGGGCGAGGGTGAGGTTGAGAATGTGGCCACCGGCGAAATCTACCCGTTGTCGCCCGGCACGATCTATGTGCTGAACCAGAACGAGGCGCATATCCTGCGGGCGACCAAATCTGATCTGCGTTTTGTCTGCATCTTTACCCCGGCCCTGACCGGGCAGGAGGTGCATGATGCCGAAGGCAGTTATGCGGCGGCGGATTAACCCTTCCACAGGCACAAGCACAAGCACCCCCGGACCCAAGGCAATACGCCAAGGGTCAGAGGGGGAAACTCGGGTCAGGTTTGGTAAATGGCGGGCCCGCCGGGGGCGGTTTGTCTGCCGAACAGAGGGATTTCCCCTGCACCTTGCTGATCAGGATCGCACTTGCGTCAACTTTCAACGCGCGGCGATCAATGTGGTGTTTCGGCCAGTTCCACTCGGGATGTTTACCGGGGTATGCGTGGAACCGAAAACCTGATGACGTCGCGAAGGGGTATAGGCGTTAAGGCTTTGCACAGGCTTAACGCGGCGTTCGCTCAAGTGCTGGTTTGGCAACGCCCCAAGGCCCTTGATCCCCTTTGCTAACCCGTCTATACGCCCCCGGTGGACCACCGCGTGGCCACAGAATCAAAATGTATCGTATTGCCGTGTTTGCCCCTTTTGTCGCTAACGGGGGGCAGTTCCGGCCAAAGGAGATAGCGACATGAAACTGCATGAATTAAGTGATAACCCCGGCGCAACCAAATCCCGCAAGCGGGTTGGTCGTGGGCCGGGTTCGGGCACTGGTAAAACCGGTGGCCGTGGTATCAAAGGCCAGAAATCCCGTTCGGGTGTGGCGTTAAACGGCTATGAAGGCGGGCAAATGCCGCTTTACATGCGCTTGCCAAAACGTGGCTTCAACAACATCAATGCCAAGCGGCATGCGGTTGTTAACCTGGGCCTGCTGCAAAAATTTATCGACGCCAAGAAGATCGACGCGAAGAAACCAATCACCGAAGCGGTGCTGGTTGAAAGCGGTCTGGTCCGGCGTGTGCGCGACGGCGTGCGGGTTCTGGCCAAGGGCGATTTCAGCGCCAAGGTTGAGCTGCAAGTCACCGGTGCATCGAAATCTGCTGTTGCTGCGGTCGAGGCCGCAGGTGGCGCGATCACCACATCAGCGGTCGCTGCGGCAGAATAAGCCTTGTGAGGGGTGGCAACGCCCCTTACATGACTATTTATTGAATTTTATCGTGCCGCGTGGCCCCGTGAATTCGGGTCGGGCGGCATGCTTGTGAAAGGGACAGAGATGGCCTCAGCAGCGGAACAAATGGCAGCCAACCTGAGTTGGAGCGCGTTTGGCAAGGCCACGGAACTGCGCCAGCGGATCCTTTTCGCCATCGGCCTTCTGATCATCTACCGTCTGGGCACGTTTATTCCGGTGCCGGGCATCGACGCGATTGCGCTGCGCGAGTTTGTTGAAAGCGCCAGCCAAGGCATCGGTGGCATCTTGCAGATGTTCACGGGTGGCGCGATCGGCCGGATGGCGATCTTTGCGCTGGGGATTATGCCCTATATCTCGGCCTCGATTATCGTGCAGTTGATGACGGCGATGGTCCCGCAGCTTGAACAGCTGAAAAAAGAGGGTGAGCAGGGCCGCAAGAAGATCAACCAGTATACCCGTTACGGCACGGTCATTCTGGCGACCTTCCAGGCTTATGCGCTGGCCGCGTCCATCGAAGCCGGGGATCTGGCGACCGATCCCGGCTGGTTCTTCCGCATTTCCACCGTGATCACGCTGGTTGGCGGTACCATGTTCCTGATGTGGCTGGGTGAGCAGATCACCGCACGCGGCATCGGCAACGGTATCTCGCTGATCATCTTTGTCGGCATCATCGCCGAGTTGCCTGCCGCCATCGCGCAATTCCTGGCCCAGGGCCGGTCGGGCGCGATCAGCCCTGCCGTGATCGTCGGGGTGATGGTGATGGTGGTTGTCGTGATCGCCTTCATCGTCTTTGTCGAACGCGCCTTGCGCAAGATCCACATCCAGTATCCACGCCGTCAGGTCGGGATGAAGATGTATGGTGGTGAGAACTCGCATCTGCCGGTCAAGCTGAACCCGTCAGGGGTTATCCCGGTGATTTTTGCCAGCTCCCTTTTGCTGCTGCCGACGACGATTTCGACATTTTCGGGCACGCAAGGCTCGGGGATCATGAACACGATCCTTGCCTATTTCGGGCAGGGCCAACCGCTATACCTGTTGTTCTTTGCGGGGATGATTATCTTCTTCTCGTACTTCTACACCGCCAATGTGGCGTTCAAGACGGACGATGTTGCCGATAATCTGAAGAACCAGAACGGGTTTGTTCCCGGTATCCGGCCCGGTGCAAAAACCGCCGATTACCTGGACTATGTTGTGAACCGGCTTCTGGCCGTTGGATCGGTCTATCTGGTGGCGGTTGCCCTGATGCCGGAAATCCTGCGCGCCCAGATGAATATTCCGTTCTATTTTGGCGGCACGTCGGTTCTGATTGTGGTGTCGGTGACGATGGACACGATCAACCAGGTGCAAAGCCATATGCTGGCGCATCAATATGAGGGCCTTATTGAAAAGTCGAAACTGCGGGGAAAAGGTAAAAAGACTAAAACCAGAAAAGGACCGACTCGCCGATGAACATTATCCTACTTGGCCCACCTGGGGCCGGCAAAGGAACGCAAGCCCGATTTCTGGTTGACGCCCGCGATATGGTGCAACTTTCCACCGGCGACATGCTGCGCGCAGCACGCAGTTCCGGCACTGACATGGGCAAAAAAGTTGCCGCGATCATGGATGCCGGCGAACTTGTCACCGACGAGATCGTGATCGGCCTGATCGAAGAACAACTGACCACCACCAAAGCCCCCGGCGGGTTTATCTTTGACGGTTTCCCGCGCACCCTGGCCCAGGCCGACGCATTGGGTGAACTGCTGGCCAAAGTCGGCCAATCGCTGGCGACCGTGGTGGAAATGCGGGTTGACGACGATGCGCTGGTGGCCCGGATTACCGGCCGTTACACTTGCGGCGATTGCGGCGAAGGCTACCACGACACCGCCAAGCAACCGGCCAAGGATGGCATCTGCGACAATTGCGGCGGCAGCAATTTCAAGCGCCGCCCGGATGATAATGAAGAGTCGTTGAAAACCCGCCTGATGGCTTACTACAAAGAAACCTCACCCCTGATCGGCTATTATTACGCCAAGGGCTTGCTGCAATCCGTTAACGGTCTGGACAGCATGGACGGGGTTGCGGAGGCGATCAAATCGGCGCTGGCTTCGGTGGAATGACGGTGGGGCCAATGGCCTCTTGACGTTCCGGGCCGTACCCCCTAAACGACACCATCCCGCGTGCGGGAATCGCTTGAGTTTATAGGGTTTCGGCCTCGAATCAAGCTCCTCTCAAGTCCCCGAAATCGGGGCATGGCCCAGCCACCGTTCGGGTGCTGGGCTTTAGTTGTGAAAAAAGGTTCTGGAATGACGGAACCGCAATAAGAGATCGGAGACTACGTGGCACGTATTGCTGGCGTTAACATCCCGACCCATAAACGGGTCCATATCGCACTGACATATATTCATGGCATCGGTCGCAACGCAGCCGAAGGCATCTGCCAGGCCGTTGGCATAGACCAGGCCCGCCGTGTGAACGAATTGTCCGACGCCGAAGTTCTGGCGGTTCGTGAACATATCGACGCAAATCTGATGGTTGAAGGCGATCTGCGCCGTGAGACCCAGATGAACATCAAGCGCCTGATGGATCTTGGTTGCTATCGCGGCCTGCGCCATCGTCGCGGCCTTCCGGTGCGTGGTCAACGGACCCACACCAATGCACGGACCCGTAAGGGCCCTGCGCGCGCCATCGCTGGCAAGAAGAAGTAAGGGAGGGTTCGACTAATGGCACGTGAAAAAACTCGCGCAAAGAAAAAAGAGCGTAAGAATATCGCAACGGGTGTTGCGCATGTTAACTCTTCTTTCAACAACACCAAAATCTTGATCTCGGACGTTCAAGGCAACGCGATTGCCTGGTCTTCGGCTGGGACGATGGGGTTCAAAGGGTCGCGTAAATCGACCCCTTATGCTGCCCAGGTTGCCGCGGAAGATGCTGGCAAGAAGGCACAGGAACATGGCGTGAAAACGCTGGAAGTTGAAGTTCAGGGGCCTGGCTCGGGTCGTGAAAGCGCGCTGCGTGCGCTTGCGGCGATTGGGCTGAACATCACGGCGATCCGTGACGTGACCCCGATTGCGCATAATGGTTGCCGGCCGCCGAAACGCCGCCGCGTCTGATTTGGATCGGGCCGCCTGACAGCAGGCGGTCCGATTCCGTTTTTAATTAACCTCGGGAGTTTGCCTGACCAAAGGATCCAGGTCAGCAAACGGGAATGGAGGCAAGCACATGATCCACAAGAACTGGCAAGAACTGATCCGTCCGAACCAACTGGACATCAAACCTGGCAAAGACCCGTTGCGTCAGGCAACGGCTGTTGCCGAACCGCTTGAGCGTGGCTTTGGCCTGACGCTGGGCAACGCGCTGCGGCGTGTGCTGCTGTCGTCGCTGCAAGGTGCAGCGATTACCAGCGTGCAGATCGACAACGTCCTGCATGAGTTTTCAAGCGTTGCCGGGGTGCGTGAAGACGTCACCGACATCGTTTTGAACCTCAAGGGTGTTGCGGTTGCGATGGAAGTCGAAGGCACCAAGCGGGTCTCGATCTCGGCCAAAGGGCCTGGGATTGTCACCGCCGGTGATATTTCGGAATCCAACGGCATCGAAATCCTGAACAAGGACCATGTCATTTGCCACCTGGACGAAGGCGCAAGCCTGTTCATGGAAATGACCGTGGCAACTGGTAAAGGCTATGTCGCCGCTGACAAGAATCGCCCGGAAGATGCGCCGATTGGCCTGATCCCGATTGATGCGATTTTCTCGCCGATCCGCAAAGTGTCTTATGACGTGCAGCCCACCCGTGAGGGCCAGGTGCTGGATTACGACAAACTGACGCTGAAAGTGGAAACCGACGGCTCTGTCAGCCCGGAAGATGCGATCGCTTTTGCGGCCCGCATTTTGCAGGACCAGTTGCAGGTTTTCGTCAACTTCGACGAACCCGAAGCCGCTGGCCGTGCCGAGGAAGAGGACGATCTGGAATTCAACCCGCTTCTGTTGAAGAAAGTGGACGAGTTGGAATTGTCGGTACGTTCGGCAAACTGCCTGAAGAACGACAATATTGTCTATATTGGCGATCTGATTCAGAAAACCGAAGCCGAGATGCTGCGCACCCCGAACTTTGGCCGGAAATCTTTGAACGAGATCAAAGAAGTTCTGACCGCGATGGGTCTGCATCTGGGTATGGATATCCTGGATTGGCCGCCTGACAATATTGAAGAGCTGGCGAAGAAATACGAAGATCATTTCTAAGAAATGATCTGAGTGCCCCGCACTTGATGCGGGGTCTCTGGTTGCCAAGGTTTGGAGCCTAAGAAAAGTGATCCCGCATCAAGTGCGGGACACGAAATGCCCGGATCGACCGGGGAAAATATGGGTAAAGGCCCCGGACCACGTCCGGGGTTCGCACCCCAAGGAGAGTGGCTGACACGCATCGGCTGCCAGACAAAGTAAAACAGCCCGTAGAGGGCACATTTGGAGAAGAAACATGCGTCACGCACGAGGCTACCGCCGCCTGAACCGCACCCATGAGCACCGCAAAGCGTTGTTCGCGAATATGGCCGGCTCGCTCATTGAACATGAGCAGATCAAAACCACCTTGCCGAAAGCCAAGGAACTGCGCCCGATCATCGAAAAGATGATCACCCTTGCCAAACGCGGCGATCTGCATGCCCGCCGTCAGGCCGCCAGCAAGCTGAAACAGGACGCCTATGTCGCGAAACTGTTCGACGTGCTTGGCCCGCGTTACAAAGACCGCCAGGGTGGGTATGTGCGCGTCCTGAAAGCCGGGTTCCGCTATGGCGACATGGCACCGATGGCTGTGATCGAATTTGTCGATCGCGATCCCAATGCCAAAGGCGCTGGCGACAAAGCCCGCGTTGCTGCGGCTGAAGGTGTTGAAGAATAAGCGATTCTGATCGCTGGAAACAACAAAACCCCACAGGGTTGCCTGTGGGGTTTTGCCGTTTTAGGCCACACGAACCCGTTCATCTTTCCCAGGGTCAACAGGGCGGGACAAAAGGTCGTTGACGATCTTCTCCAATTGCACCGGTCCAATAATGGTTGAGCCGGCAAACTCCAACAAATCCAGACGCACCGCTGTGGGTAGAGTCATGATCCGTGAAAACAATAAGGGGTCGATCCTTGTGGCCATATCACGCTGATAAATCTCAATATTAGTTACACGTATCAATTTACGGTTGACTTGAAATTTTGCAACCTGTCTAAAAAGACATGTCTAAAAACATCGGCCTAGACCTGCTTCTTCACAGATTGGGATTGGAATCCCCTGCTGGCTACCTTGCCGGCTTGCATATCCGGTTTGCGGGGCCGTTAATTCAGTACCAGACTTATAGTCAAAAGTGGATCGACCACTATACCGAGCAAGGTTACGCCCTGCGCGACCCGATGGTGGCTTGGGGATTCGCCCGTGAAGGTGCCTCGCGGTGGAGTGAAATTGAACTGCCCGACACGTTCGGGATCTTCGAGAAAGCAGCGTCATACGGTTTGGTTTACGGCGTTGTGGTGGCGGTTGGCGCTTTGTCGTCACGATCCATCATAGGTTGCGCCCGTGCCGATCGTGAGTTTACCAATGCAGAGATTGAGCGGATCGCCTATCTTTCCAAGACCCTGCACGAGGTCACAGACCCCCCCGAAAGCCTGACCCAGGCCCAGTCACAAGCGCTGCAACTGATCGCGGATGGTCACCGATATGCTGCCGCTGCGGCCAAGATCGGCATTTCCGAAAGTGCCTTGAAAGCGCGGCTGATGTCGGCGCGCAACCGCTTGCTGGCGCGCACCACCGCCGAAGCGATTCAGCGGGCCAAGGATTACAACCTGCTGTAAACCAACCGGCCTTTTTGCGCCGAAACGCCTGTGACCAATCGCGCAGCCGGTTGCAGGATGCGGGGCATTTGCCATATCCTGACGCTATCTTATTTCGTGGTGATGGAAGGCAATCCTATGCGCAAGTTATTTGTTCTGTTCACCCTGTTTTTGCTGGCCCCGGCAAGCCTGCTGGCCGAATCGCGTTTGCCCGCCAGCGATGCCGAGGTAAAGTTAAGCTTCGCGCCGGTGGTGCGGCTGGCGACACCGTCGGTGGTCAACATTTACGCCAAGCGCGTGGTCGAGGCCCAGGCCAATCCGTTCGCCAATGATCCGTTCTTTTCGGAGTTCTTCAAGAATTTCGGCCAACCGACGGAGCGGGTGCAAAACTCGCTTGGGTCGGGGGTGATCGTGTCGCGGGATGGGCTGGTGGTGTCGAATTTCCATGTGGTCGGCGGGGCGACGGAAATCCGCATCGTGCTGAATGACCGCCGGGAATTTGACGCCGAGGTTCTGCTGGCAGACGAGATCAGCGATCTGGCGGTTCTGAGGATGAAGGACGCCGACGGCCTTGTGGCTATGCCGCTGCGCCGGTCGGATCAGGTCGAGGTTGGCGATCTTGTGCTGGCAATTGGCAACCCGTTTGGGGTGGGCCAGACAGTTTCAAGCGGGATCATTTCCGGGCTGGCACGATCCGGCGGGGCGCTGGCCAATGCACGGGCTTACTTTATTCAGACCGACGCGCCGATCAACCCCGGCAATTCCGGCGGCGCGCTGGTGGATATGACCGGGGCCTTGGTGGGGATCAACACGTCGATCCTGACACGCTCGGGCGGGTCAAACGGTATTGGTTTTGCGATCCCTGCTGATCTGGTGGCGACTTTTCTGGCGCAGGCACGCCAGGGCAACAGCAGTTTCGTGCGGCCCTGGGCGGGGATGGTCGGGCAGTTGGTTGACAGCAACCTGGCGGAGGGGTTTGATCTTGATCGCCCCGAAGGCATGGTGGTTGTCGACATGCACCCCGAAAGCCCTTTTGGCAAAGTCGGGATTGCGCCGGGTGATGTGATCGTCGCGATCAATGGCAAGGCAGTTAACGGGCCAGCGGAATTGCTTTACCACCTGTCGGTACTTGGCACCGGCACCACGGCGGATATCGAGTTTGTGCGTCAGGGTGATCGGTCCGTGGCGCGGGTGGCGCTGATTGCGCCGCCGGACAAACCGGACCGCAACCTGATCACCATCACTGGCGACAACCCGCTTTCGGGGCTGACCGTGTCAGGCATCAACCCGGCAGTGATCGCTGAAACCGGCTTACCGCTGGACGCCAGCGGCGTGGTGGTGATGCGGGTTGACGGGATCGCGGCCAGGATCGGCTTTCGCCCCGGCGACATCCTGAAAGCGGTCAATGACCACAAGATCGAGGGCACAGCGGACGCCGAAGTGGCTGCCGGGGATGCGGTGGCGGTCTGGACCATCTCGATCGAGCGCGGCGGCCAGGTGATGTCGATGCGCTTTCGGGCCTAGGCGTTTGCGCCTTTCACGGCTTAGCGGCAGGCGCTAGGGTTCGGATATGACCGATCTGTTTGATCAGACCCCGACCCCGGAAACCAAGGGCACCGCACCGCGGCCGCTGGCGGATCGGCTGCGGCCGAAGACGCTGGGGCAGGTGATCGGCCAGGGGCATATCCTGGGGGAAGGCGGGCCGCTGACCTCGATGCTGGATGGGGGTATTCTGTCCAGCATCGTTTTCTGGGGACCACCCGGTGTCGGCAAGACCACCATCGCGCGGCTTCTGGCGGCAGAGACCGATCTGGCCTTCGTGCAGATCAGCGCGATTTTTACCGGCATGCCGGAGTTGCGCAAAGTGTTTGAAGCGGCGCGCGTGCGGCGGCAAAACGGCCGTGGCACGTTGCTGTTCGTCGATGAGATTCACCGCTTCAACAAGGCCCAGCAGGATGGGTTTTTGCCGCATATGGAAGACGGCACCATCGTTCTGGTCGGCGCAACCACGGAAAACCCGTCGTTTGAACTGAACGCGGCGGTGCTGTCGCGCGCGCAGGTGATGGTGCTGAAACGCTTGACTCTGACGGAGTTGGAGCTGATGGCCCAAAGGGCCGAGGCCGAGATCGGCCATGCCCTACCTCTGACAGGTGCGGCGCGCGAGGCGTTGTTGGAAATGGCCGATGGCGATGGCCGGGCGCTGTTGAACCTGATCGAACAGACGGCGGCCTGGCAGGTCAAAAAGCCGCTTGATCCGACGGCTTTGTCGGCCCGATTGTCAAAGCGGGCGCCGAAATATGACAAGTCAGGGGACGAGCATTTCAACCAGATTTCAGCGTTGCATAAATCTGTGCGCGGTTCGGACCCGGATGCAGCGCTTTACTGGCTGGCGCGGATGCTGACCGGCGGCGAAGACCCGCGCTATCTGGCGCGGCGGATCACCCGCATGGCGGTTGAAGATATCGGCCTGGCAGACCCAGGTGCGCAGGCGATCTGCCTGCATGCCTGGGAAGTTTATGAGCGCCTCGGCTCCCCGGAGGGGGAGTTGGCGCTGGCCCAAGCAGTGACCTATCTGGCGCTGGCCCCAAAATCAAACGCCGCCTATGCCGGATACAAGGCGGCGATGGCTGCCGCCCGCGCGACTGGATCGGAACCACCGCCCAAGCATATATTGAACGCACCAACTCGGCTGATGAAGGACGAGGGCTACGGTGCAGGCTATGCCTATGACCACGATGCCGAGGACGGGTTTTCCGGGCAGAACTATTTCCCCGACGGCATGAAGCGCGGGGTGTTTTACACCCCCGCTGAGCGTGGCCATGAGCGGGAGTTGAAAAAGCGGCTGGATTACTTCGTGAAGCTGCGGGCCAAGCGCGGGCAGGGGTAGGCCGGGGCTTGCGGCTGATGCCTGCGCCTCCGGCGGGAGTATTTTGGGAACAATGATGCGAAAGGCCATGTCAGGGGGTGAAACGCCCCAACGGCGCGTGGCCTGTCCCTTGACAATCCGGTGTGGCTGGGGCCTTTGCTGGGCGCGATCTTATCTGGAATAAAAGACATGCACTGGACAATCCTGCAAGTGGCCCTTGGTGGCGCGTTTGGCGCCTCGGCCCGGTATATGACCGGGGTCGGGGTCGTGCGGCTGGTCGGGTTTCAAGCGATGCCGCTTGGGGTGATGGTGGCGAATGTTGTCGGTTCGTTCATCATGGGGGTGCTGGTTGTGTATCTGGGTCAGCGGGGCCTCAGCCATCTGAACCCGTTTCTGATGACCGGGCTGTTGGGCGGGTACACCACGTTTTCGGCTTTCTCGCTGGAAAGCTGGACTTTGTTTGAACGCGGTCAGATCGGTTTGGCGGCGCTTTATGTGGCGCTGTCGGTGGGCCTGTCTTTGTTGGGCCTGATCTTAGGGGTATGGTTAATGCGTTGGGTGCTGTCATGAGCAAGGTTCAGAATGTCACGATTGCCGATGACGAGCCGGATCAGCGGCTGGATCGCTGGTTTCGCAAGCATTTCCCGCAGGTCGGTCAGGGGCGGATTGAAAAGCTGTGCCGCAAGGGTGAAATCCGGGTTGATGGCGGGCGCGTGAAAGCCGCGACGCGGGTCACGCCGGGTCAGACCGTGCGGGTGCCACCTTTGCCGGACCCTGACAGCCAGCCCAAGCCGCCGCCGGTATCGCGCATCTCGGCCGAGGATACGGCGATGATCCAGCGGGCGGTGATTTATAAGGACGACGACATCATAGCGTTGAACAAGCCAGCAGGACTGGCGGTGCAGGGCGGATCGGGGCAGACGCGGCATGTGGACGGGCTGTCGGAAGCGTTGAAGTTTGATCTGTCGGAAAAGCCGCGCTTGGTGCATCGGCTTGATCGGGACACCTCAGGGGTATTGCTGATGGCGCGCAATGCCCGGGTAGCCAGTGCGCTGACCAAGGCGTTCCGGGCGCGCGATACCCGCAAGATTTACTGGGCCGCCGTGGCTGGCAGCCCGATGCCGAAAATGGGGACGATCCGGTTTGGTCTGGTCAAAGCGCCGGGGCATGGGCCGCATGGGGCGGGCGAAAAGATGATCTGCATTCACCCCGACGAGGTGGCCGCGAACAAGGGTGCCAAGCACGCCACCACCGATTATGCGGTGTTGGAGGAGGTCGGCAAACGCACGTCATGGGTGGCGCTGGTGCCGGTCACCGGGCGCACCCATCAGTTGCGCGCGCACATGGCCGAGATCGGGCATCCGGTCGTTGGCGATGGCAAATACGGCACCAACCGGCAGACCAATGAGGGCGATGGTTGGGGCGCGCAGCTTGGCGGGGATATCAGCCGCAAGCTGCACCTGCATGCAAGATCGCTGACGCTGATCCATCCGGTGACGGGCAAAAAGCTGCATCTGAAGGCGGAGTTGCCCGATCATATGGTCAAAACCTGGGAGACCTTCGGCTGGCAGGTGAAATGGGCCCCGGCGGATCCGTTTGAAGAATAGGGCCGCTGTCAAGTTTCTTTTGCAGGTGATGGATTAACAAAGATGAACAAGCCCTTGAAAAAGCGGTTCTGGAAGGATGCGTCGGTTTTGGCCGAGGGTGCCGGATTTGCCGTGCATCTGGATGGCCGGGCGGTGCAAACCCCGGCCCGCGCACCTTTGGTGGTGCCGTTTGAAAAGCTGGCGCAGGCGATAGCGCAGGAATGGCAGGATCAGGGCGAGAAGATTGATCCGGCGACCATGCCGATGACCCGGCGGGCCAATGCGGCGATTGACAAGGTTGCGGTGCAGCGGGTTGAGGTCGCGTCGATGCTGGCGGAATACGGCGGCAGCGATTTGATCTGTTATCGCGCGACCCATCCGGAAGGCCTGATCGCACGGCAGGCGGTGGCTTGGGATCCGCTGGTGGCCTGGGCGGCGCAGGAATTCGGGGCCGGGCTGACCGTGACCAGTGGCGTGATGCCAGTGACGCAAGCGGCGGACAGCTTGGCAATACTGACCGATCAGGTGACCGCGCTGAGTGTGTTTGAACTGACCGGGTTTCACGATCTGGTGGCGCTGTCGGGATCTTTGGTTCTGGCGCTGGCGGCGATCAGCGGCTTTGCTGAAAGTGAGGCGATCTGGCAGCTTAGCCGGGTGGATGACCTTTGGCAGGAAGACCAGTGGGGCCCGGATGACGAAGCGACCGCGGTTGCGGCGCGCAAGCGGCAGGATTTTCTGGACGCGTTCCGGTTTTACAGCCTGTCACGCGACTAAACAGGATCTGGCGGCGGTCGATCCGGTGAGTGCGACAAGATAGTGATTTCAGCCAAAAGCTTGAATATCATCAGTATTGCGCGCAATTTTGTCTGTTTTATTCGCAAAAACGTGATTTCCGTAGGTTTACCACTCGTAAACCTTTCAAACCACCCTTGACCTCTGGTCCGTGTTTTGGCCACACTCTGCTGGCTGTGAGGATAAACTCCTCCGGGCATTTTTCGATTCTGGTCCAACAGGCCAGAGACCCGCTTCGGACTAAAAGAAGCGGAACATCAGGAAGAGGTAAACATGAAAAAATCTGTATTTCTCGGCGCACTTGCCGTTGCTGGCCTGTCTGCAGGCATGGCTTCAGCAGGTACGCTTGACGACGTAAAAGCCAAAGGCTTTCTGCAATGTGGCGTTTCGACCGGTCTGGTCGGCTTTGCTGCACCAGATGCTAACGGCAACTGGAACGGTTTTGACGTCGCGGTTTGCCGTGCTGTTGCTGCTGCCGTTCTGGGTGACCCGCAGGCTGTCAAATTCACCCCGACAACCGGCAAGACCCGCTTCACCGCACTTGCTTCGGGCGAAGTTGATCTGCTGGCTCGGAACACCACCTGGACTTTCAGCCGTGACGTTGACCTGAAGTTCACCTTTATCGGTGTGAACTACTATGACGGTCAGGGCTTCATGGTTCCAAAAGAACTGGGCGTTGCTTCGGCAAAAGACCTGGACGGTGCGACTGTTTGCATTCAGACCGGCACCACGACCGAGCTGAACCTGGCGGATTACTTCCGGTCCAACAACATGAACTATGAGCCGGTTCCGATTGAAACCAACGCAGAAGCACAGCAGCAGTACCTGGCTGGCGCTTGTGACGTTTACACCACGGACGCTTCCGGCCTGGCCGCAACCCGTGCGACTTTTGAGAACCCGGCTGACCATGCGTTGCTGCCGGAAATCATCTCGAAAGAGCCGCTGGGACCGCTTGTACGTCATGGCGACGACCAGTGGGCTGACATTGTTCGCTGGACTCTGAACGCGATGGTTACCGCTGAAGAGCTGGGCGTAACGTCTGCCAATCTGGCTGAAATGACCAAAGGCACCAACAACCCGGAGATCAACCGTCTGCTGGGCACCGAAGGTGACCTCGGCGCGATGTTGGGTCTGGACAAAGACTGGGCACAGCGCGTTCTGGCCGGTGGTAACTACGGCGAAGTCTTCGCCAGCAATATCGGTGAATCCACCTCGATTGGCCTTGCACGTGGGCTGAACGCTCAGTGGAAAGACGGCGGCCTGATCTACTCGCCTCCGTTCCGTTAATCGGACACACACAGAAAGGGCGCGATCTAGGTCGCGCCCTTTTCCTATGATTTACCAAGATTACTTTGCGGGACGCAGCGACCGTAACGAGGGACAGCAAAAGATCCCTTGATCGCAGGCGACCGAACCAACCAGGGGGTGCAGCTTTATGACTGCCGTTACCGACGACCTTCCGAAGGATGGCTTTCGGCTGAGTATGTTGATCTACGATACCCGGTATCGTTCACTGACAATCCAGGCTGTTGCTTTGATCCTGTTCATGCTGGGCGTTGCCTGGCTGCTGAACAACGCGGCGCAAAACCTTGCAGCCCTGGGCAAACCGCTGAGTTTTGGCTTTCTGTTTGAGCCGGCGGGCTATGACATCAATCAGCGAATCATCGAATATACCTCGCAAAGCACGCATGGGCGGGCGGCGATTGTCGGCCTGCTGAACACGCTGCTGGTGGCGGTGCTGGGCTGTATCCTGGCAACAATTATCGGCGTGATGGTCGGCGTACTGCGGCTTAGCAATAACTGGATCGTGTCGCGGCTGATGACCTTTTACATCGAAGCGCTACGCAATGTGCCGGTCCTGCTGTGGATCGTGCTGTTCATGGCGATCTTCATCGAAACCCTGCCACAACCCCGCGCCTTTCGCGGCGATGACGCCACAGCGTCGATGCTGTTAAGCGATTCGGTGGCGCTGACAAACCGGGGGTTTTATATTCCCCGGCCTGAGTATTACTCCGGCTCCTGGCTGGTGGTCGCGGTGTTCCTGCTGTCGATTGTCGCGATTGTCGTCTTCGGGCGCTGGGCGCGGAAGCGTCAGGAAGACACCGGGCAGATCCTGCCGACATTCTGGATCAAGCTGGGCATCCTGCTGATCCCGGCGATGCTGGTTTTTTATATCATGGGCCAGCCGATTGGTCTGGAATATCCGGTGTTGAAAGGCTTCAACTTCACCGGCGGTTATTACATGCGCAACTCGTTGATCGCGCTGTGGCTGGCCTTGTCGCTTTATACCGCCGCCTTTATCGCTGAAGCGGTGCGCGCGGGTATTCAGGCGGTGTCGCATGGCCAGACCGAGGCGGCTTATGCGCTGGGCATCCGTCCGGGTCGCACGACGCAGCTGGTGGTATTGCCGCAAGCGCTGCGGGTCATCATCCCGCCGCTGATTTCGCAATATCTGAACCTGACCAAGAACTCGTCCCTGGCGATCGCGGTTGGGTATATGGATGTGACCGGCACGCTGGGGGGGATCACCCTGAACCAGACCGGGCGCGAAATGGAAAGCTTGTTGCTGCTGATGGCGTGTTACCTTGTCATCTCGCTGACGGTGTCGAGTTTCATGAACTGGTACAACAACTCAATCAAGTTGAAGGAGCGGTGAAATGACTGATCTGTCCTATGTCCGCACCGAGATGTTGCCCGAACAGACGCCGCCGATCACCGAAAAAGGGTTGATCAAATGGGCGCGGGAAAATCTGTTTTCCAACATCCCAAACACAATCCTGACGCTGCTGGCGATCTACTTCATCTATACGCTTCTGGCCGGCATCCTGCCTTGGGTGTTCCAGTCAAGTTGGACGGCAACGTCCCTGAACGCGTGCCGCGAGTCTATCGCCCATACCTATGGTGAAGGTG
>Ga0307929_1001756_pt1 | contig 15402 bp, 13 predicted proteins | sample AceLakmetage1330_FD_203160 | JGI IMG/M metagenome (GOLD analysis project Ga0307929, IMG submission 203160) | Saline water microbial communities from Ace Lake, Antarctica - #1330 | ecosystem: Environmental > Aquatic > Non-marine Saline and Alkaline > Saline | place: Antarctica: Ace Lake...
TTCCATACGATTAGGACTCTGCTGCATATTCAAAGAACAACCCATAAAATTCAGACAGACAACAGCAAAGTATCTTTCAAAGTTTTCAGTTGAGGAACAAAGAAACAGATTGTCAGATATTTGTTTGCACAACGCCAACAGTTTATTGATGGCGCTAAACTTTTGCCATCAACATAAGATTGGCGGCTTCAGGATCAACAGTCAGATCCTGCCATTAAAGACGCACCCTCAGTTAGGATACAATGTTACGGATTTGCCAAATTCAGACCAGGTTATTAAAAATTTTAAGGCCTGCGGTGAGTTCAGCAGAGAAAATGATATACGAACCACTTTTCACCCGGATCAATTTATTGTGTTATCTTCTAACAACCCAGATGTTGTAAAACGGTCCCTGGCAGATCTGGAATACCAGGCCGAAGTCTCCAATTGGGTAAATACCGATGTGATCAACATCCATGCCGGTGGTGTTTATAATGACAAACCATCTGCCTTGAGTCGGCTTCGCAAGGTGATTGGCAATCTGCCAGACGCTGTCAGAAAACGGCTGACCCTGGAAAATGATGATAAAAGTTATTCACCGGAAGATCTTTTACCCGTCTGCAGGGACATGGGCATCCCATTGGTCTATGATGTTCATCACCACTGGTGTTTAAAAGATAACCTGTCTGTCGAAGAAGCAACACATATGGCTGCTGATACCATGAATCGTGAACCGCTCGTTCACATATCATCCCCCATTAACGGATGGGAGGCGTCGGGTACAAGAAAGCATCATGATTTTATAGATGTGAATGATTTCCCCCGAATCTGGCTGTCGATGAAAATCACAATTGAAGTGGAAGCAAAAGCAAAGGAGGTGGCTGTTTTAAAATTAATGGAAGAATTACCCTACGAACAAAAATGAGGCAGAGCCTCAAAGAGGCCCTGCTTTTTAAGGTGTTCACTTATCCGGCAACGTCGATTCCTGGGTCGCATCCAAGGTGTTTGTCTGGATTGTCACATTCGAAGTTGTTGTGTCTTGTATCTTCGTGGCCTTCACTTCTTTCCTTGTCATTCTCTATATAATTTTCTGTTTTATTCGTCATTTTATCACCTCATATTTTTTTAATTTATTAGCCATTTTCTTCAAGTCTCTGCCTTTTTCTCTTTGCTTGAATATAAGATATGACCATCTTGAGATTTGACAATATGAGTTGAATATGGGGTTAATGATAGTGAAAACCTATTATGCGATACTAAGACATGGATAATAGAAAGGATCGAAGATTGGTTTGCCTGTTTTTTAACCCCAGCTTATCACGTAAATTTTTCCTGTGAAAACTGACGGTTGCTTCGGAAACAAACAAAATGTCCGCTATTTCTGATGTGGTTTTTCCATCCTTAACCAGAAACGAAACCTGTATCTCTTGAGGGGTGAGCATAACACCGGCATTGGATAGTGACTGCATTAATGGTGAAATAATATCATTTAAATGATCATCAACGATACCGACAAGGGTTCTATCCTTTTCACTCAGTTGCCCCTGTTTGAGCTTCTGAATATAGGGCAGGACAAATGTTTTCACATTTGTTAAAAACTTTTTTTCCATTTCAGCTTTATCGCTTTCTCTCTGACGGATTAAAACCTTCAGGGCAATATTGGATTCTTCAAGACTTTGGTTTTTATCTTTGAGAATGTCCTGGTTTTCTCTCAACGCCTCCTGGGCCAATTTTAATTCAGTTATATCTTCATGGGATATGATCACCCTGGGTGGGCCGTTTTCTGCAATTAACACCACGCGCATGTAAAACCATCTGGGGCCTTCAGCTGAGTGACACGGATAATCATATACGAATTGATCTATCCTGCGGTTAATAACCTTCCGGATACCCGAAGCAACAGCTTTCGCATCTTTAACATCATCACCAACTGCAGCCTCACAGGTATTAAGGTAATTCATCTGTATGAAATCTATATTTTCAGGCAGACCGTTGGATACTGAAAAGCTTTTCCAGGCAGCGTTTGTCTCAAGAATAAATCCATCTTGATCAATTATGGCAATATGAGCTGATAGAGAATTAAACGTTTTACGAAGCAACTCGTCTGAAAATATAAATCGACCTTCACAACTTGAATCCATTATGATAACCACCTAATATAAGATTAAAATTTATTTTTACTTTAACCTGAATTTACTTTTTCTGTAAATACCAATTCGTTTTGTAAAATTAAATGATTTCCAAGTTTACAAAATTGCAGTTTAAACAAACCACGAAGGAAAACATGAAAAAACTAATATTAAGCATTTTATCATTAATTCTGACCGGATGTATGGGGCACCCGAAAAGTATCAAACCCATCATGGATTATGAACTCAATAATTGTAAGAACTAAAAAATTGGATAATTCATTAGATTAAGGGGCAGGTGTTTATGACAAATCCTCGGCATTATCTTTTCCTGACAGTTCTTTATCTCTTGATTGTGATGGCCGTTTGTCTTCTCCTATCGGCATCACTTAAAACGGCGTTCATGGCAAATTGGGGGTTTAATCTTCTTATCCTTGCAGCTCTTTGTGTGGGTATTGGAATTAATATCTTCCAGATTCAACGGCTGGAACCCGAAATCAAATGGTTAAAAATTTTTCGTACAGGAGACCCGGGTCTGTCTGTCACAGAACCGGTACTACTTGCTCCCCTTGCCAAGCATCTGGAGGAGATTCATCGGGACCGGTTCCGCTTGTCGGCATTGTCTCTTCAGACAGTGTTGGATGGGATTCGAGGTCATCTGGATGAGTCCAGAGAAATTTCCAAATATATGATCAGCCTGCTGGTATTCCTGGGGCTTTTAGGAACTTTTTGGGGGCTGCTCCAGACCATCGGTACTGTGGGACAAGTCATCAGCGGCCTGGAAGTAGGAACCCAGGATTTTATAAATGTTGTCACTCATCTAAAACAAGGCCTTGAAGAACCGCTTAAAGGAATGGGTACGGCTTTTAGTTCCTCTCTGTTTGGGTTGGGCGGTTCTTTGGTGCTGGGATTTGTTGATATTCAGGCGGGTCATGCCCAGAACCGCTTTTTTAATGAAATGGAGGAGTGGTTGTCCGGGGTCACCCGTCTGGTCGATACAGACGAGTCATTGGACGCCGGCAACAACTTGTCTGCTGCGGCTCTAAAAGATATTGGCGACCATCTTAAGGAATTGATCAATCAGATTCGGAAGAACAACCAATTCATGGCTCGCCTGGTGAACCGGCAGAAAGAATCAGCAGGGGTCGACCCTGCCGTGAAGAAATAACAGGAGAGCGCAATGACATTAACAAGGCGGCGCATCTCAAGTCCTATTACAGCCTGGCCAGGATATGTTGATGTCCTGTCAGCTCTGCTGATGGTGGTCATTTTTGTTTTGATGATTTTTACCGTGGCCCAGTTCATGCTCAGCGAAGTGCTCCATGGCCAGAAAAATGAGCTGGCGATACTCCACAAACAGATCAATGAATTGGCAACAATCCTGGGGCTTGAACGAGAAAAATCCAGCCAGTTGAATACCGAGGTCAGCCGATTGTCTGATGTAATTATCGGGTTATCCGAGGACAGGGAAATTCTCAGTTCCCAGGTTGCGGCGTATTCAGCGCAGTCAGAAACGGACAAAACCCTTATAAAACAGCAGATGTTGGCCATTGCCAGTTTGAACGAGGATATCCAGGCTCTGACCCGGGTAAAGGATGAGCTGGAACAAAAGGTTGCAGGTCTTGCTGTGTCCCTTGCTGACAGGGACTATCAGATTTTAGTATCGCGAGATCGTTCAAAGAAACTGACGGCAAGGCTGATGGAAAAAATAGAAATGACGGTGTTGGCCCAGGAAAAAATTGAAGAACAGGATATCCGGATACAGGCGCTTTCTGTGGTGCTTGAATCACAAAAACAAGCCATTGCCCAGGAAAAGCAGTTGTCTGCAACTGCCCGGGCAGAGGTGGCGCTTCTTTCCGACCAGATTACCAAACTTCAGACCCAGCTGAAGATGATCAGCGATGCATTGGCCCTGACAAAAGAACAGGGTCAGTCAAAGGATGAAAAGATTGTCGAACTTGGCAAACAATTGAACATCGCCCTGGCTCGAAAGGTGAATGAACTTCAAAAATATCAGTCAGAATTTTTCGGGCAGCTTTGGAAAATACTGGGCGACAATCCGGCCATACTGATACAAGGAGACAGGTTTGTCCTCCAGGCAGGCCTTCTTTTTGAATCCGGATCCACGGATTTGGGTGCCCAGGGCAGGATTCATCTCACAACCCTGGCAGAGACGTTGTTGCAGATTTCCAGAAAAATCCCAAAGAAGATCAACTGGATCCTGCGCATCGACGGCCACACAGACCGGGTTCCCATTCAAAACGAAAAATTTGCATCCAACTGGGAATTATCCGCTGCCAGAGCCGTCTCCGTGGTTCGTTTTCTGAGTCAAAAAGGCGTTCCTGAAAATAGGATGGCAGCCGCCGGATTCAGTAAATACCATCCCATTGATACGTCGGATACGCCTGAGGCCTACCAAAAAAACCGACGAATTGAAATCAAACTGACCCGTCAGTAGATGATGATTCCAATAGATTTATCGCTATTGGAAGAATGGTGACCATTTTGTATGAAACTCCTTGCTTTAGATAATTTCTTTAATTTTTTCAATGTATTCTGGTGTTGTGCCACAGCAGCCACCCACTATTTCCACGCCAAGCCCTTTGATCTTTTTGATATTCTTTGCAAAAAAGGTTTTATCCTCTGGATAAAAGACAGCGTTGTCTTTAGTTGTCATTGGCATACCGGCATTGGGCATAATGATGATGGGAACACCAACATTCGTTCTAATTTCATCTGCCAGGTCAATCATTGTCTCGCTCCCGATTGTGCAGTTGGCGCCTACAGCAGAGGCACCTGCATCAACCAGTGATTTCATACTATCCTTGGGGTTATTTCCAAAAATAGTAAAAAATCCTTTTTTCATTTTCTTAAAGGTAAGGGAACAAAAAATTGGTTTTTCAGATACAGACCGAACTGCTTTGATTGCCGCCAATGCAATATTAATATCAAAAATAGTTTCGATAAGGAAAACATCGACGCCTTCATCTTCAAGAAAACCCGCCTGCTGGGCAAAACAGTCCACTGCTTCATCAAATGAAACAGGACCCAAGGGTTCAAGCATATCACCCAAAGAGCCAAGCTCTCCTGCAACATACTGGCTCTTACCACATGCCTTTCTTGCAATCTGAACGCCTCGTCGGTTTATTTCTTCCACGCTTTGGGTAACGCCCATTTTTTTCAGTTTTATGGCGGATGCACCATATGTATTTGCGCTTGCCACATCTGATCCGGCATCATAATAAGCCCGGTGTATTTCCAGAATGATATCAGGATGTTTTAAATTCCATAGTTCAGGTGCTTCTCCACCCGTAATCCCATTGCTGATAAGAATTGAGCCCATGGCACCATCAAAGAGAAGACCATTTTTTCGAATTTTTTCAAGAATATTCATATCGGACTGTTCCTGTTTTATATTTATACGGCCATTTCTATAAAACCCTAGGGGTTAAATTTGCTTGATATATAATCCCCGGCCTTTATTTTTGATCGCCCCTTTTTGTTTTGCCCGGGCGATAATATTTCTGATCAAGGTATCCTCAAGACCGGTTCTTTTTTTTATTTCTTTGAAATCAATTGGGGTGACCTTTCTTCTTGAAATAATGCGAACCACTGTTTCGTAGGGGGATAAATCTTGTTTGTTGGCTTTTTTGACTGGTTTTGCAATTGAATTTTTGATTGGTTTTTTTTGTGAGGTCATCATGGGCGTGGTGGTGCCGGGCAGGGGGGACGGGTCAAAATCAATTCCAAATGTTGAAGCAAGATCCGCATTCCGGATGATCTTTTTGGAGGTTTTTGTTTTGGATTTTTTAATGAGTTGATCTGCCTCTTTTTGGATGGCCTGGGAAACCAGCTTTTTCATGTCAACACCCCGCAGGGTGAAAAACAGGGAGGGGTCCTGGTCAAGCCGGGTTCCGACACCATAGAGGGTTGCTGCAATATGTTTGCACATGGTGGCCGAGTCAGGGCATGAACAATAAAATTTTATTTCACTGGGGGAGGGAAAAATTCCGTCTTTTTTGTCGATGAGGATGTCAATCATGGATTTGGGCAGTTTCCCGTCGAGAAGAGCGTGCAGGGAATCGATTTGTCCCTGGCATTTTTTGAGAATGTTTTCCCAGGCAGCCGTCTTGATCTTTTGGATGTTGATCTCAGTGGTATAGGGTCTTGAAGTGGAACCCTGGACAATCGACACTATTTTCCCTGATTGGATTTTCAGATCCAGCACAGCGCCATGGCGGACATAGGATCTGCCCCTGCCGATTCTGTTGCTGTAATCTGCATAGCTTTCAAGGTTTTTGTTCCAGGAAATACCCCACCACGATTCTGCCAGTTTATTTCCCTTTACACAAACCGGGGAGATGGCGGGATTTTTTTTCTTTAATTGTAAAAGTTTTTTTTCAGCCTTTGCTCGTTTTTCAGCAACACTGACATATTTGGGAAAACCGTAGGAGTAACGACTCATATTACCTCATCCATTATTAAAGTTTTCGGGTATCAAGTTTTCGGGTATCATAGTTTAAGTTTAAACATATCCAATAACGCCTTGTTATCCATCCCCGTGATCAAACTTGCCTGGGAATCAGAGATTATTTTTTTAGATAGTTCTTTTTTGCTTTCAATCATCTGGTCGATGTTCTCTTCAATGGTTCCTTTTGTTATAAATTTGTGCACCAGGACCCTTTTTTCCTGGCCAATGCGAAAGGCCCTGTCCGTGGCCTGATTTTCAACCGCAGGATTCCACCATCTGTCAAAGTGTATCACATGGTTGGCCCGGGTCAGGTTTAATCCCACACCGCCTGCTTTTAACGAGAGCACCATGAAGGGCAGGTACGCTCGTTGCTGGAATCGTTCAATGGCCTCTTTCCTTTTTTTAACACCAAGGCTGCCATGGATAATGCATCCCGGGTGATGGAAAATCGTTTCAAGAAATTTGGCAATGGGGGCTGTCATCTCTTTGAACTGGGTAAAGACCAGCACCCGTTCCCGTTTGGCATAAATCGTTTCGCACAGCTCGCCCAGGCGGATAAACTTTCCGCTGTCTTTGGGATCAAAATCTCCGGTCCCCAGGTATTGATCCGGGTGGTTGCAGATCTGCTTGAATTTCATCAGGGAAGAGAGGATAAGCCCCTTTCTCTGAATTCCCTGGTCCGCTTCGGAAAGCCGGGTTTCCAACTTTCGAACAAAATCTGTATACAGCACCACCTGCTTTTTGCTGAGCTGCGGAAAGGTTTTCATCTCGATTTTTTCCGGAAGATCCGGGGCAATGGCCTTGTCTGTTTTCATTCGCCGGAGGATAAAGGGGGAAATCACCTTTTTTAACTGCCGGTATCTGGATGGATCTTTTTTTAATTGGGCGGAAAAGGTTTTAAATTCTTTGGCGGTTCCCAAAAGACCGGGATTAAGAAAATCAAACAAAGACCAGAGATCTGTCAGGCTGTTTTCTATGGGGGTGCCTGTCATGGTGATTTTTGTAGCAGCTTTCAGTCTTTTGACCTGTTTTGACTGTTGGGTGGCCGGATTTTTAATGGCCTGGGCTTCGTCCAGTATCAGGCATCTCCATTGGACATTTTCTATCCATTTGTGCCGCTGGGCCATGGCATAGGTTGTTATGACAAGATTAAAAGATGCCAGGTCCGGTGTTTGTTCCGATGTTTTGTTCTGGTCTTTTTTTATATAACCGGGGTGGGCGATATAATATTTCAGGTTGGGCAGAAACTGCTGTATTTCATTCTCCCAGTTTGAGATAAGGGATGCCGGTATAATGAGTAAGGATGTTTTATCCGGCTCTTTAATCCTTAAAATGCTTAAAAACCCAAGAATCTGGATTGTCTTGCCAAGCCCCATGTCATCGGCAAGACATGCGCCAAATCCCAGGGAATCAAGAAATGAAAGCCAGTTTAACCCTTTCTGCTGATAGTGCCTGAGGATTGCAACAAAATCTTGGGCAGGGTCGGAGCTGGTCACAAGTTCAGGCTGGTTGAGTCGTTTGACAATGCTTTCAAGCCATTCACCGTTTGATATTTCCAGATCTGTTTTATCCCCGGAGGAGAGTCTGTCGGGGTGAAGCTGCAATTGAAGGGCTTCTTTGATGGTAAGGCCAGTATTGTTTTCCAATAGGGCCTTTTCGTAGGAATTGAGGAGGTTTTGAAGTCTGATTTTATCAACTTCGATCCAGCGGTTTTTGATCCTGGCAAGCCCGCTGGTCTGGGCAAGGAGTTCTTGTGCCTCTTCCAGGGTAATGGGCGTGTCTCCCATCAGGATATCGGCCTGGAAATCAAGCAGGGTATTCATCCCCACAAAGGAGGGTTCGCTGGTGCCAAGGCTGATTTTAACGATCGGTTTTGAACTTTTCTTTTTCCACCAGTCAGGAATTCGGCAAATGATGCCGCAATGCTCAAAGTTTGGGATCTGCTGTAAAAAATCATAGGCATCTACTGTGTCCCAGGCAAGGTGGTGGAACAATTCTCCCGTATCCAGCAGTTCTTTTAACAGGCCACTTCTTTGTGCTGCGGCATGGACCGTGGTGAGCAATTCCAATAATTGGTCCTGGTGATCCCGGTACTCTTCCAGGGCATAGTGGAGGGGACGGTGTTTTTGAGAATTTTCCGATTGGGTGGCATAGGTTGCAAGGAACTGAAACGGGAAGGCGTCATCCTTGCTTTCCACGAGATGAAAATAAACCCTGCCGGCCAAATGAATGTGGGGGCTGAATTCATGGAAAAACTCCTTTACACTGCCGGGAAATATTTCAATTTCCCTGGAAAAAAGTTGGTTCATCTCCTTCCACATACCCGACAAAAGTGTCCTGTCCAGATACTCCCTGCCGATCATAAGCGGGGCTGCATTCATTAAGTTATCCAGTTCTTCCGGCAAAACATCAATGTCGGCGTTGTGGCGGATATCTTCAATATCAGGATAGCGTTTGAGTTTTTCCAGGAAAATTTGTGCCAGACCTCGCCAGAAGTTAAGGGAAGGGGACAGGGGTATCTTATTGTCGGAACAACCCAGAAAAAGCAGCCATTTTTTATCATCTTCACTGTATGACGTATGGATTTCCAGATTCAATGCCTGCTGCTTTTTCCCCAGCCGTTCTCCGGAATTTTCCCAGGTTAGTACAAGCTCCCGGGAGGGCATGATGTCTGCTATAAGTTCTTTCATCGCCTGCCTATCTATACCTGAATGGCAGGTGAGAACTGTGCAAAATAGTTTTTAGATTTAACTTCATAGGGCTCTCTTTATCAGACGGCCAATGGAATGATCAAGTATTTTTCCTATCCCTATCCCTACATCCCTTGACAGCTGATGTTGAAAAGGCGCATACTCGCGGCCATGGAAACCATATGGATAATAGGTGCGGGGCAATTTGGGATGCGTGCGGTAACCTCTTTGTCACGCTGGCACAAGAATTTAAAAATCGTGCTCGTGGATCAAGATTGCGAAAAACTTGACCGGGCCAGGGGGATGGAGTGTATCACCGTACATTCAGATGGCGGCGCCTATTTAGAGACCCATTTAAAACCCGGTAATCTGCCCGATTGGATAGTGCCTGCACTGCCGGTTCATCTGGTTTGGGAATGGTGCCTCAGACAATTGGGGCCCGAAGGGTTAACCCGTGTGAACATTTCTTTTGAGATAAACGGGCAACTGCCCAATCCCATGCACGGCTCAAATGGAGATATCTATGTGAGCCATGCAAATTTTATTTGTCCCATCAATTGCAGTGAACCCGATGATATCTGTACGGTTACCCAACAGCCCCGCAAACAGGAGATGTTTAAACTGCTCGCTAAATTGCGGTTTAAAGATTTTTCTTCATTGGTCATACAAAGTCATCAACTGGCGCCCGGGTTAGGGGGCTATGGTCCAGAGGCTCTTTTTTCATTGTTAAAAAAAATTAAGGGGGTAAAAGGGCCCTTTCTTTTGAGTACAGCATGCCGATGCCACGGCGTGATTACCGGGGGGACCCATAAAGGATAGCGCATTGGTGGTGTAAAAAAAAGGTGAGGCAGGTTATGTTAGATGTTTCCAGAACAACAGACACGATTTTGATGGTCAGACCCTATGATTTTGGATTTAATGAGGAGACCGGTCTGGACAATCAGTTCCAGAAGCGTCTGGACCTGTCTGAACGAGAGATCAACACACGAGCCAATGCCGAGTTCCAAGCCATGGTGGAAACCCTTCGGGCAGAAGGGGTCACGGTTTTGATTCTGGAGAAACCGGAACCATCCGATGCAAAATCAATCTATGCAAAATCAACCGATGGAAAAAAGATCCCTGGAAAGCTACCGGATGCCATTTTCCCCAATAACTGGTTTTCAACGGAACATGACGGCACCCTGATCACCTATCCCATGGCGGCCATGAACCGTCGCCACGAGCGGCGGCCTGAAGATGTGGAAAAACTTTTAAGGGCCAATGGGTACAAGATCAGAAATGTAATTAATGTGGGACAGCTGGATGAAACCGACCGGTTTTTGGAGGGCACAGGTTCCATGATTATTGACCACAGGGCCGAGGTGGTCTATGCAGCAAGGTCCAACCGGTGTGATGAGGAGCAGTTTGATAATTTTATCTGTCTGCGGTTCTACGAACAGGGTATCTTGTTCAATACAAGAAGTGCCAAGGGAACCCCCATCTATCACACCAATGTCATGATGAGTATCGGGGACAAGTTTTCCGTGATCTGCCTCGACTGTATCCATGACACGGCGGAAAAAAAGCAGGTGCAATCCTCCCTTGGAGCATCGTTTGATGTCATTGAAATTTCCATGGATCAGATGGAAAATTTTTTCTGCGGAAATATCCTACAGGTCAATTCAGCCGGCGGAATGCCTTTGATTGTCATGTCCAGGCTTGCCTTTCAAGGCTTTACAAAGGAGCAGATCAAACGGCTTGAAACCCATGGCAAAATTTTACCCATGGATCTTACCACCATTGAATCGGTGGGCGGCGGCAGTGCCCGGTGCATGATGGCGGAAATTTTTTCAGAAAAAAAATAATCATATTATTTTGGATGTTCTTGTAATTTTATGGACTGTAATTTCTAAGCAGTCTTTCTTTTCCCAGGGAAAACGTTTTTCATTAGGTATGGAATTAAAACAGGAAGTTTAGTATAAATGATGTTTTGATCAAATTTGATTAATTGGGGATGGTTTTCAACAAGAGATCAGTTCCCTGAGAGATAAGGAATATTAAAAGATGCAAATGATTAATACGCAAAGACTGGGTGAGCGCTTTAAAATGCTGGCACAAATTGATTCAGAATCACGTCATGAAGCGAAGATTTCCAAGGTGCTTGAAAAAATCTTATTGGATTTGGGCGCAAGTGTCTGTTTTGATGATGCAGCACAAAAGGTGGGCGGAGACTGCTCAAATCTGGTGGCAAAATTTAAAGGCACAATGGATGTTTCCCCCTTATTTCTTTCCGGTCACATGGATACGGTGCTGCCGGGCCGCGGGGTAAAGGTTCAATTTGAAAACGGGATTTTTACGAGCGATGGCACCACCATTTTAGGGGGGGATGACAAATCCGCTCTTGCCATCATTTTAGAAGTGATGGAAGTGACCAAGGAAAATCATCTTCCCTGTCCCCCCGTGGAAATTGTCTTTACCGTGTGCGAAGAAATAGGACTTTTGGGGGCCAAACATCTGGATATGTCCCTGATGGATGCAAAATTTGGCTATATTTTGGATTCCACAGACACACATGGTATTGTCACCAAGGCCCCCAGCGCCAATAAAATTTGTATCAAGGTCCATGGCCGGGCAGCCCATGCCGGGTCAGCTCCGGAACGAGGGATCTCTGCCATTTTTGCCGCAGCCACAGCAATTTCCAGCTTGGAACTGGGTCGAATGGATGAGATTACCACCTGTAACCTGGGCACGATTTCCGGCGGCATGGCCACCAATATTGTGCCCGAATATGTGGAGATCCATGGGGAAGCCAGATCCCATGATGAAGAACGGCTAAAACAGGTTACCAACTCGATTATTTCCGGTTTTGAGACGGCCATGGAAAGGCTTCAAGCGGAGGGCCAGGATCTTCCCCGGGTTGAAATTGAGGTGGAAGAGGATTTCCCCAACACCCATATCCCCGAAGACCATATCGCCATTACCCTCGCCCGGAAGGCGGCTGACAATCTTGGCCGGGAACTGGAAAGCAAAACCATTGGTGGCGGGGCCGATGCCAATATCTTTTTTGGGAAAGGGGTTGTGGCCGGTGTTCTTGGCACGGGAATGACCGATGTCCATACCCTGAAAGAATCCATTGCGCTTTCAGATATGGAAAACACAGCCCAATTGGTGCTTGAAATCCTTCGGGTCCATGCCGCAGGGGATGCCCAATAAATGATACTTTATCTGGACCTGTTTTCCGGTATCAGCGGGGATATGACCCTTGGGGCCTTGATCGACCTTGGGGTGCCTTTGGAATGGCTTGAACAAAAGTTAAAACCCGTGTTGAGCGGATTTTCTCTTCAAAGTGAAATTGTGTTTAAGCATCACCTGAGGGCTGTGAACCTGGTTGTGGCGGTTGAAGATAATACCGCAGCAAGAACCTATATGGATATCAGGGACCTTATTGGCCGGGCAGATTTGCCCGAACCAGTGAAAAAAAACAGCCTTGCCGCATTTGAACGAATCGCAAGAGCAGAAAGCACCATCCACGGAAAGGAAATTGAAACCGTCCATTTCCATGAAATTGGCGGCATCGATTCCCTGGTGGATATCATCGGCAGTTTTCTAGGGGTGGATTATCTAGGCATTAAAACCATCGTTTCCTCAAAGGTTCCCCTGGGATCAGGGTTTGTGGACTGCGCCCACGGAAGGATCCCCGTGCCCGTGCCGGCAACCCTGGCCATCCTGGCGGGGATTCCGGTAACAGGTTCTGATGCGACCACAGAAATTGTGACTCCCACAGGCGCCGCCATTGTGGCCACCCTTGCCGGTTCCTTCGGGCCGGTGCCGGAAATGCAGATTTCCCGCATTGGATATGGGGCAGGAAAAAGGGAAACCAATTCCAGTCTGCCCAATCTTTTGCGCATGGTTTTGGGCGAGGCCCAGCCCCCTGTAGCCAAAGACAGCGAATCAGATATTTTGTTTAAGAATAGTCCCCTTCAGCAAGAAAAGGTTTTTGTGGTCAAAACCAATGTGGATGACATGAACCCGGAAATTTTGGGATTTGTCATGGAGCGCCTGTTTGAAAACAAAGCTCTGGATGTCTCTTTTACACCAATCCATATGAAAAAGAACCGGCCCGGTACCAAGATTGAGGTGATTTGCCATGGCAAGGATCTTGAGACACTGTCCAGGCTGATACTTACCCAGACCACGGCTATCGGGTTGCGATACCATGAATGTGAACGGGTGGTGCTGGAACGTGCGGTGGTGACCCGGGAGACCCTTTGGGGAAAGGTTTTGGTGAAAAGAATCAAGGACCCGGATCAGGTGAGATACGTGCCTGAATATGAGGCCTGTAAAAAAATTGCCCTTGAACAGGACCTTCCCCTAAGGGATGTCTATTCAAGGATTATGGCAGAAGTGAATCTCCTTGACAGGGCCTAGAGCAGGATATACAAAATGAATACTGATACAAACCAGGTGAAACAAAATAGCAGGATGAATATTTTTGATCGATTGATACTGATGGTGGCTCAAGGATTTGGCTTGGGCCGTATACCAGTGGCGCCGGGTACCTTTGGCACCCTGGCAGCCCTTCCCTTGATCTGGTTGATGGCACAGGACCCGGGTCTGATGGCCTTTTTTTTGGTCGGCCTGATCCTTTTGTCCATTTATGTGGCGGACAGGGCTGAAAGTATCATAGGAGGAAAGGACCCCGGCAGTATTGTGATTGATGAAATAGTGGGTTTTTGCGTCACAATGACCCTGGTGCCGGTGGGATGGGCAAGCATCGTGCTGGGGTTTATCGCCTTTAGATGTTTTGATATTTTAAAACCGCTCCCTGTGAAATATTTTGAAAATAAATTTTCAGGGGGGGCCGGTATTGTTTTGGATGACATAATGGCAGGGGTGCTGGCAGCACTTGTGCTCAAATTTTTATATATAGCGGGTTTGTTTTAGGAGAAATAGGGATGGAAAAAAATTTAGACAAGGAAAAAGCGGTTCAGACAGTCATGAGTCAGATTGAACGTCAGTTTGGCAAGGGATCCATCATGAAGCTGGGCGGCAGGGAAGTTGAAGCCGTACCGGTTATTCGTACAGGCTCTTTGGCCCTGGATAAGGCATTGGGTGTGGGGGGATATCCCCGGGGAAGGGTCATTGAAATCTATGGACCGGAATCTTCGGGAAAAACAACCCTGGCCCTCCATGCAGTGGCAGAAGCTCAGAAAACGGGTGGCATTGCTGCCTTTATCGATGCCGAGCATGCTCTGGATGTTGCCTATGCCAAACGGCTGGGCGTGGATTGTGATGAGCTGTTGATCTCCCAGCCCGATACCGGGGAGCAGGCCCTTGAAATTGTCGACATGCTGGTTAGAAGCGGCGGAATCGACATCATGGTCGTGGATTCGGTGGCAGCTCTCGTGCCCCGGTCTGAAATTGAAGGGGAAATGGGGGATTCTCACATGGGCCTCCAGGCGCGCCTCATGTCCCAGGCATTGCGCAAACTCACCGGCACCATTGGAAAAACCAATACTACCCTTATTTTTATCAATCAGATTCGGATGAAGATCGGTGTTGTTTACGGAAATCCCGAGACCACCACCGGTGGTAATGCCTTAAAATTTTATGCCTCCATGCGCCTTGAGATTCGAAAGGCGGCTGCCATTAAGGAAGGCCAGGATATTATGGGGAACAGGACCAAGGTTAAGGTGGTTAAAAACAAGTTGGCGCCCCCCTTTAAGAGTGTGGAGTTTGACCTCATGTACGGGGAGGGAATCTCCCGAACAGGCGATTTGCTGGATATGGGGGCAGAACTTGAGATCGTTGACAAGAGCGGGTCCTGGTATTCCTTTGAAGGGGAACGCATTGGTCAGGGCAGGGAAAATGTAAAGGTTTTTTTAATTGATAATCCCGATATATTTGGAAAAATAGAAGTCAAGGTTCGAGAGGCATTGGGCATTTCAGATGCACTTTCCAACAAGACAAATACCAAAAAATAAGGACCTGCCCCTATATGGGTCAGGCCTCTGAGCAAAAACTAGAAGCAAAAACTAGAAGCAAAAACTAGAAGCAAAGATCAGGCGCAAAGATCGGGAGCGAAAACCAGGAGCGAAACTATGACAGGTAATGAAGCCAGGAAACTCTTTTTAGAATACTTTAAAAAACACAA
>Ga0307929_1001758_pt1 | contig 15394 bp, 17 predicted proteins | sample AceLakmetage1330_FD_203160 | JGI IMG/M metagenome (GOLD analysis project Ga0307929, IMG submission 203160) | Saline water microbial communities from Ace Lake, Antarctica - #1330 | ecosystem: Environmental > Aquatic > Non-marine Saline and Alkaline > Saline | place: Antarctica: Ace Lake...
ACATTTTGAGTTTCTCCTTTGCGTTTAGATATCAAATAGTTATGCCGATATCCTATCACGAAAAGGAATGGTATGCAAGCAATTAATTCATATAAACACCTGAAATAATTGGCATAAAAATTGAAAAAATTTTCAAATTCCGTGCCATTTTTTTCTGCTTCGTGAAAAACAATCGGGTGGAATTGCGCGACAAAATTTGAAAGACTTCAAAAACGGTGAAACTTCAATGAGGAGATTTACACACGTAAATGCGAAGACCGTGGAAGAGGCTGGTTCTCTCCTGAGGCGATATGGCGACAAGGCGGCAGTGATCGCCGGTGGAACAGACCTGATGGGGAAGATGAAAGACGATATTCTTCCTTCCTACCCGGAAGCTATCATCAATCTGAAGACCATCCCGGGGTTGGATTTTATCAGCGAAGAAGAAGAAATCCTGCGCATAGGATCCCTCACCAGGCTTGAAGATGTTGCTACGGACCCCGTCGTAAAAAGCCACTACAGGGCGCTATCAGAGGCTGCAGAGAGGACTGCGTCTGCCCATTTGAGAGAAATGGGGACTCTGGGGGGCAACCTGTGCCAGGATATCCGGTGCTGGTTTTATCGAAATCCCCAAAATCGATTTCCGTGTCTGAGAAAAGGCGGTGGGCGGTGCTACGCGATCGAAGGAGACAACCGGTACCATTCCATTTTTGGCGGAAGTGTGACGGAAGGTTGCTTGGCGGTGCATCCCAGCGACACGGCCCCGGCCCTCATTGCCCTGGATGCAAAAATCCTGACATCAAAACGCACCATCCGGGCTGAAGAATTCTTTGAGGTGAGGGTGTGCAGGACCACGGTGTTGGACCCCGATGAAATCGTAACTGAGATCCGGATTCCGACACCTCCCGAAGAAGCAAAAAGTGCCTTTATCAAATTTGCTCTTCGGGAATCCATAGATTTTCCCATTGTAAACTGCGGAGCCATGGTTAACTGTTCTGATGGGAGGGTTACCGATGCCAGGATCTGTCTCAATGCCGTGTGGGTGAAACCCTACCGAGCCATAAAGGTGGAAGAGGCCATGGTGGGAAAGGTTATTACTGAAGAGACAGCCGAGGCGGCTGGTGTGGCCGCTGTCTCGGAGGCAAAACCGTTACGGGATAACGGCTACATGGTCCAGATTGCAAAGACCATGGTCAAAAGAGCCCTCTTGGCCTGCGCATAAATGTATCACGTGAAATTTCGAAATAGAAAGGAGCTGAAAAATGGGATTTGGTGTATTTATCGATCGAGAGAAATGCAAGCGAGATGGGATTTGTGTCTCGGAGTGCCCGGAAAGGGCTATTGAAATTGGGGAAGACGGCTACCCCAGGGCGACAACTGTGGGAGAGCAGCAGTGCATCAACTGCGGACATTGTGTTGCTTTCTGCCCTGAAGGGGCTTTCAGCCTCGAAAGCATGAAACCGGAACAATGTGATCCGGTTCCAGAAGGGATTTCCCTCTCTGTAGAGCAAGTGGACGCCCTGATCCGTACCCGTCGCTCCATTCGGACATATAAGAAAAAACAGGTCTCGCGGGATATCCTGGAAAAGGTAATCGGACTGGCCTGTTATGCCCCAACGGCAAAGAATCTTGAGCCGGTTCACTGGCTTGTGATCCATGATCCACAGGAGGTTCAGCGGTTCGGGGCCATGGTGATTCAATGGATGCGGGCCATGCGGTCGGGGGAAAGTCCGGCCATATTTTCCAAAGAGCTTCTGGATTTGATGATTAAAGACTCCGAGGCGGGGGGTGATTGGATATGTCGCAGAGCTCCTCACGTGATAGTGGCCCATGGGCCAAACGATCTTCCGATTCCTGCTTCTCCAATGGCGTGCACCATTGCGCTCACCACGCTGGAAGTGGCGGCCCCGGTCTATGGCCTTGGTGCCTGTTGGGGAGGCTATTTCAATAAGGCCATCAACAGTTTTCCACCTATGCTGGAAGCCCTTCAAATCCCGGAAAATCACGACTGCCATGGGGCTATGATGATCGGGTATCCGGTTTACGGCAGTCACCGAATCCCCGCGAGGAAAACCGCTCGCATCAGTTGGCGTTGAGGCTGATTGTTTATGGCCCTTGCACGATCAATCTGTAATCTCCAGCTCCTTGCATTGTCCGGCGAGGCGTTGGCGATTTTACGAAAAACAGGAGTATTAAAATGACAAAAAAAATCCTGGTTCCGGTCGACGGATCGGGCTATGCATCCAAAGCGATCGATTTTGCAGCAAATCTTGGGGAAACAGAAAAAGTGGAGATTCACCTTATCCACGTGGTCAGACATATCCATATCCCTGAACAGATCAAGGAATACGTTCGGGCGGAAAAGATTGAAGAACCGCCGGAAATCTTTTTTCGTGAAAAAATGGGAAAAAAATTGTTGAGTTGGGCCGAGGAAGAGGCTCGAAAACAGGGGTTTACCAAAATCGAGACCTCTGTGAGCGGGGGGAACCCGGCTGAAGAAATCATTAACTACGCCAGCTATTATGACATGGACCTGATCGTCATGGGGAGCCAGGGACTCAGCGGTGGAAAATCCCGTATGGGGAGTGTGGCTATTCAGGTGGTACTTGGGACCGACCGGACCTGTGTCGTGGTCAAGAAAGGGCTTTTGGAAGGCAAGAAGGTCCTCATCGTGGATGACGAACCCGATGTCCTTGAGACTTTGGAGGAATTTCTGACCATGTGTGAAGTCACCACGGCTTCCACTTTTGAAGAAGCAAAAGAACTTCTGGAGACCAAGGCCTTTGATCTGGCTATTTTGGATATCATGGGGGTAGACGGTTATGAGTTGTTGAAGATCGCCAAGGAAAAAAAGGTATTGCCCGTGATGCTCACGGCCCATGCCATGACCGCTGAGGACACGGTCAAGTCCTATCGAGATGGGGCAGCCTCCTATATCCCCAAGGAAAAAATGAATGGTATTACCACCTATCTGAATGACATCCTGGAAGCACAGGCAAGGGGAGACAGCTCCTGGTGGCGATGGCTTCAGCGTTTCGGATCATTCTATGATAAGAAATTTGGCTCCGACTGGAAAGACCCCTATGAAGACATTTTGAAGTAAGTTTCCTCATATGAAACTTCTGGTGGATTGAACCGCCAAGGCGCGAAGGCCGCAAAGCCTTTTTCGAATCGTCCGTTCCGATTCGGTAAAAAACAAAATCTTAGCGTTCTTAGCGTCTTGAGCGAAGCCCCGCCAGCGGGACAAGCCCCGAGCGGCGGGACAAGCGGGCGGTAAGGTCGTGTAAAAGTTTCTTTCTTGATCAGACTGACTTGTTTTCCAGCCAGAGGCGGCGCTCATATGAAACTTAAAGGTTCAGAGGGTTATGTGAATGAATTTAAGGGAGATAAAAAAATGGAAAATAGTTCTTTTTCACTCAAAGAAAAAGTTGCCATTGTAACCGGCGGTAATGGGGGAATTGGCAAGGGGATTGCGGAAGGGTTTGCCGCAGCGGGTTCGGATGTGGTTGTGGTTGCAAGAAATCAGCAGAAAATTCAGGAAACGGTTCAGGGAATTCAAGAGCGTTTCAAAACGCGTGTCATAGGCATCAGCTGTGATGTTTCCAAAGAAGAAGGTATTCGGGCCATGATGCAAGAGGTTCGCGATAAGTTGGGTAAAATCCATATTCTCGTGAACAATGCCGGGATGAATATTCGTAAAATGCCACAGGATTATGAAGCGGCCGATTGGGACCAGGTTCTTGAGACAAACCTGCGAGGACCTTTTCTTTGCTGCCATGCGGTCTATCCATTTATGAAAGAGGCAGGATTCGGTAAAATCATCAATATCGGCTCCATGACCTCCATTTTCGGAGGGCCCAAACTTGCGCCCTATGGGGCCAGCAAAGGGGGAATAGTTCAGCTTACCAAGAGCCTTGCAACGGCATGGGCGCCAGACAATATTCAGGTGAATGCTATTCTTCCCGGATGGATTGACACGGCTTTAACCCGACAGGCGCGAAAGGACATTGAAGGGTTGCATGAGAGGGTTCTGGACCGAACACCAGCAGGGCGTTGGGGCGTTCCAGTTGATTTGGCGGGCACGGCCGTTTTTCTCTCAAGCGCTGCTTCGGATTTTGTCACGGGCACGGCGATTCCCGTTGATGGAGGTTTTTCCACGGCCATATAGAAAAGGATAGAGAAAATAATGTTTAAGCCAGAAGGTATTTTTGTGGCCATGTTGACCTCTTTTAAACAGGACGGCCATATTCATGAAAAAGAAATGCGACGAATAGTGGATTTCCAAATTCAGCACGGAGTGGATGGGCTTTTCCCGGTCAGTTCCGTAGGCGAGTTTATCCACATGAGCCGTGAGGAAAAAGTGGCCCTTATGGAGATGGTCCACGACCAGGCAAAGGGCCGGGTGCCGGTCATGCCCGGTGTGGGAAGCAGCCATCCGGAAGAATCTGTTTTTCTGGCAAAAAAGGCTCAGGAGATCGGTTGCGATGCGGTGGTGATTGCCCCGCCCCATTTTTTTCCTCTCTCAGAAAATATGATCGAGAAGTATTTTGAAACGATCATCGATGCTGTAGACATCCCTGTTGTTCTCTATAATATCCCCCTTTTCACGCAACCTTTGAGCTACGACCTTGTTAAACGATTGGCCCGAAGGCCAAACGTGGTGGCCATAAAAGACAGCAGTGGAAGTATGGTAGACTTCCTACATTTTATGGACAATGTTCGGCTTGAGAAAGGGGAAATGAATTTTTTGACCGGCAGAGAAGAGATGCTTTTGCCGTGCCTGATGATGGGTGGAAAAGGGTGCATGACCGCAACCTCTGGAATCCTTCCCGAGGTGATGGTTGCAATCTATCAGTGCTTTTTATCAGGAGACTATGAAACGGCGAGAAAGCACCAGTTTTCAATACTTCCACTCATTCGAAGTATGTTCGATGTTCCTTTCCCCCTGGGATTTAAAATGGCCATGGAGATAAGGGGCTTTGACATGGGGCCTCCAAAACAGCCCCTTTCTGATGCGGATCAATTGCAGTTTGATACGATGAAGGTGCGCATTCAAGACGTCTTGCAACCAATTATTGAGGAGATAAACTTATGAGATTTCAAGGGAAGACTGCTATTATTACCGGTGGGGAAAGGGGAATCGGCAGAGCCGTTGCCGAAGGTTTGGTCGCCGAAGGGGCGTCCGTAGTAATCAGTGATATGGAGATGGAGAGCACGTCTAAAGCTGCAGGCGAAATTCAGGAAGCCTTTGGTGGCCGCGTTGTACCTTTCAAGGCCGATGTAAGAAAAAAGGCGGACATTTTATCTCTTGTGGAATTGGCGATGAAAGAATTTGGAAGGGTGGACATCCTTTTTAACAATGCCGGGATCTGCTCGTCACCCCCCATAGAAGAGATTACTGAGGAAGAATGGGATGAAATGATGGCTGTCAATCTGCGGGGTGTCTTTTTCTGCTCTCAGGCCGTGATGTCCATAATGAAAGAGCAGGGCCAGGGACGCATCCTTAACATGGCCTCTCTCGCGGGCAAGGTGGGGGGACTTGCAGCCGGCGCCCACTATTCCGCTTCAAAAGCGGGGGTGATCTGCCTTACCAAATCTTTCGCCAGGACACTGGCGCCTTACGGGGTAACCGTGAATGGCCTGGCGCCCGGTCCAGTAGATACTGACATGCTGCAGACGTTGCCGATGGACCGGAAGGAACTTATGCTGGAGCAATGTCCTTTGGGCAGGTTTGCGGATACAGCCGATGTTGCGGGAGCGGCCCTTTTCCTGCTCTCTGATGCCGCCAGACATATTACGGGGACGACCCTTAATTTGAATGGTGGAATTTTGATGGAATAGTTAGCATCCTCATCTTTGTCCGCTTACACTTTTTTCGAAATGGAGTGTAATCTCGAATTAAAAATGGGTTTCTGAAGTTGAGAATCGGATGCCGAAATTGGAAACTTGAAATTAGAAAAGGCATTAAGATTTAGGGTTTTCCCGTATTTCAAGTTTCCCTTTCAAAACACAAGCGGGGCCTTTGACTGGCAAAAAGGTCAGTCTAATCGAGAAGGAAACTTTCACACGCTTATTTACCGCCCGCTTGTCCCGTCGCCGGGGCTTGTCCCGTCGCCGGGGCTTGTCCCGTCGCCGGGGCTTGTCCCGTCGCCGGGGCTTGTCCCGTCGCCGGGGCTTGCCCCGCTAGCGGGGCTTCGCTCAAGACGCAAAGAACGCTAAGATTTAGTTTTTTTACCGAATCGGAACGGACGATTCGAAAAAGGCTTTGCGGCCTTTGCGTTTTGCGGTTCAATTTCTTTAAATGAAGTTCACACGAGATCAATAAAGTGAAAACCCCTTTTTGGCATTCATAAAGGATACCGAACCATCTCTTAACAAAAGGAGCCATGAAAATGCAATGGCGCAGTAAAGAGGTTTTGACGAGACCCAATTGGTCCATGAACCGGTCCCTGTACAAATCAATGGGATATAGTGATTACGATTTGGACCGCCCCCTGGTCGGCATAGCCAACTCCTGGAATCGAGTCGTTCCCGGGCACTACAACCTGGATCTGGTTTGCGATTATGTAAAACAGGGTATCCATCAAGCCGGGGGTACACCGGTGGAATTTGGGGTCATTGCCGCCTGTGACGGTATTGCCCAAGCCCATGATGGCATGCATTTCATTCTCCCTTCACGGGACTTGATTGCCAACGATATCGAAACCATGATTCAGGCCCATCGGTTGGACGCCCTGGTCCTTCTGGGCTCCTGTGACAAAATCGTACCCGGGATGCTGATGGCTGCGGCTCGGCTGGACCTTCCCAGCATCCTGGTGGTGGGAGGTCCCATGGAGGGAGGGTGTGAATTCGACGGAAGGCCTTCGGATACCACCTCTGTCACCGAAGGTCTTGGTATGTTGAAGGCGGGGAAGATTGATGAGGCTACCTATCGAAAGCTGGAGGATTGTGCCACACCCACCTGCGGTTCCTGTTCTTTTTTAGGGACGGCAAATACCATGTGCTGTGTGGCAGAGGCTATCGGGCTTTGTCTCCCGGGCAGCGCAACAATCCCCGCGACCCATGCGGACCGAATGCGTGCCGCCCAGGCTTCCGGTCGCCAGATTCTGGAGTTGTTGAAAAAGGGTATTACGGCTCGGCAGATCATTAATCAAAAGGGGATTGAGAATGGCATCCGCCTCAGTACGGCCATCGGAGGGTCAACCAACGTGGCCCTGCATATGCCGGCCATAGCCTATGAGGCCGATTGTGAGGTTCCCATGGACCTCTTAGAGGCGTTGTGTCGGGAGACCCCAACCGTTGCTAAAATGAATCCGGCTGCAGCGCCCAATGTGCCCGACTTTCACCGGGCCGGGGGAGTTCCCGCTGTGATGAAAGAGATCCTTCCCCTGCTTCATGGCGACGCCCTTACCGTTACAGGAGAGACAGTATCTGAAAATGTGAAAGAGGCGGTATCGACTAACCAGAATATCATCAGGACTATGAACGACCCGTGGGAAGCCGGTGGAGGGCTCGCGGTTCTAAAGGGGAATCTGGCTCCTAATACGGCCATCACCAAACCGGCGGCCATTGTACCGGAGATGCATAGGTTCGAAGGAACAGCCCGCTGTTTTGATTCGGAGGAAGCAGCCGATCATGCCATCCTGGAAGGAACGGTAAAGGAAGGCGAGGTCATAGTGATCCGCTACGAAGGCCCCAAGGGGGGCCCCGGTATGCGGGAGATGTATAATGCCATGAAATTACTCTACGGAAGGGGATTGGCGCTGAAGACCGCGGTTATTACAGACGGCCGGTTTTCCGGTACCAACAACGGTTGTTTCGTGGGCCATATCTCCCCCGAGGCGGCGGAAGGGGGCCCCATCGCCGCTATTGAAAATGGAGATCGGATCACCATCGATATTCCCAACCGAAACCTTACTCTACATGTTTCGGATACCGAGATCAAAGACCGCCTTTCCAGATGGAAGCGGCCGGAACCGAAATTCAAAAAAGGGTATCTGGCCCTCTACGCGAGGCTGGCCGAGTCTGCAGACAAAGGAGCCATTATTCGCCACAAGGTGGAGTAGTCCGGGTCGTCGGATTTTGTTTGACACATAAGGCCGAGGTCTCTATGATTTATCCTTAAAAGAAGGAACTTCTTGTCATCTTGCCCACCTCACATTCTATTTATGATTGCAAAAGTCATTATCATAAACCTAGCCAAGTCGAACCACGGGAGAAATAAGAATGGAAACCAAAACAGTCGATATATATAAAGATACAACGGATTTAAAAGGGTTGTTGGCCCAGGTATCTGAAGGGATAGAAATTATTTTCGTTGAAAATGATGCCCCTGTTGCCCGTATGCACCCCATAAATAAACGTGTTGCAGGATTGCATTCTGGGTTAATATGGACAAGTGATGACTTTGACGAACCTCTATCAGACGATTTTTGGGCAGGAAACCAATGAAACTATTACTTGATACGCACGTTTTTATTTGGTGGGACAGCGCGCCATTAAAGATAATACCAGAGGTATTGGAATTGTGTCAGAGTCAAGACAATGCACTCCTGCTAAGTGTCGCAAGCGTGTGGGAGATGCAGATCAAACTTCAACTTGGAAAACTGAAATTGAACATACCTTTACCGGAACTGATTGAGAGTCAGCAACACATCAATGACATTCAGATATTGCCCATTGAAATTAACCATGTTTTAGGTTTAGGTGATTTGCCTTCTCACCACAAAGACCCTTTTGACCGTCTGATAATATCCCAGGCGAAGGTGGAAGATATTGTTTTAATAAGCAAAGATGCCATTTTTGAACGATATCCTATTAAAGTGATTTGGAAAGGGCCAAAATAATGACACTTACCCATACGGAAAAATTGATGAAAATGTGGACCACTTTCTGGCTGAGTCCGCGGACAAAGCAGCCATTATTCAAGATAGAGTAGGGTATCCGTCACTCTGATAGTTTGCCGTTCAGTGCTTCCATGGTGGTGGATCCGTTGACTTTCCCGTACTGTGGTGACCGATTATACGTGGCCGGGTTTTTAGTTTTCAAGAAAAGCCGTTAGATCGGCTTTTCTTTTTTCCAGTTTTTTCATTCTGCTTTTAATTCTTCTCAGTTCACTGTTTATTTCTTTCAGTTCATTATCAAGCTTTCTTTTTTCCAGATAATCATCACCGTATTTGCTGAGCACAAGTGCTTCCACCTCGTGCCTGAACAGTCTGAAATAGGGATTGCCGTGTATGTGATTTTCCCGATATTGCAGACTGCCGTCTCTTATACCGTCCATAATCTCAGCCTGTGAGATTCCGAATTCCTTCCGAGCGGACTTATCGCTGAAAGTCGCCCCTTTGTCTGACCATCCGGGAACATATTGCATTCTCTTTTTCTCCGTATTTTAAGGTTTCCTGAAACAGAACTTGTGTTCGAGTCTGTCAATTTCAGAAATTGACCGGCATTTAAATTTCAAAGTACCTTTCAATCGATTTCTTTTGGTTCTGTGAGAAGCCGGATACCATCTAAAATCTGGGCAATTCGTTGCTTGGAGAGTGTTCCTGTTTTTTCCGATAGATCGCTTTTATTTACAGTGAAGATTTGAGATATGTTTACAACACTTGTCTTGGGTAAATCAGCTTCGCCTTTTTTGAGCGTTACATTACCTGGCGAATTTGACCTTTTGAGATTTGAAGTTAGCGAACATACAACAACCGTGTTAATCCGACTATGATTGAAAATATTGTTTTGTATTACAACATGCGGGTGTCGATAACCAGGTTCTGATCCATCGGGATCTTCGAAATCTATCCAATATACGTCGCCTTGCTTGATTACCATTGGTTTTTTACCATTTTCAAATGCCGCAGGCGCATTTTATCAACGATTTTTGTGTCGACATCAGGGAGATCATCATATGCATCATTGATAGCTTGAAGAAGCTCCAGGTTGTTGTGACGCTGTATAAACTCCTTGGCAGCTATAGCGAATAGACGACTCCGCGAAATATTCAAATTTTTGGCAAGATCATTCACCTTATCAAATATGGGCTTTTCAATAGATATTGCGGTTTTAATATTTGGCATTGGTATGCCTCCATGTATTTCCCTAAGTATAACCCATAGTATGTACGATGGCAATATTATTTTAATCCGGATAGGAAGTGCGTCCGGGGTTGGACCAAGCTATGTCACAGGAATCTACTGCTCTATATGGTCATTCCGGCCCGCCTGCCTCGCCTGTGACATAGGTAAAGGGTATGGACTCAAGGGGTCCGGCAATGGCGGGCAGGGCTTGTCCACCGGTTTTTTGGCGGGCATGACCCGGAATCCAGGAACTCCGCACGCCTCCGGAGTCTCGCATGCTCGCTTACCCGGAGTCTCGCATGCTCGCTTACCCGGAGTCTCGCATGCTCGCTTACCCGGAGTCTCGCATGCTCGCTTACCCGGAGTCTCGCATGCTCGCTTACCTGGATTCCCGCGTTCATGGTCAGTCTGATCGAGAAAGAAAGTTCTGGGTCCCTCAGACCATGACTCCTACTTCATGGAGATCCAGTCGTGGCAAGATGCCACCACACACGGATGGCAACCGGCAACTGGAAACCGTAAACCGAAACGAAGTTTCATACGCGCTTCCAGTTTTCAAGATCAGGTGGTTTCCATGCCCTTGGGCCTCACAGTAAAGACTGGGCAGGGAGCATTTCGGACTACCTTGTCAGCTACGCCTCCCATCAGGACCCTGGAAAGGCCACTTTTTCCATGGGTGCTCATCACGATCATGCCGGCGTTTTTCTCTTCCGCCACTTCAACTATTTTTTCATGGGGTGATCCCACTGCAACAAGGGTTTCCTTGTTTATGGATTTGTGGAAATCCCCGATTAAACAGGCGGAGAAATCGTCGATCATCTGTTCATCTTCCCGCTCAAGGACGGTTTCCCATGGATTTCCAGGGACCTTAGTGATTTTTTCCGCGTCCTTTTCGGTCATTACATGCAACACCAATACCCTGGCGCGAAACTGTTTGGCCAGAAAAGCAGCCCAGACAAACGCCTCGCTAGAGTATGGGGAGAAATCCGTAGGAACCACAATCAAATCAATCGTCTCAATGTCCAGATAGAAGTCTTCATATTTTTCCCGCCAGTCGTAACCGAATTTCTTGTAGAAATAAGGTCTGAGCCTGGCAAACCAGGCCCCCTGCTTTTCCGCATTCCTGCCTTTTCCAGCCGCACTCAGGATTTCTGCCACATAGACGTCTATTTCCGTCATTTTTTCTTTGGGTACAAAGGCGTGGGCGCCATCCTTGACGGATTTTACGAGGTTGTCCGGGCTGAGGGCATGGGCCGTCAGCATCAAGGCGGGGATCCCTTTATCGCGAGCGATTTCGAGAAGTTCATAGCCCCTGACTCCCATGATATCCAAGATGGCCACATCATAGCGACTTTCTTCCATGAGCTTTTTCGCGGTGTCAAAATCCGAGGCCGAAGCCACTTCACATTGGCTCAAAATTTCTTCGAGAGTTTCAAGGACATCTGCTTCATCATCCACAATCAATATTTTTTTTCCGTTCAGTATGCTCATGTCATGCATTTCTATTCTCCTTATGGTTCAAAGGTTCCCTACAGGTCCTGCTGCGCCAATAATTTTACCGCGCTGGAGTGTCAGTCCATGGGTCATGCACGGCAAAATCTCGTCCTGATGATGGGTTACATAGACGAGATTAGTATGTGTATGGTGACCGATATATTCGATGATTTCCAGGATCTTGTTTCTGTTGTCCATATCCAATCCATCACAGGGTTCATCCAGGAACAGGAAGACGGGGGATTTTACCATGGCACGGGTGATGAGGGTCAACTTTCTTTGACCATAGGAGAGTTGTTCGAAGGAATGTCCCGCAAGTTCGTCAATGCCCAGGGTCTCCATCCATTGCATGGCCGTTTTCTCCTGTTCCACACTGCAAGACCGATACAGACCGATCGAGTCATGAAATCCTGAACAGACCACATCAAAGGCCAAGAAGCCTTTCTTGTATTTGGCCTGCAATTCTGGAGAAACGACTCCAATCTGCCTTTTGATCTCCCATATACTGACCCCGCTGCCCTTCTTTTTTCCGAAAACAGAGATTTCATTGGAGTAGGATTGGAGATTCTCCCCTAAAATGAGCTTTAATACCGTGGACTTTCCGGCCCCGTTCTCCCCTGTAATTGTCCAGTTTTCTCCATCTCTTACTCGCCAGTTGAAATCGTCGAGCACAATCGTATCGTCGTAGCGTACAGTCACATTGCGCATATCAATCAAAATTCGACCATTTTTTGGGGATGAACCCTCGGTCCTCTGAATGTGTTTCTTTTTAACAATCGGGGAGATAGATCTTTCAGAGGGGCAAAAGGATTTGGTTTCATCCTTGTGCGTATCTTTCATTTCCACAAGGTGCAAGACATCTTCTTTGGTCCCCGCGGCAGATATTTCCCCATTTTTCAAGTACAGAACATGGGTTATACGGGGCAAAATTTCCTCGAAACGGTGAGTAATCAAGACAACAGACACCCCGCTTTGAATGAGACTGTCCAGGTTTTCAGCAAGGGCCTTCCGCGACTTGTCATCTAAGCCGTTAAAGGGTTCATCCAATATGAGGAGTTCGGGAGCTTTCATCAGGGATCGAGCAATGACTGTCTTGCACAGTTCCCCAGTAGAAAGAGCTAAAATGTCCCGATCCACAATGTCTTTAATCCCCATCTTGCCTGCCACCCGGTGCACCCGGTCTGCTATCTGATTCTTTGAATAACCGTTGTCTCCCATTCCCCGGACAATAACGTCTCTTGCTGTTGTCTTTTCATGAATTCTACCGCTGAAATCTCGAAAGTCGGCCTGCAATTCCTCTTGCTCAAAAATTTCACGGAATAATTCCGGCGAGACATATCCCACGGATTGGGTGTTGGTGGAAGGGCTTTTTCCATTGGACAGATGGTGGGTGACCGATCCTCTTACCACTGGGATCCCGCCAAACAGGGCTTTGGCCAGACTCGTTTTTCCGGATCCATTGGGGCCCACTATGGCCCACTGTTCGCCGGTATTGATCTGCCATGAGATATTGTGAAAATAGAGTTTATCATAAAGCCGAACAGAAATCTTATCCAGCGTTATGAGCGGTTGATCTTTCACTATCGGTTTTCTCCTGGGGAAGGTTCAAGGGTTCAATGTTCAGAGGTTCAGAGGTTCAGGGCTCATGGATTAAAAAAAGGAGGGTTAGGAAACGATTTTTTGTATGCTTCCTTTCCCTCCTATTCAGCAGGTTTCAAGATAATGTTTCTGGAGATTGCAGTATGCGATCCCCGAAGAGATATTTACCTGGTTGGGGCCTGGGCCGGTGGTTCGGACAGGGGCAAAGAGACCAGTCCTTTTTCCAGGATGAACTCTACTGCGAGTTGCGTAGCCTGCCCTACCACGTCCGTACATTTGTCCTTGTGTCCTCCGGCCTCCTCGAATTTCGCGAATTCGTCCGGATCGACAATATAGTAGGGTCGTCCGAATTTCCGAATCTGTACATCCCGGCAAATGACGGCGCCAAGTGTCTCAATATATCTATAGGTAAATTCTCTTACCAGTTTGAAGTTTTCATGACGCACACCTTCAGGATCTTTGAAATTAGATCGCTCCCTACCCAAAAGCTGGCCGATGGCCAGCACGCCGGCAGCATATCCCCCGCAGACACTGACGCCGCAAAGGCCTCCACCGCCCGCAAACCCGGTAGCTGCTTTGAAAATCCCATCGTCTTTCATATTTAAAGTGTCGTAAATAGCGCCCAGGGCAGCCTGGGAACACCCCCGATATACTTTTTCATACTCGAATCCTAATTTATATGCTTTTTCAATAATTTCTTCTTTCGTCATTTTTTATCCTTCATGTTCTTCATGGCCTTCATGGTTATACGTTTGTGCCGCTTACTCTGGAAATCAGATCGCCGGAGTTGTCAAATTCCAGTTCCAGATCTTCCTCGCCGATACTTCCCACCTGATCTTTATTTAGAGATGCAAGGCATCCCACGGAAACCATCATGGAGGTCAGTTCCATGGTATTTTTGATATGGACCAAACGAAGATCTTCCTCATTGCAGGGCCTGATAGTTTTTAAAGCGAGGGCAATGGCTTCACGATCGGTCAGGAAGGTTAAAGGGATCATTCCCCCTTCCGGGCCACAAGCCGTAACACAGTTAATAATGGTGGAAGGAAAGTCAATCTTATCCACCAGCCGTCGGGTGGTGAAATCCGCCTGGGACAACCCGACCGCACTGCCTTCGCTGCCCTCGGTGAGATCCCGTACAAAAATGCGGGTTATTTTCGGCCAGGGACGCTTAACCCCATAGGCCAGCACATCCCGTCCCACTACATTGGGGTCGATGCCTTCGCCACTGATATCCTTCCCCATTTCATCTACGATAAGGAAATCGATCTCTTTTAACGGAAGGGTGGGCAGGCAGGCCCGAGCCATTTTGAGAAGATCGGTTTCTACGGCTTTGATGTCCTGGGCCATTGCCATGGTTACTTTTGCTGTTTCATGGTCCTGGTTTTCCACCAGCCCGACCCCAAAGAGGACCTGACATTTCTTGATCAATTCCTTCCCCGCGGTACTGATGATTTCATACTGGGACCGCACGACCGAGAGACGATGGTAATGCTCGGCCCCTGCCTGATTTCCCAGCCCAATGGCCATCATCTTGATGAGACCGCTTTCGGTGGGTCCGATAAAATTGGTGTGCGGTTTAATCCTGTTGATGAGCACAATCCCATCCGCCCCATGGGCCAACCGGTCTAAGAACAGGGGAATCCCATCGATTTCCCCCATGGGCTCGACCTCCATGGTGGCCCGCACAGGCACGCCGACACTCTCTTCTGTGATTCCCCGGGCTGCCAGGACCTCTACTTGTCCTTCGGGCGTGGCGCCGCCGTGGGAACCCATGGCCGGAGTAACAAAGGGACTATAGCCGGCTTCTTTCAATTTGGTTGCCACGGCCCCAACTACAGGGGCCAGGTTGGCAATACCCCGACTGCCGACGCCTATAGCTACACTGGACCCTGGCGGCAGCTCCAAATGGTCTTTTATGCCCTGCCATTCCCGGTCGATTTCGGCTAAAACATCCACCGCAGGTGGAATATCAAATCGTTGTTGAATCATTCGCATTTTGGGTAGTTTTAAGTCGTCCCAGGCATTTGAACCCATATTGTCTCCTCCCAAGCAATTCTCCGTTAGAGCTTTAATTCTTACTTTTCTGTCTTCTGACTTCCGTCTTCCGTCTTCTGTCTTCTGTCTTCTGTCTTCTGTCTTCTGTCTTCTGTCTTCTGTCTTTTATTCTGCCTCTTCCAGGAGCTCTTGGAGAAACTGTGTGGTTGTCAAGATTTTAAATTTCTGTGCTCTCAGTTTGGCGTTGCTCA
>Ga0307929_1001760_pt1 | contig 15387 bp, 19 predicted proteins | sample AceLakmetage1330_FD_203160 | JGI IMG/M metagenome (GOLD analysis project Ga0307929, IMG submission 203160) | Saline water microbial communities from Ace Lake, Antarctica - #1330 | ecosystem: Environmental > Aquatic > Non-marine Saline and Alkaline > Saline | place: Antarctica: Ace Lake...
TTATTTTTGAGAAAATAGTTTTTTTTAGATATATTCTATTTAATAGGTATGCTGAAAGTATGATTTCTATTGGAAAATAAATAATTTGAGGCCAAGGATGAAGTATTGCTTGAGCAGTGTTGCTTAAAGTGATTGTATTGATGATAAAGTAAGATGCATATATGCCTAATAAAAATAATATTTTTTTTCGTTTTTCTTTTTCATAATAACAAATCATTATAAATCCAATTAGCGACATTATTGGAATAATATTAGTATATATTTGTGTGTGAGTTGTAATATATACTTGTGCTAAAACATTAATTGGTGCTGTTTCTTTGTCCATATTAGTTGTTAAGCCATTTATTGCACCTTGTATCAAAAGTATTTGAATAAGCATAACTGCAAGAATTATAATTGTCCATTTTGCAAATTCAAACTTAAATTTTTTGTCTTTAAGAAATATTATGTTGTGTGCATTTACTAACAATGTGATGATGATTCCTGATTCACTAAAGAATGAAGCTATGATAAATGCAGCTATTGCAAGCTTTTTAGTGTGTTTAGTTTCTTTTTTCTCAATTATCTTTATATAATAATATAATCCCATAACGATAAATAATAGTGCAGGGATATCGTGGTAAATTACATGTTTTCCATAAATTGTTGATAAGGGTATTATTGAGAGTATTATTATGCTAAATATTAGCCAAGTTTTGTTTTTTAAAAACCACTCTTCAAAAATTTTGTAAAAGAAAAATAATGTTAGGCAATATAAAATTAAAGATAGTATTCTTGATAGTATAATATTAAATCCAAATGTTAAGTAAACTATTGATAACATTAGTCCTGTTCCTGGCGGGTGATGTGCGTATGCTTCTGTTAGTGTTTCTCCTGATTTATTTCCGTATGAATAAAAAAAGTCTTGTCCTTTTGTGTAGTCTAAACCTTTCATTATATGTGATTCTGCAAAGCTAGAAAACCATTCATACGCCCAAGTTTCAAATTTATTAGTCATATTCTGCTTTTCTGCAGGTGTCACATATAATTCCTTGTTGAAATTTATACTTATAAGTAGAATAAACGTTATTAATGCAAATAATATTACTATTAATTGTTTATTACTAAATTTCATTATTTAAGAATAAATACTATTAGTTTTTATAGTTATTCATAGTGTTTTATTACTGAGAATTCTAAATTATTGTTTTAGTTTATTGAATAATTCGAATATTTCTTTGATGAAATCGTCATTGTTATTTGCTGTTAGTGCTTTTTTTTCCATAGGACAAATATCCGTTCTGTCTTTCATTAAAATATTGTCAACAACTTGAGTATATTTTAGTTCAATATTATTTTCTTCTAAATATTCTTTTGCAGGTTTAGAAATTGTTGGAGTGATTACTTTGTTTATTGCTTTTGAATATACTATTAGTTTTGCTGCAGCAAGGCCGATAACTCTGTCGTGGAGAGTATGGTTATTTTCTTTTATTGTTTGAATACATTCAACGAGTGGTCTAATTCCACCTTTAGTTGAAGAGAAAATAATTTCTTTTTTTTCATTTAGAAGAACTAATGTGTTAGTTATTAAGTCGATATCCATTTTAGATTCACTCAAAACTTTAGGTTTTGGTGTATCGGAAAAATTCTTTTTCCGAGAGTTTTATAAGTTTTAGATGCAATGAACGCCCATAAAATGTTAGATATTAGTAAGGCTATGATTATGCTCGTTATGATTTTTATTGGAAGATGGATTAGATAAAAATCAGTTAGTATTAGATAAGGTAATTGGATTGCAAAAGCTATTAGGACTGCTGTGATTGCTGATAGTTTCTTTTTGAAGAACAAACCTGCAAAGAAGCCTAGGATAATATTTCCTATTATTAGATATGAATTTGACATTAAATATGCTGAATATATGCTTCCTGTAAGACCTGCTAATGCTCCGCCTTTAGGTCCGTAGATAAAAGCTGCAAGAAAAATTGCTATTTGGAAGAAATGGATCTTTACTGTGGAGAATAATGTTAAATTGATTGCACCTAGTAAGTTTGGGATGATTAATAAAAATATTAAGAGAGAAATTGATTTATAATTCCAGTTAATATTGAAATCTAGAATGTTTTTGTTTTGCATTATCTGTTTGATTGTGGTTTATTTATATAATTTATTGAAATTTATTTGTTGTTTTTAGTTTATCTAGTATTTTGAAAGTTTTATCATCAAATCTAGAAAATGCAAACCATTTCTTACCTGCGTCTGTCTAAAATCGGAGATTTTTGAGTATGCCAGAAAGTTTCTTTCTGAGCATTTTAAAGATGCACCTAAGTGGTATAATTCTTTATTATCGATGATTAGAAATCTGTCGTGAGATTTATTAAATTCTTTAACACTCAAAAACTCTGTTTTTGCTGTACCAACAATCTCGTTGTTGAGCATTTCTATGTTTTGATATTGTTGATTGAATTTACTAATATCTAGTTTTAGTTCTTGGTTTAATTTTTTTGTATAGATAATTACTTTAACTGATTGTTTTCTTTTTGAGAATAAATTTAGAGTATTTTCATCAATATAATTATCTATTAATATTATTTCTTTTTGAGCTTTTCTAATAATGTTTGATATAAATATGTGTGCATCAAATATCTGTCCATCAAAGAAAATACCTTTTTTTGGATTTTCAACCTCTAATGCATCAAATATTTTGCTGAATTTATTATTTTGTTCTATTTGTTTTAATTCAACTCTGTCAAGTCTTTGGAATATCTGAGCATTTGAAGATATAAAATGTCTCATTGCTACAAATGTTTCAATTATTTTTATGCTAATTTTAATCGCTGTTTTACTTTTAAGAACTGCTGATAACATAGAAATACCTTGTTCTGTGAATACATAAGGCAAATATTTTCTGAATCTTCCTCTTCCATTATCTAAGGTCGCAAATTGCGACCTTAAAGATTTTAGTTCTAATTGAGTTAATTGAAACATAAAGTTATCTGGAAATCTTTCTTTATTTCTTTTAACTTGTTCATTCAGTCTTTTAATTGAAACATCATATAATTTTGCTAAGTCTTTATCTAGTATTACTTGGGAATTTCTAATTATATGAATTTTATTCTTGATGAATTCTTGGGTGATATTTAATTCGTTACCTGTTTTATTCATTAGAATTTAGATTATAATTATCCTTTAAATCTGATTTGTAAGAATGTCTAGTGTTATTTTCGAAGAAGTCGGAATTTACTTGTTGTTGTTGTTTAGAATATCTTTCATGACTTTCTTAATAGGTTCTTTTTCTTCAACAATTCTGTATGTTGCGTTAAGAAGGGGGTATTTGCTTAGTTTTGTTGTGATTTTATTTAAGCATTTAATACTATTAATTCCTTCTGCAAGCTTTTTTTCTTTTTTGAATATGTTGATTGCTTGAGCCACTGAGTTTTTCTTGCCAATTAGTACACCGAATTCTTTGTTTCTAGTATTGCCAGTACAACTCATCCATAAATCATTACCCCAAGATTGAGTTTCCATCTTAAAAGAAGAAGATCTTCCTTTAAGTTCTCTTGTAACTAATTGTTTGATTTCTAAGCTGAATCTTGAGATGAAATATGTTTCAGAGCCATAAGAGAATCCTGAGCCTTGAATAATGCCAGAAAAAATTGCGATGATGTTTTTGAAAGCAGAAACATATTCAACACCCTTTAAGTCTTTAGTAGTGAAGACTTTTAATGTTGGAGATTGCATGAGTTCTTTAAGCTTTTTTAGCGCTCTAGGGCTCTTACTAGCAATATCAATGCCTAAGGGTTCATGTTTGAAAAGGTCCTTAGCAATAGTGCCTCCTGCCATTATAGCATAAGTATTTCTTTTAGGTTTAAGAGATTCTGCGACTATTTGAGAGATTCTCTTGCCAGAATCAAAATCTAAGGCTTTAGAAGTGTTGAGGATTATGGTTCTTCTTTTGATTTTGTCTTTAATGTTTAAGATAACTTCTTTAGTGAACTTAGATGCTATTGCTAAAATTAAGATATCGCAGTTTTTTAATGTATTTTCTAGATTCTCAGAGAATGTGATGTTTTTACTGATTTTGATATTCTTATGAAGATGAGTGTGAGTTCTGTGTTTTTTTAGGTTTTCTAGTAATTTATGGTCGATGTCGTAGGCGTGAATCTCGTAATCTTTGCTTTTGTATTTATCTAAGTGTTTAAGAATAGCGAAACCAAAGTTACCGATGCCGAAAATAGCTACTTTCTTTTTTTTGGGTTTTATATTAAGTAAACGTTTGATAGGCATGGGATTGATTATGTTTGATGTTTTAAATAGTTTATTGAATAAATTCATCGATTTCTTTTTTTAGAATATTTATGTGGAGATTAAATTTAAGTTTAAATTGTTTCCAATCATCATAAGTTATTAGTCTTCCTTCATAATTTATTTTATTTCTTTTTAATCTAATTGTTTCTAGAAATTCCCAGTCAAGAATTAATTCTGGATATTTTTGACAAATATATGCATTTTTGCATTGGTGATTATTAGATTTAATTCCTTTAATTAATAAATATGCTTCAATAAGATTTCTTAAAGCTTCATAATAATCTCTAAAGATAAAAGTCCAATTATTACTTTGTTTATTTGTTTGTTTAATGATGTCATTTATGAAACTAATTTCTTGTTCTGCTAAATTTTTTAATGATTTTATTAGTTCAGGATCAATATTTTTTTCTAATATTTTAGCATTTTCTAAACAAGAATTATATGTTTTATTTAAGTTTTCAATTTTCATGTGGAAATGTTTGCTATATCTTGAATTCTTCCTTTAATTACATAGCCATTAATTATATTTTTGATCAAAGTTGTTTTTATTTCTTTTATTTCCTTTTTATTTTCAAAAATATGAAGTTCAATCTCTCTTTGTAATTTATCTTCAAAAACTTTTTTATTAAATTCTGAAGGATTTCCGAGAATGAAAATGTCTATATCTGAATTTTTATACCAATCACCGTTAATTATGCTTCCAAAAAGAATTATTGTTTTACTTTCTTTTAAATTATGTAATGTTTCAAGTAATTTACTTTTATGTAATTGTTCTAAAGCATAAAGTTTTTTTTTATATAGGTAGGTAATGTTTTTTTCTCCAACAGTGTAAATTGGATATTTATTCTTTTTTATGATCTTTTTTAATAAACCTTCATCTAGATATTTTTTAAGCCATTTATTCGTGATAGCTTTAGAAGTATTTGATTGTTTAACTAATTCTTCAAAATGCCATTCTTTGAAAGGACTAGTTTCTAAAATTAGCTTTAAGATGTTTTCTTCTTTGCTTGGGCTAGGCATAATGGTATGTCTAAGACATACTATTTAAATGTTTCTGAAGAATTTTGTAGTTTAAATTGAATTAATTTTATTCTTCGAATGTTTTAATTAAGTTTTTAATTTCTTCAATTGTTTTTTGCTGTTGTTTTTTGCTTGACATTCTAAGAAATTTTAATATTAAATTGTTCAGATCTTCTTTATTTGAGAATTTTAATATTTGTCCATCTGTTATGAAATAAAACCTGTATTTTTTAAATTTTAATTCTTTAATTAAAATATTTGAAATTGTTGCTAGAGTTTTACCTTTTTTAGGGTTAGTTTCTAGTGATTTCATAAGACTAAAAATTTTAATTGAATCTTGTTTGAAAGTTTTTAGAATCTTTTCTTTTAATGATTTAATTATGATTACTCTGGCCATTTTTGTTTTGCTTGTTTGATTGCTTTGTCTATATCTATTGAATCTGATTCATCGTAAAGAAATGTTTTGATTAAGTTTTTACTAGTGAATTCATACATTCGTCTAATAACATCTTCATAAGATTCTCCTGTCTTTCCTAGATTTGCGATTTTATCTTTTAATTCTTTAGATATTGCGATAGTTGTAGCCATAGAACTTATAGATGTTATAGAATTTATAAAGTTATTCATTAAATTAATTTAAGTTTAGATGTTTATATTATTATTTATAGAATGTCTAGTGGAATTTGCGGTTTGTTTGGAAGAATTATGATTTTTATTTGGAATAGCTTTAATTTGTGGTCACAATTTGTGACCACAAAGAATTATTAGAATTAGATATTGCTTGTGTAATAGTGTTTATCCAAATTGAATGGCACCAAGCGCATTTAAACTAACTTTTGTGCCATGATTTAAGTATTCATGATATCTTTCGTAATGTGGAGACGATGTTGGAATTATGTAGGGTTTATCTTCTCCATACTGTTTGGCTGCAAAATCTATTATTGTTTGTGTTTCTTTATCTTTATTCCAAAAATGAGTATCGTAATGTCCGTTATCTTCTTTGAATCTGCCGTAAATAGAATCGTAACCTAGTTTAGTGCCAAGAATAGTTCCGATTTGGCAGAAACCTTTTGGAAAACCAGGTTGTTTACTAAGTTCGCCGTATACTTCGTTAATTACTTCTACGTTTTCTTTTGAAAGTTTAATCTCTAAAGAAGGTTTAATGATGTTTTTAGTTGATTTAAGGATACTTTCTGCTTTAATTGGCATATTGAGTTGGGAGAGAAGAGAAGCTTATAAATATTGATGTGTGGAGGAGAATTTCTAAGTAAAATGTGTATAAATTTATAAGGACTAGCAGAATCTAGAAAAAGTAATGATACAACAGAGTTTGAAACTAACAGATGTCATAAGCAGCATTGAAAAAACCAACGAAGTTGCAAGTAAAGTTAGGGACAAATTTGATCCTGTAGATAATAACAAAGTAATTTTTGAATACATTGAAGATATGATTAATAATTATGAAATAATTAAACAAGTAGCAAATAAAGAAGAAACATTTGAAGATTTAATAAAACCAATAATACAAAAATATGATGGGCTTTTTGGAACCGTTATATCGCATAAAGTAGATCCTACATTTGACATATACACAATAAAAATTCTCGATAACATAAAGAAAGTAGGTTTTCCTGTTCCAAGCAGTGAGACCCTTACAACAAACGGCAGGAAACGAGATTGGAAATACTTTGATATGAAGAATATAAGACTTAAGTTAGTAACAACTATCGGAGCAGTTCTTTTAAGAAATATAGGAACTACTGAATTAAGTTTAGAAAATATATTCATACCTGCAATTGCAGGTTACATTATTGGAGATCTAATAAATCTAAGGAAAAAGAATAAGATTACAGGCGATGCATTGTATAGTTTGAAATCAGCTGCGAAAGAATGTGATAAATACTTGGCTCAGATGATGGGAAAGCATTATAAGGTGTGAATGCTTGTTTAGAATTTGAATAGTTCTTGAGCTTGCTTATATGACTCAGGGTTTCCAATGTCATGAACTCTACCTTGAAACAACTGTGCGTGAACATCAGTTTGTTAGGTTTTTAGAATGTTTAGGAGTTTTCTGATTAATTGAATTAAATTTTTTAAAGATGATGAATTTTTAAATTATTGTTGGGATATTTATTTAAAATAGTTTTTTTCTAATTGTTTCTATTTCATTTAGTTTAATGAAATCAATTCTTTCTCTTATTAAAGAATTGAACTCCTCTGCAGTCTTTATCCCATCTAATACTTCTTTTTTTGTTGCTTGGAAATCAGTGTAGTATTGTTTATCAACTCTTTCTTTTTTTGCTTGCTCTATTTCTTTGTTATTAATATTAAATAATTCCTTTAATAAGATAATTGATGCTGTGTGGTTTTCAGATTTAATTCCGCACTTATATAGCAGTGCTAAGATGCAGTAATACATCGAATAATATGTTAGGGCTGTTGCATCATCAAAATTTTCAATTTTAATTAATGTTTTTGAAGATAGTAAAGATTTATTTGATTTATTTAAATAAGATTTTGTAACTTCATTACTTGGTTCTGTTAATTTAACTTTTTCTTCTTTGATTAATTTTTTAATGAATGAGTTCATAATATTTATCAACACCCTTTAAAATGATATGATTTTTTATGATCTCTTTTATTAATAAGTTGTTTGTGTTAAATTCCCCAATTTTTACGGATATTTTAGAATCTATTTGTTCAATTTCTTTTTTAAGTTCTTTATTGTTAGTTTTAAAGTAAATATCTATATCGCTATTTTTAGTTTCTGTGTTTTTTGCATAAGAACCAAAAACGATTGCCAGGTCTAAGTTTTTTTTTGATATTGTTTTAAGTATTTGTCTTAGTCTTGGGTGTTTTTTTATTGAATTAATGAGTTTTACTTTTTCAGCAATTTTTAAGAATTCTATTGCTTCAATTGAGTTTTTTAAGAAATATTTTTTGTTTTTGCCTTCTTTTTTGAAATCAACCACGTTTTCATTTTCTAATTTTTTTATGCTTCTTGAAATGCTCATGTGATTGATGTTGAGTTTATTTGCAATAGCTCTAATGTGATTGTTTTCCTTTTGTAAAGATAAGATGATGTTGTAACTTAATTGTTCCATATGTAACTATATTGTTACGATAATATTTAAATCTTTTTGTTTTGGACTTTATTATGTAAGTTGTTTTCAGAAGAATTCTGTATCGTTTACTTTTGTAATCATATGTTTACTTAAATATTATAATTTGAGCATAGAGCTTTTATGTTTTTTTTTTATAAGCTCTTTGTAGATATTTACGAAAAGTTATTGTCTTTGTAAGAATGTCTAGTGTTATGCTCAAGAAAATTATTTTCTTGGCACACAGAAATGTTTCATTTCTGATGTTTACGAAGACGTCGAATTATTTCTTGAATTAGAATTTGAATAGTTCTTGAGCTTGCTTATATGATTCAGGGTTTCCAATGTCATGAACTCTACCTTGAAACAGATGCGCGTGAACTTCTGTTTGTTTGTGAAGCCATTCGATGAAAAAACCAGTGGCATCAGGATTGTTTTCTTCTAAATATTGATTGATTAAAGGTTTAATTCCAGGTTGGAATAAATAACAACAGATAGATTTAGTAGTTGATCTAGGAACATCTGGTTTTTCTTGGAAGTCGATAACTTTGTTGTTTTCGTTTAAAACTACAACTCCATGTTTATTTCTTACTAAATCTTTATTCTTAATATCTAAAGCTGCGATAAGGTTGTAATTGTTAGATTTGAATTCATCGTAGAACTTATTAAAGTCATGTTCTATTATGTTATCTGCTGCGATAACTAAGTATTGATTACCGTTATCTTCTTTTTCTAAAGCAAAACTGATGTCTTTAATAGCGCCTAAACGGTTATCGTTAGTAGTTGAACCATCGTTTAAGATATTGATTGGGATTTCTGAATCATAGTTATTATTCCAATTAACGAATTGTTGATAGAATTTTTGATTGGAAACGATAGTGATTTCGTTAAGATCCTTGATAGTTGATATCTTAGAGATGATGTGTTCTAAGACGTTGGAACCGTTTACTGGTAATAATGGTTTAGGAGTAGTATGGGTTAGATGTTGAAGCCTTGTTGCGTAGCCAGCTGCTAAGATGATTGCTTTCATTGTGTTGGGTTGTGAGTGGGTTTTTATAAACGTTTTGGACTGATTCAGGTTTTGATTGAAAAAACCTTTTTAAATCTCTTAAGTTTCTGAATGTTGATTGATAATGAATAGAAAACTTAAGATTAATCATCACTCAGTAAGCATTATACCTTATCATATTGATTTAGAAAATAATTTACACTTTATCTTGGAGCAAAAAGATTCTAATTATAAAGCCCCATATTTTAATAACGGATTAAATTTTATTGGAGGAAATTGGCAGAAAGGTGTTCATTCTGAGAAGTCTCCTAAAGAAACTTTAGAACGTGAAATTAATGAGGAATTTTGGAATCAATATGAAGCTCCAGAATCATTAAATGATATTCTTCGTGAAGAATTTCTTAAAACTAGATATGAAATCATGGCCAAGTATAATATTCAGTCTATTGAACAAATAAAAGTTATTGGACAAATTCTTTTGGATGAAGCACAACATTTAGACGATTATATGATTACTGTTCCACCGCCAATAATGAATGATGAATTGATTTACTTGTCCAGTATATTTTCAAAAAAATTATCTTTAGATGAGTTTCAAACAATTAATGAAGTTTTGAATGAATTTGAAGGAGTGGTAACTACTGATAATTTAAAATGGAATAGTAAAGTTGTATCTGTTTCTTTAGATGATATAAATAGTCAGGGTATGAAATTTGCGTGGGGTTATGATAAAATAATTAATCAACTGAAATCTCATATACCTCCTATTAAAGAAGGAATAATTATGCCTTCAGAATTGATTAATATTGAGAAGATTAATCCTTTGCAGAAAATAGAATCTTCAACTTATCAAATGTATGAACGTAAAGGGATGCAGTATGTTGCAAATAAGTAATTAATAATTATTTTGAGTTTGTATATGTAGATTTAAGGATATTTTTCTAAAAAAAGAGTTAACGCTGCTTCTCCAGAAGGAACCATTTTTCCTTTATTTATATTTATGAATTTAGGCAGTTCATTTTTGTCATAAAAGTTTATGTCTCTGTGTTCAAACCTATCTTCGGAGTTATGTTTCCATGAATATATTAATTCTTCACTTGTAATGTTGAGTGTCATATTGTAAATCATTTCAGGTCCTCGAGTTATGTTATTACGAACTAAACCTAAGAAATCACTTGAAATAATGTGTTCTTGGTTTAAACCAAGTTCTTGTTCAAGCTCTTTTAATATATTATCAAATAAGTTTACATCTTTAACAGAGAAATCAGGTTTATTCTCGCCATTGACTTTCACGTATCCGCCAATTATATGAGGCACATTTTTGTAAATTGCAACTGTATTACTTCTCATTCCAATTGGAATTTTGTTGTCTGAGGTAATAATATTAGTACATACTGCTAAAGGATTTGCAAAATAATAATTTGGATCATTGTGATCTTCAGTGCCTGCATTAATTAGTTTTTTTCTAAATGAGTTATTTATTAATGCCTCTTGAGTTGTTCCTATATATTCTTTAAAATCTGTTAATCCAAGTCTTAATTTTAATTGGTTTTTGTTAAGTGATGCGTTATTTAGTCTATACATTGAACTAATACTTGCAATATGTTTTATGGCTCTGATAAAATGTTCTTCTTTATTTGAATTTTCTAAATTATCTTTTTTACGTAATGCCATATCAACAATAAATTTATTCCAGTAGTCATTAATAAGATTATTTTCATAAGAACGATGAAGTGGAAATTGAAGAGCGTCACCTTCTTTGATAACTAGTTCAAGTTCATTTATAGGTATTGGACTCTTAGGTTCAATTATTAATTCCCAGGTAGACATAATTTAGAGTAACAATGTTTTTTTTTTAAATCTGATTGATAATCTTAAGTAATGTTTATAAATGTGCAATCTTTTCGCACGATTATGAAGGGGAAGAAGGTAAAGAAGGCTTTAATAACTGGTATTACTGGACAAGATGGATCTTATCTTGCAGAGTTTCTTTTAGAAAAAGGTTATGAAGTTCATGGAATTATCAGACGAAGTAGCACTTTTAATACTTGGAGAATTAACCATCTCTATAAAGACGTTCATGAAGCTAAAAGATTTTTCTTACATTATGGTGATTTAACAGATTCAACTAATATTATTCGTTTAATAAAAAAAATTGAACCTGATGAGATATATAATTTAGGTGCACAAAGCCATGTTCAAGTTTCTTATGAAACAGCAGAATATACTGCTAATTCAGATGGCTTAGGTTTTCTTAGAATCTTAGAAGCTGTTCGACTATTAGTGAATCCTAAAAAAATTCACAACGTTAAGATATATCAAGCTTCAACTTCAGAACTATTTGGGAAAGTTGTTGAAACACCTCAAACTGAGAACACTCCTTTTTATCCAAGAAGTCCTTATGGAACTGCAAAATTATATGCTTTTTGGATTGCAAAAAATTATCGTGAAGCATATAATATGTTTGTATGTAATGGGATATTATTTAATCATGAATCTCCTAGGAGAGGGCAGACATTTGTCACGAGAAAAATAACCATGGGTTTATCAAAAATTAAGCTTGGAATGCAGGAAAAACTTTATCTTGGAAACATGGATGCGATGAGAGATTGGGGTTATGCAAAAGAATATGTTGAATCAATGTGGATGATGTTGCAGCAGAAAAAAGCTGATGATTATGTTATTGCTACAGGAGAAACACATACTGTAAGAGAACTAGTTGAAGAAGCATGTAAATGTTTGGATATTGATATTGTATGGAAAGGAAAAGGTCCTAATGAGAAAGGTTTTAATAAGCGAACAGGTAAAGTAATTATAGAGATTGATCCAAAATATTATAGACCTACAGAAGTTGATTTTTTACAAGGAGATCCTAGTAAAGCTGAAAGAATTTTAGGTTGGAAAGCAAAAACAACTTTTAAGGAACTTGTTAAGTTAATGATTGATGCAGACGTAGATATATTGAAGAATGAAAAACCAATTTTTTAAAATGGATTTGAAAAATAAAAAAATAATTGTAACTGGCGGAGCTGGCTTTTTAGGTTCTTATGTTATTGATAAACTATTGAAACGTGGAGTTTTAAAAGAAAATATTTTTATTCCTCGGTCTAAAGATTATGATTTGAGAGAAAAAGAAGATATTAATCGTATGTTTTCTGATTTTAAAGCTGATGTTATTATTCATTTAGCTGCAAAAGTAGGAGGAATTGGTTTTAATCGTGAGAATCCTGGTTCTTTGTTTTATGATAATTTAATGATGGGAGTTCAATTAATTGAACAAGCAAGACTTCATGACATTGAGAAATTTGTAGCTGTTGGAACTATTTGTGCATATCCAAATTTTACTCCTGTTCCTTTTAAGGAAGAAGATTTATGGAATGGTTATCCTGAAGTAACTAATGCGCCTTATGGATTAGCTAAAAAGATGTTATTAGTTCAATCTCAAGCTTATAGGCAGCAATATGATTTTAATTCTATATTTTTACTGCCTGTTAATTTATACGGACCTAAAGATAATTTTGATCCTTCATCATCTCATGTTATTCCTGCATTGATTAAGAAATGTATCGATGCAAAAAGAAATAATAAAGATAAAATAGTTGTATGGGGAACAGGTAAGGCTTCTAGAGAATTTGTTTACGCAGAAGATGCTGCAGAAGGTATTATCTTAGCAACTGAGAATTATAATAGTTCTGAACCAGTAAATATTGGTGCTGGTTTTGAAATTACAATTAAAGATTTAATTGAAAAAATAGTTTCTTTGACTGGTTTTGAAGGTTCATTGGAATGGGATTCTACAAAGCCAGATGGACAACCTAGACGATGCTTAGATGTTTCTAGAGCTAAAGAATTCGGTTTTGAAGCTAAGGTTAAGTTTGAAGAAGGTTTGAAGAATACTATTGAATGGTATGAGCAAAATAACTAGATTATTCTTTTGTTATCACTCAATGATAACAAGCTTTATAAGTTTCTTGTGTTTTTAAAAGTCTTATGAGGATAAATAGGGGTTTTATTATTGGATTCTTTGTTTTGTTTTTGTTATTAATACTAGTTGATATAGTATTTTTAGTAACAGGATATTATCACTGGGCATCTATTCTAGTAAATTCATTGTTTGTGATAGGATTGATAGTATTGTTCTTTAGAAAAAAACCAGAAGGAACTGGGAAGTTTATAGCATATTTAATACCATTATTGATACTACTTTATGTTTTATATTGGAATTTTGTACCTCCTGCAGGTGCATATTCACTGGATATAGGAAGAGAATGGGATGCAGATAGTTCTAGAGAGTTGTATATTGTTGAATCAAGTGACTTAGGACCAAGACAGATGTACGATGGAGAATACTTTCGAGAATTGAATGGAGTTGCAGAAGTTGTTTTTAATCCTGAAGCAGTATTGAGAAATAAGAATGTGACTATAATTGTAGAAGGAGAAGGAGTTTCGATTATACCACCTCGGATTGAATTTGATCCTTCTGATTATGAATGGGATTATGAATGGGATTTCACAACAGGTATTGTGCCTGAAGGATTGGAGATAAAGACTAAGGTTGATACTTTTGAATTAGTTGAAAATGCGTATGAATATTATTTAGAACAGAATGCAAGTTTTGAAAGAGACTATAGTAATAAATTTGATGGGTGTTTGCATTTTGATGGAAACACAACTATCACTTTTAATGGGACTCATGATATGTTTGAAAGTGAACCTTTTGCAGTTTATGTAAAGTGGAAACCTGAAAATGATGATTCTTCATTCCAACAAATCATTGGTCATTACAACTGGGAAATATCACAAGATAAAAATAAAGTAAAGTTTTTTGTTGGTAGGATGAATAATGCAACAGGTCCAGGCTATTCAATAATTTATAACATAAAGAACAAGACTACTTTCTTTAACAAAATTCATAATATTATTGCTATATATAACCCAGAAGATAAAGAAGGAAATGGAACAATAGAATTGTATGTAGATAAGGAATACATAGGGAAAAAAGACTTAAATGGTGATAAGATTTGGGAATATTATGGTGCAGAGTATCCTATGAGCCTTGGAAAAAGCAGACATGAAACGGCTAACTATTTTGAAGGTTGTATTTATGAGTATAGAGTTATAGAAAATTATAATTTAAAAGAAGAAAAAGAAAATATAAAAGAAAGAGTGGTAGAGAATTTCATAACAGAAGAAGGGTTTTATTTTAATGGAAAGACAAGACTTATTCTCCCAGAATCTCAGGATATGTTCGAAGAAGGTCCATTTACAATTTATGTAGAATGGATTCCAGAAAAAAGCAATGAAAGTTCACAACAAATAGTTGGTCATTATAATTGGCGAGTTTGGCAAAATGAAGATGCAATCATTTTTATTGTAGGTAGGATGAATAATGCATCCGGACCTTCGTTTTCTGTTTCGAAGAAAATAGACGAGGATTTCTTCTCAAAAGAACATTACTTAGTTGCAATTTATTCGCCAAATGAAGAATCTGGCTCTATTGAACTAATACTTGATGATGAATTAATCGGAAGAACATTTTTTGGCAATAACACTATTTGGAAAGGATATGGTGGTAATAATGATTTGTCCTTTGGTCTGAGCAAACATGGAACCTCAAAGTATTATGAAGGTACAATCTTAAAATCATATTTCACAAGAGAAGTATTTATTAACGAATCGCAAGAAATAAACATCTCTATGAAACACAGTAAAGAGACAATCAAGTTGAGAGGAAGTGGAAACCTATCTGATATGGAGATACGACTTAATTGAATATGGATTTTTTAGAAAGCCTCTTTAAGAAGAACGAAGAACTGTTCTTTAACGTTATTAGAAATGTATTTATTATAACTCTAATTTTATTCTTATTAGACATTACAAATGTTTTAGAAGTTCATAAATATTTTAATTTATTCTTAATACAAATTCAATTTGCAGTAATTATATTGATAATGATTATAATACAACAAAAAA
>Ga0307929_1001761_pt1 | contig 15384 bp, 14 predicted proteins | sample AceLakmetage1330_FD_203160 | JGI IMG/M metagenome (GOLD analysis project Ga0307929, IMG submission 203160) | Saline water microbial communities from Ace Lake, Antarctica - #1330 | ecosystem: Environmental > Aquatic > Non-marine Saline and Alkaline > Saline | place: Antarctica: Ace Lake...
CGATTTGTGAGTCCGATATCCATCTCGTGATTGGCCACCAGATGCAGACCGGGCGAGAGTTCATTATTGCCCAATATGCGAAAGCCGACGCGCTCATAAAATGGGCCATTCCACGCGACATCAGCAAATGTCGAAAGGGTCACCGCATCAAGCCCGCGCGCCTTGGCGGTATCACACACGGCTTCAATGAGCGCTCGGCCCAATCCTTTGCCTCCATGCTCGGGCACCATCGCAAGTTCATAGAGATGCAAAGCCCCGTCCAGCACACCACATGTCGCAAAGCCAACCGGTTTGTCCGCATCATCAACCATCACAAAGCATAGATTCTGGTTGATATGGGCGGTAAAAAGCTGGGGCGAGCCGGGCTGATGCTCATCCACTTCCGGATGAACAGATTCCAGAAACAGCTTTCCGGCCTTGTCTTCAATGGCCGGCAGAATAACGGCTTCGTCGGGCCGTGCCTGACGAATGGCGTAACCGTGGGGAAGGAGCTTGTGAGCTATGGATCTTATCCTTTGAGAAGTTTGGTTGTTGCAGCGGCAACATCCGCCTGCCGCATCAGGCTTTCGCCTACGAGGTAAGTGCGCACGCCAGCAGCAGCAAGTCGTTCGATGTCGGCATGGTTGCCGATCCCGCTTTCGCCGACAATGAGGCGGTCGCCTGTCACCATCGGCGCAAGGCCTTCGGTGGTCGCAAGCGTCGTCTTAAACGTGCGCAGATTGCGGTTATTGATGCCGATCATCTTGCAGTCGAGCCTGAGCGCACGGGTCATCTCTTCGGCGTCATGCACTTCAACAAGCGCATCCATGCCGAAGTCACGTGCAGCGGCTGCAAGGTCTGCAGCTTCCGCGTCCGTGGTGGATGCCATGATAATGAGAATGCAGTCCGCGCCCATCGCGCGGGCTTCCGCCACCTGATAGGGCTCAAACATGAAGTCCTTGCGCAATACGGGTAGGGAGCACGCCGCGCGCGCTGCTTCGAGAAATTTCGGGTGGCCCTGAAATGACGGTGTATCTGTGAGAACGGAAAGGCAGGTGGCGCCGCCCGCTTCATAGGCCGCAGCATGTGCAGGTGGATCAAAATCCGCGCGGATTAGTCCTTTGGACGGGCTGGCTTTCTTGATTTCTGCAATCAGTCCGTATCCGGATGACTGCGCGACCTCAAGTGCTTTGGCAAATGGCCGCACGGGCGACGCATCAGCCGCGCGTTTTTCCATCTCGTGTGGCGGCACGGCCTGCTTGGCAGCTTCAATCTCTTCACGCTTGTATGCGGCAATCTGGGCGAGAATATCCATTGCGATCACTTGCCGTTGCTGGCATCGACCAGCGCATCAAGGGAGGCGCGTGCCTTGCCGCCGTCAATCGCGGCAGCAGCAAGTCGGGCGCCTGCTTGAAGCGTATCCGCGTGGCCGGAGACTTTGAGCGCCGCCGCCGCATTCAGCACCACAATATCGCGATAGGCCCCGGCCTTGCCATCCAGCAAGGCGCGCATGGCGTTGGCGTTTTCGTTTGCATCGCCGCCGACAAGGTCGGCTGGTTTGGCCTGTGCAATGCCCACATCTTCCGGTGCCACTTGGTAATTGTGGACAACCCCGTTGCTCAACTCGCTGACATAGCTGACGCCGGTGGTGGTCATTTCATCAAGACCATCCGACCCGTGCACGATCATTGCATGGGTGGCGCCAAGGTTTTGCAGGACATGCACCAGTGGCTCACACCATTCGCGTGCATAGACGCCAACAAGCTGACGTTTGGTGCCTGCTGGGTTTGAAAGCGGTCCGAGCAAGTTGAAGATGGTGCGGGTGCCGATTTCACCGCGCACGGGGCCTACATATTTCATGGCCGCGTGATGCTGCGGCGCAAACATGAAGCCGAGTCCGGCCTGCTCAATGCAGTGAGCTATGGCATTGGGCTCAAGCTCAAGCTTTACGCCAAGCGCACGCAATACATCCGCAGAACCGGACTTGGAGGTAAGGGCCTTGTTGCCATGCTTGGCGACCTTGGCGCCAGCACCCGCCGCCACAAAGGCAACTGCGGTGGAAATATTATATGTGCCCGACGCGTCGCCGCCGGTGCCGCATGTGTCGATGGCGTCAGCCGGCGCGGGGACTTTAAGAGCCATCTCGCGCATGACCGTGGCGGCGCCAGTGATCTCGTCCACGGTTTCGCCGCGCACCCGAAGCGCCATGAGGAACGCACCGATCTGCGCCGGGGTGGCCTCGCCTGACATAATGTATTCAAAGGCCGATTTTGCGTGCGCCTGATCCAGCGCATTGCCATCGCCCAAATGCACGAGAATGGTTTTGAAATCACTCATGCGGGTTCCACCTTGCGGGCCTTGTTGAACGTGTCGGCTATCTCAAGGAAATTTTTGAGTAGCACATGCCCCTGTTCGGACGCGATGCTTTCGGGGTGGAACTGGACGCCGTGCACCGGCAGGGTTTTATGCTGCAGCCCCATGATGACGCCGTCAGGTGTCTCGGCGGTGATTTCCAGCACATCCGGGAAGCTGTCGCGTTCAACAGTAAGCGAATGATAGCGGGTGGCATTGAAGTCGTTATGGACGTCATGGAAGACGCCCTTGCCGGTGTGGTGCACAGGGCTGAGCTTGCCGTGCATGAGTGTCGGTGCGCGCACCACCTTGCCGCCAAACACCTGGCCGATGGTCTGATGGCCCAAGCATACGCCGAGCACCGGAACCTTGCCAGCCGCTTTTTCCACCAGTTCAAGGCATATCCCGGCCTTGTCCGGATCACACGGGCCGGGCGACAGCACGATGGCGTCCGGCTTCAGGGCCAGCGCTGCGTCGGCGGTGATCTTGTCATTACGCACAACGCGCACATCCGCCCCCAGCTCGCCAAGGAAATGGACGAGGTTGTAGGTAAAGCTGTCGTAGTTATCGATGAGCAGCAGCATGGGCGCGCCTGTGGTGCAGGTGAGTGTGCGCGACATATAGGGGCCTTGCCGCCTTCTAGGCAAGAAAAGCACGCAAATCAGGCCCTCTGGGCAGACTTATCCCCGGTTTTCTGAGCTTTTCGCGACAGTCGCCGATTTACCGCCACTACATATGGTGTTAACAATGTCTTAAGGCGCAGCATATGCGCACCATCTAGGGCAGGAGCGGGCGTGCGGCACCGCAGACAGCATAAATCGACGGATTGGCAGAAGATCGTGCAGACCGTGAAGCGGTCAGTGCCGGTCATGGCCTTTATTGCCGGTCTGTGCGCTGGTGCCGTGATCCTGGGCGCAACATTTCTGTTGGAGGGCGCAGGCTCGTCTGCAAGAGCTTCAGTGGACCCACTGCCAAGCGATCATGTCATGGCTCTGGCCACAGACCCCTCAAGAATTGTGATTGCGTCGGGAAAGGCCGCGTTGGCTGATGCGCCGCCGCGCATGGTGTTTTCGAGCATCACGCTGCCGGCACCACCGGTGCAGTATGCCAAGCCGCAAATGCACACGGCTGCGCCTGTCATCCTGGCGTCTGGCAAGGCGGACATGATGCCGCAAATGTTGGGCATTGTGACGGGCGCTATACCGGGGGCCATGCCGGACACAGTGCGTGATACGCGTCCGGCAATAGCGCTGGTGATTGATGATCTGGGCGTCGTCCCGGATCGGTCTGCACATGCATTGGGGCTGCCCAATGAGGTGACGCTCTCTTTTTTGCCTTATGGCATGGTCACGCGCCCGCTGGCGCAGGCAGCGGCGGCCAAGGGTCACGAAATTTTCGTGCATGTGCCGATGGAGCCCTTGGGGGATGAAGACCCCGGACCTGAAGCGCTGATGACCCGCGACAGTGACCGCAGCCTGCGCGCTAAGCTGGACACGCAGCTAAACGGCTTGATGTCTTTGGTGCCGGTCGCGGGTCTCAACAATCACATGGGCAGCCGGGCGACCGCTGATCGCCGCGTGATGAATGAAGTCATGCGCGGCGCTGCCGAGCGCGGGCTGATCTATGTGGATTCAGTGACAACGCCGGGCAGCAAGGCGCGCGCCAGCGCTGCCGCCCACGACGTGCAGTTCATTGCCCGCGACATCTTCCTCGATCACGGGCAGGGCGCTGATTATCTACTCGCTCAGCTTGATACACTGGAGCAAAGTGCACGGGCACAAGGCGTCGCGGTTGCCATTGCCCATCCTCACGAGACCACGCTCGAAGTTCTGTCGGTGTGGGTGAAGGGGCTGGAGCGCAAGGGCTTGCGGCTGGTGCCGGTAAGCGAAGCTATCGACATTGAAAGCCGCCAACGCATGCTGGCGATGCTGCGTTAGCGATTACTGCCCGCGCTTGGCGGCGGATGCATACCGGATTGCCTCTTCGGCAGCCCTGAAAAGCGCCTTGGCCTTGTTGACCGACTCCATGCGCTCGGCTTCCGGATCACTATCAGCAACAACGCCGCCGCCCGCCTGCACATAAAGCGTGCCATCCTTGACGATGCCTGTACGCAGAACAATGCAGGTATCCATATCGCCACCGGCTGAGAAATAGCCGACGCAGCCTGCGTAAAGACCACGTTTTTCCTTTTCCAACTCATCGATGATTTCCATCGCCCGCACTTTTGGGGCACCGGAAACCGTGCCCGCCGGGAAGCCCGCGACCAGCGCGGAGATGGCGTCATAGCTCGGGTCGAGTTCGCCCACCACATTGGAGACGATGTGCATGACTTGGCTGTAGCGCTCAATCGTGTAACTGGCGGTGACTTTGACGCTGCCGATCTTGGCAACGCGGCCAACATCATTGCGGCCAAGATCCAGCAGCATCAGGTGTTCGGCACGCTCTTTTGGGTCGGCCAGCAATTCTTCTTCAAGTGCCAGATCCTGCTCCGGCGTCACGCCGCGCGGGCGGGTGCCTGCGATGGGACGGATCGTGACTTTTGAGCCCTCGACCTTGACCATGATTTCCGGTGACGACCCGGCAACGGCAAAACCCTCAAAGTCCAGGAAGTAGAGATAGGGCGACGGGTTGGTGCGGCGCAGCGCGCGGTAGAGCGCGAAGGGCGGCAGATCGAACGGCACGGAGAAGCGCTGGCTCGGTACCACCTGAAAGATGTCACCTGCTGCGATGTACTCTTTCGCGGTATTCACCATCTGGTGATATTCCGCAGGCTGAGTATTGGACTGCGTCTCCGGCAGTGCTGCCACATCCATATAGGCGTTGGCCGTGTGCGGCAGTGGCATGTCCAGCGCATCGACGATGGCTGACAAGCGTTCTTCCGCGCGGGTCATGGCCACGCGCACGGAAACGTCCTTGGCCGGGCGCACCGGCGTGATCAGCACGATTTCGTCACGCACGCTGTCGAACACGGCAATGACTGTGGGGCGCACCATCAAGGCGTCGGGCAGGCCCAGACTGTCCGGGTTTTGGTCCGGCAGATGCTCCATCAGCCGCACCATGTCATAGCCAAGATAGCCGAACACACCCGCCGACATCGGCGGCAGGGACTTGGGCAGGTAGATAGCGGATTCAGCCAGCAAAGAGCGCAATGCGTCCAGCGTGCCTTCGGTGCAGGGTTCGTATGCGGTTCGGTCGAAAAGCGCCTTGCGGTTAATTTCAGCCTTGTCGCCTATGGCGCGGAACAGAATGTCCGGATCGACGCCAATAATAGAATAGCGCCCGCGCACAGCCCCATCTTCAACCGATTCCAGAAGGAATGAGTTGTGGCGGCCTTCCTTCAGCTTGAGCATGGCTGAGACGGGGGTCTCAAGGTCGGCCACAAGCTTGGTCCATACGACCTGCGGCTTACCCGCGGCATAGGCCGTTTCAAAGGCTGGAAATTCCGGTTCAACGATCATGACTGGTGGCCGGTGCGGCGTTCAGCGGTAAGCCGCTAAATACCTGCACCTCCCTCAAGACGACCGCTGTCGCCGATCACGTAGTCAATGGCCCGCTGATCAATCTCGACGCCCTGCTGTTCACGGACCGCGTTGACATACTGCACCATCAGGTCGTCCGAGATGGCACCCTTGAGCCGGGTCTGGAATTCAGCAAATCCATCGCCGGTTTCAAGCGCGTCGCCGGAGATCACCTGCGTCGCCTGCATGAGCACGACGCTATTGCCAAAGCCGACGGGGCCGTAAGTCGCCTCACCCTCATCAACGCTGAACAGGTTATTGATGGCGATGCGAGAGAAGGTCTCATTGCTCATGCCGCGTTGCAGTTCCGGCGTTGTAATCGGTGCCCGGCCATAATCGCCGGCAACTTTTTCCATCGTCTCGCCGCCATTGATGCGCGCTGCAAGGTCCGCCGCCAGCCGCAGCAGTTCAGCCTCGCGCTGCTCTTCCTTCCAGGTCGTGATGACCTGATCGCGGACTTCATCAAGCGGCGGTGTGCGGGCCTCTGCAACATCGGTCACTTCAACCCAGAAGAATGCACCATTGGCTAACTCGCCCATAGGTGCTTCCTCGCCCGGTTCAGCGGCATATGCGCCTTCCAGAATGGCACGGTCAGCTGGCAAGGCCGCAGGACGGTTGCCACTGCGGGCAAGGCCGCTCTGGGTCACCGGCGGTACCTGCGTAACCGGCAGGCCGAGAACGCTGACCGCGTCGGCCAGCGGCGCGCCACCGGCACGTGCATCTTCAATCTGGTTGGCAAGCTCGAACAGCTCGTCATAGGCCCGGTCACCGGCAAGCTCTGAGCGAAGTTGCTCACGGACGTCCTCAAATGTGCTTTCAACAGCCGGGATGATCTGCGCGGCGCGGATCAGCAACCAGCCCACCGGCCCTTGAACCGGCTCGCTGACCTCGCCTTCGGCAAGAGCAAAGGCGGGTTCGGCAATATCGGCATCAAATATCTGAGTGCGGGCGAGGGTGCCCAGCTGGTAGTCGGCGGGCTTGAGACCCTGCTCATCGGCAAGCGCCAGAAACGTCTTGCCTTCATTCAGGCTGGCGCGGGCGGCCTGCGCCGCTTCGAGCGTGTCATAGTTGATCTGCTCGATGGCGCGCTTTTCCGGCACATCGAACTCGGCTTTGCGCGCGTCATATTCCTCGCGCAGTGTTTCCTCGGAAATCTCGATCGATTGCGCGACATTTTCCGGTGTCATCATGGCGAAGGAGAAGCTGCGGTATTCGGCCGTACGGAACAGGCCCTGCGCGCGCACCTCGTAAAAGCTCTCCAGCGTTTCCTGATCGGGATCGGTGGGCGCATCGACCATTTCCGGCGTCAGGACGACATAGCGCGCTTTGCGGCGTTCATTTATGACCGAGTACATAGCGCTGGCAAAACCGGTCGGCAGGGTCACACCGGCACCCACCGCGTCCACCAGCTGCTGGCGGGCGATATAGCGACGGCGATCATCAATCAAAAAAGCTTCCGAGATGCCGTTTTGATAAAGCGTCTGCTGGAATGTCTCGCGATCAAACTGTCCGGTCGGTCCCTGAAATGCCGGGTCGTTGCGGATGTCCTCAATCACCAGGTCTTCGCCTGCGGCCAGACCAAGATCACGCGCCGTCTCATCCAGTGCGGTCCGGCCGATCATCTGGTTGAGAACCTCGCGGTCAAATCCCAATGCCCGGCCCTCATTGAGGGTCAGCTGACGGCCGAAAGTCTGCGAGCGCCGGTCAAGGTCGCGGCGGAACTCAAACAGAAACAGGCCGCCGTCGATTTCCGCATCACCCACTTCCGCGACGGTGGTATCTACCGACGCCGTGAAGATGTCGTTGATGCCCCACGCTGCAAAGCTGAGAACCAGAAGGCCAATGAAAATCTGGGCCACAAAGCCCGAGGCGTTTTTGCGCAGTTTATCAAGCATGGTGTGGGGTAAGCGCTCTTTTTGGAGAGTGGATGATTATGCCCGCATGAAAATGCAAAGCGGACGCGTGCATTAACACATCCGCAGGCCCGGGGGGCGCATTTTATTGGCGCATCTATCGGTGCCGCAAGCTGCACACAGGCTTTTTGTGCTGGCCCTCGGGAGGGGCGTTTGCTATCGGCTGGGGTGCGGGTCTGTGATGGATTCTCCATTGCGCCCAATTAGTTAAGTGAGTTCTTAAATGTCTGATCGCCGCCCGCTTGTGGCCGGAAACTGGAAAATGAACGGGCTGCGCGCGTCCATCAGTGAGCTTGAAGCCCTGGTTGCGGCTCTCAAGGCACGCCCGGCGGACCGGTGCGACGTCATGATAATTCCGCCATTTACGCTGATTGCGTCCTTCGCGCAGACTGCGGACGGCAGCCCGGTGGCAATCGGCGGGCAGGACTGTTCAGCCTTGGCGCCCGGTGCCCATACCGGAGACGTGGCAGCCGAAATGCTGCTGGATGCAGGCGCAACAGCAGTTATCGTCGGCCATTCAGAGCGCCGTCAGGACCACCGCGAGACAGATGCGCAGGTGAATGCCAAAGCACTTGCCGCCTATGAGGCTGGCCTGACCGCCATAATCTGCATTGGTGAGACAGAACCCGAACGCAATCGTGGCGAAGCCCTGGAAGTGGTGTCGCAGCAGCTTGCAGGCTCGGTGCCTGACACGGCGACCGCTGCCAATACCGTGATTGCCTATGAACCCGTCTGGGCCATCGGTACCGGCCGTACGCCAACCAGGGACGATGTCGCCAAGGTCCATGAAACCATTCGCAAGGCGCTGGTTGCCCGCTTTGGAGTAGAGCAGGGCGCTGGCTTCCGCCTTCTCTACGGCGGTTCGGTCAAAGCAGCCAACGCGGTGGAACTGATGGGGGTGGCTGATGTGGATGGCGCCCTTGTGGGTGGCGCCAGCCTCAAGGCCGCTGATTTCGACGGAATTATTGACGCTTACCGGCAATAAACTGGCCGGCAACAAACTGGGTCGGCCAAAACTTGGTGACCGGCATACCGGCGAATCAGACACTTTGCGCGACGCGCTGACCGAATGCCCGCCGATCGGCCATAGCCATGATTTTCATAGGTTTCGCATGGCGGGACACGCAGCACTGGCAATCCCCGCCGCCATCGCGTAAAACCCGCGCGCAAGGCTGATTTGGCCAGATGGATCGCCTGCTTTTTACCGCCATTCAATAGAGAACAGCCTGCCGCTATGGAAAATATCCTGCTTGTCATCCACACACTTGTCGCAGTCGGCCTTGTGGGCGTCGTCCTGTTGCAGCGCTCCGAAGGTGGTGCGCTGGGTATTGGCGGTGGTGGCGGCGGCGGCGGCGGCGGCATGTTTTCAAGCCGCACGGCAGCCAATCTGCTGACCCGTGCGACCGCAATTCTGGCCGCTGTGTTCTTCGTGACATCAATCGCGCTGACTGTGCTGCACAACAATGCTGGCGATGCAGGCTCCATTGCTGACCGGATAGCACCAATCGCGCCGATTGACGGCGATGCAGGAGATATTTCTCCTGATCTGGCACCCGCCCCTATAGGTACGCCGGATGCGGCACCTGCGGCACCGGATGAACCCTCTGTGCCGCTGCCTCAATAGTGCGCGTCACAAGGCTAAACTCACAAACATGTCCGAACTCGCGTTTGGGCTCTTCTAGCTCACACCGACTCGGGATACATTAGTCGCCCATGGCGCGGTACATCTTCATTACCGGTGGCGTGGTGTCCTCCCTCGGCAAGGGTTTAGCATCAGCGGCGTTGGGCGCAGTGCTCCAGGCGCGCGGATATTCCGTGCGTCTGCGCAAGCTCGATCCCTATCTGAACGTCGATCCAGGCACCATGAGCCCCATCCAGCACGGCGAAGTGTTCGTTACCGATGACGGTGCGGAGACGGACCTGGACCTGGGTCACTATGAGCGCTTCACAGGCGTCCACGCGTCGCGCTTTGACAATGTGACCGCGGGCAAGATCTACCAGACCATCCTCTCCAAGGAGCGGCGTGGTGATTATCTGGGTGGTACCGTGCAGGTGATTCCGCATGTGACCGATGCCATCAAGGCGTTCGTGTTGCACGGCAACGACGATGTGGATTTCGTGCTGTGCGAGATCGGCGGCACGGTGGGTGATATTGAAGGTCTGCCGTTCTTCGAGGCGATCCGCCAACTTGGCAATGATCTGCCGGTTAATGATGCGGTATTCATCCATTTGACCCTGATGCCGTATATCGCGTCGGCAGGGGAAATGAAGACCAAGCCGACACAGCACTCCGTCCGCGAATTGCGCGCCATCGGCATTCAGCCCGATATTCTGTTGTGCCGGGCCGATAGGCCGATCCCGTCCGACCAGCGCCGCAAGCTGGGGCTGTTCTGCAATGTGCGGGCCTCCAGCGTTATCGAGGCGCGCGATGTGGACACCATTTATGATGTGCCCGCCGCCTACCATGCCGAAGGGCTGGACGCGGAAGTGCTGGCGCATTTCGGCATCAAGGACGCTCCGGAGCCTAAACTCAACAACTGGAGCGAGATCACCCACCGCGTCCGCCATCCCGACGGTGAGGTGAAGGTTGCTGTTGTCGGCAAATATACCGGCCTCAAGGATGCCTATAAGTCACTCACCGAGGCGCTCACCCATGGCGGCATCGCCAACAAGGTGCATGTCGAAGTTGAGTGGATTGATTCGGAAATCTTCGAGAAAGAAGACCCGGCCCCCTATCTTGAAGGCGTGAACGCTATCCTCGTGCCCGGCGCCTTTGGCGAGCGCGGCGCGGAAGGCAAGATTGCTGCCGCCAAATTCGCCCGTGAGCGCGAAGTGCCGTATTTCGGCATCTGCTTCGGGATGCAGATGGCCGTTATCGAGGCTGCCCGCAATCTGGCTGGGATGCCTGCCGCGTCGTCCAGCGAATTTGGCCCCTGCAATGAGCCGCTGGTGGGTCTGATGACCGAATGGCTGAAGGCAGGTGAGCTGGAAACCCGCGAGGCCAACGGCAATCTCGGCGGCACCATGCGGCTGGGTGCCTATGAGGCAAAGCTGAAGGCCGGGACCAAGATTGCTGAAATCTACGGCACCACCGACATTTTCGAGCGCCACCGGCACCGTTACGAGGTCAATATGGCCTACAAGGACGCGCTGGAAGCGATCGGTATGACCTTCTCAGGCGCATCCCCGGATGGGCTGCTGCCTGAAACCGTGGAAATTCCCTCGCATCCCTGGTTCATTGGCGTGCAGTATCACCCGGAACTGAAGTCCAAACCGTTTGACCCGCACCCGCTGTTTGCGAGTTTTGTCAGCGCGGCATTGCAGCAGAGCCGGCTGGTTTAAACAACGCCAATCCAACCGGCGTCCGTTAGCGCAGTTTGGCCAGAAAGTTGGCCATCATGCTCTTTTTGCGCGTGCGGAACTCTTCAAGAAATCGGCTCGGTGTGTTGGTCTTGGGATCATGCCGGGCGCTCCATGCCGTGATTTCGAGCATCACCGGCATAAGGTCCTTGCCGCGTTCGGTGAGGCTGTAGATCACACGGGAGCGATTTGCCGGGTCTGTTTCCTTGTGGACGATGCCGTGCTCCTCGAGCCGTTTTAATCGGTCTGCAAGGATGTTGGTCGCAATGCCCTCGTCGGATTCCAGAAACTCCCGGTAGCTGCTCTTTTCCTTGAACATCAGGTCGCGGACGATCAGCAACGACCATTTGTCGCCGAATGTTTCCAGCACGAAATTGATGGGGCAGTTGGACCGGCAGGCTGAAGAGTCATGGGGCATGGAAAGAAATTATCTTTGAAGCTTGCATTTTGCAAGTATATCGGTGATGTCTAGTTAATTGCAAAATGCAAGTGCCGGCTGATGCGCTTACCGAGCAGGACTGCAGTTATCGGGGGACCGACATGACCAACCGCGTACGTCGACTTGTTGTGGGTGTGGCTGTTTCAGTCGTTTGTTTTTGCGCTCTGACCTATTGGTACAGCTGGCAGGCGACGCCGATCTCTCAGCCTCAGATCGACCGGTATATGGAGGCGATCGCAGCCCAGCCGCACTCTCCGCAAACACGCCATGATCTGCCCTCGTTACGAAAATTTCTGGAGGCGGACGATGGGTTACCGTTCTACACCGTCAATCTCTACCGTTTTCATGAGACGGCCAAATACCCTGCAGGATACGCACTGGGTGGGACCGGCCGTGAGGCGTTTGACCGGTTCAGTACTGTGATGGTTCAGCTGTTGGCGGCCCATGCGTCGCACCCGATTTATGGCAGTAACTGGACCTTTAATGACGGTGCAGAATGGGACCGGATTGTCATCGTCAGATATCGCAGCAGGCAAGACATTGCGGACATTTTCGCCAGCGACGCGTTTTTAGAGGCATCCCTTCACAAGACTGCCAGCCTTGCAGGCAATGGCCGGTTGCTGGTGCAGGCGACACACATTCCCGATGGCCGAATAGCGATTGTGCTTCTTGCACTCCTTATCGGCGGCATCGCTTACGGTGCATCTTTCCGTTTGTGGAGAACGGCGTAGCGGGTTTTACACGCCGTCTGGTACGCGGGTGGGGAAATGTGCAATATGCCCACCAAGCGCCGCAGATATCTGCAGGACGCGGTTCCTTTTTGAGAGATGAGATTTCCATATGGACGTGGTCGAGATTGGGGCAGGTGGTAGTAATCGGGTGATCTTCAGCAACAACAAACCGTTGTCGATCATCGCAGGGCCGTGCGCCATGGAAAGCCGCGATCATGCGCTTGAAATGGCGACAGCGCTGAAAGAGATTACCGCCAAGCTCGGCATGGGGCTGGTTTACAAATCATCCTTCGACAAAGCCAACCGCACCTCGGCGAACAGCCCGCGCGGATTGGGTATGGAATTGGCGTTGCCGATTTTCGCAGAAGTGAAAGAGACCCTTGGTATTCCTGTGCTCACTGATGTGCATACAGCAGAGCAGTGCGCACCGGTCGCCGAAGTGGTGGATGTGCTGCAGATCCCGGCTTACCTGTGCCGCCAGACTGACCTGCTGCTGGCGGCCGCCGCCACCGGTGCTGTGGTGAACGTTAAGAAGGGGCAGTTTTTGGCCCCCTGGGATATGAAGAACGTCATCGAGAAAGTTCGCGGTGCAGGCAACCCGAATGTGATGGTGACGGAGCGTGGCGCCAGCTTTGGCTACAACACGCTGGTCTCAGATATGCGAGCGTTGCCGGAATTGGCCAAAACCGGGGCACCGGTGATTTTTGATGCGACCCACTCGGTGCAGCAGCCCGGCGGGCAGGGGACAACCTCAGGCGGGCAGCGCGAATTCGTGGCCGTACTGGCTCGTGCAGCTGTTGCTGTAGGGGTGGCTGGCGTCTTCTTGGAGACCCATCAGGATCCCGATAGCGCGCCCTCCGACGGCCCCAACATGGTGCACCTCAAGGACATGCCGGCCCTGCTGGCCCGTCTCCAGAAGTTCGACGCGCTGTCCAAGGCCGCCTGAGCAAAGAGCGCTTGCCCTCGCGGAACAACAAGGACAGCGCAAGGTGCGGCTCATATGGCTGGCCATCTGAAACAAGCGGCATTCTGTCCCTCGAAGAAAACCTGCAGCACAGTTGCCTTGGATCGCTGCACCAATTGCGCTGTAAAAGTCTGTCGGACTTGGTCGACCGCGCGGCAAAGGCTCTGGGCGCTGTTGAAATAGTTCCGCCGGGAAACACGACAACGGTGCCACCGGCAGTCAGCAAGTCACGTGCTATTTTCCGTATACGGATGTTATTTCTACAGTGCCCGGCATTGCCTCAAAATCCACAGGCAACAGAGAGTCCTAAATCTCCGGTGCCTGCGCGCATGTAGAGCGGGCTCACTTTTGGCGAGAAGCTGAAGGTGCGGCGGCAGACCTAAGTCGTCTAGCCGTTCTGCCGGGAGGTAGAGGGTGTTAATGTGGATGATCCGGGCCCGGAAGGCGGCAACCGGTGTTCCGCATAGCGATCATCCTCAGTGTCGGCACTGCTGCTTTCGGCAGGAGACGTGCACAGAGTTTCTGGCGGCAACCAGATGGTGATCATGGTGCCGCTGTTGGGGCGGCTTTGAATGTCAAGCTTGCCACCAAGACGTGACACCGTTTCATTCGCAATAGCCAGCCCAATGCCCATCCCGCCCTTGGCGCGGGAAAGATGCCCTTCGCTCTGCCAGAACGGTTTGAGCGCCTGCTTGATTTCGTCCTGATTCATACCGATGCCGGAATCCGCGATGCGGATGAAAACACCACGATCAGCAGCAAGACCAGCTGATAGCCGCACCCAGCCACCCTTTGAATTGAACTTGACCGCATTCGATAGCAGATGGACCAGCACCTGCTTGATGCGCCGCTCGTCGCAGTAAATCTCGGCAATGTTGGGCGACACCCGGACAGCAATGGAAACACCGCTGTCCCGCTGGCGGGACTCCACAATGGCGATGCAACGCCGTGCGATGTCCTTGAGATCAAAATTCTGAAAATCCGTGTCAAAGTTGTCCATCGAAACGGCTGCCAGATCGAGCACATCATTGAGGATATCGAGCAGCGCCTTACCGGACGTATGAATCTCGCCGATATATTCTCGGTTCTCATTGCTCCCCAAGGGCCCGAACATCTCGCGTTCCAGCACATCGGAAAACCCGATGATCGCATTGAGGGGGGTGCGCAGTTCATGACTCATATTGGCCAGGAATTCGCTCTTGGCCCGCTCGGCGCTGGCGGCATCTTCTGCAAGCCGCACTCGGTCAACTGCTTCCGCCAACACAACCTCCCGCGCAGTGGCCTGCTTCTCCGCCACGATCAGGCCGTTGTGAGTGCGCCACCGCACCACAAAGCTGATTGTCGTGATGACGCTGCAGTTAAACAGAAAAAACCCATAATGCACGGCGTCGTCGGCGCTGAGATTGGGAACTACCAGCCAACCCCAAAGGATGAGCACCAAAGCAAGACTTGCCAGCAAATGTCTGATCGACAGATGGAAGAGGCCCAGACATACCATCGAAAGGCCAAAATTGACCGCTTGGTGCGGTTGCCCGGAGAGGAGCAAGTGAGCGGTTGAATTACCCAGGATCAGCGCGGAGTAGATCATCATGATTATGTTGGCGCTGTTGCGGTGGAACCATCCCATCTGCACGACTGCAAATACGAATGCCCCTATGAGCGCCGTCACAATGGCTGTCAGTGCCAGTGGTATTTTGATGTCATCAGGCAAAAAGGTGATATGCACGATAGCCGTGATGAGATAACCACCCGCCACGAACAACGATATCAGGGCCACCGCACGCAGCGTGATCGCATTGCGGTCGTCCTGGGTAGCCTGAATGCTCCCCAAGTCGCCGTCTGTACTGTGACCATTGAGCATTTGAAAGGCCAATCCCAAGCGCTGCCGCGGTTTGCTAGCCACCGGGCATCCCCAGAAACCTGCCATACAACCATTGAGAAAACGCTAACCCCGGTCGGGTGGCATTAACCACGTCCGCGATACGTCGCTACCCCCTGATCAGGCAACCACACCCCTTCGGGAAGGGTACCTGTCTGCCAGAAAACATCAATGGGAATGCCGCCGCGCGGATACCAGTAGCCGCCAATGCGTAAAAAAACGGGCTCCAATAGCGCTGAAACCCGCTTG
>Ga0307929_1001763_pt1 | contig 15377 bp, 19 predicted proteins | sample AceLakmetage1330_FD_203160 | JGI IMG/M metagenome (GOLD analysis project Ga0307929, IMG submission 203160) | Saline water microbial communities from Ace Lake, Antarctica - #1330 | ecosystem: Environmental > Aquatic > Non-marine Saline and Alkaline > Saline | place: Antarctica: Ace Lake...
TGAACTTCACAGAAAATTGTTCAGTTGTACATTGGTTATCGGGCATATAACCACAATTCGTAGTTTGATTGAAATTCTAAGCTTTTGATATGATATTTAAAAAATTATTTTTGCAATTCAAAATTTGACACCAATTACCATTGAACTTCCGAACAGACACTGTTTTCTCGCGCTCCGCTCAAGTGATTTGTTCTGCCTTAAAGGTCGAGTTGAGTAGCGATGGCTTTGCCGATGCCTTCCATCTCAGTGTAAGAAACCGACCCTGCTAAATTGATTAGACGCTTTTTGCTTACCGTAGTAATTTGATCTGCCATCGCTTTAGCCTTTTTACCACGAAACGTCACATATGATTCACTTGGGTAAAGTTTATCAATATTACACGTTATGGGCACGACTTGAACTCTATTGAGGTAATGATTTGCAGCATCATTGCTTACGATGACGGCTGGTCTTTGTTTACGGATTTCACCTCCGATGGAAGGATCGAAGTTAATCCACCATACTTCACCTCTCTTCATCATTCATGTCTCCAATCGTACCTTCGGCCCACTCAAGAGCTTCAGATTCCCTTATTTGATCTTCTGCCATCTCTTTATATGCAGCATACATATCTTTTTTTACAACATGCGGGCGAACTAAATCTTCAATAAAACGGCTGATTTTTCGTGGACCGATGACTGTTCGCAAGCCTTCATAAACCTCTTCGTCTATGGTCACTGTGAGTTTCTTTTGCATTACGAGCACCTCCTTAAACTTACACGTATAATAACACGTGTAGCATATGGGGTCAAGAGGTTAGAAATATTTTTACGAGGTAGAACGTCCTGAACTGAGCTACGGCGAAGGACTGTATCCCTGATTAATTACTATTACTTTACAAGAACGAACCAGCGTCTTCCGTTAGCTCAAGCGATTTGTTCTGCTATACTTTTTTTGCGTTTGATAGAACTATTTTACCAAGCCCTAAGTTCAAACCTGCTCTAATTTCAATAGGTTTTGATAATGGTATCTCTTTTATATAAAGGAATCTTGCCGATTCCTCATCCGTTCTCGGCGTCAAGTGAAGCGCCTGGTTCGGCAAGTTATTCTTTTGTTGAAACTGCCTTAAAAAATGTGTAGCAAAAGACTCCGTCATCTTCGGTCGTTCTATAAAGGCCTTTGATTCCTTCATCAAAGCTCTCTCCATTAATTAGCCCAGATTCAATGGAGGATTCGCGAACACCCTCAATCATTGCCGTAAAAGTGTTTTTTGTGAATCCTTCGACTAATCGTGGCTTACTTGAATCAACATAAACCATTCTGGGAGATACTTGGATGGAACTGAAACCTGCTTTTTTTAGAATGGGATAAAGCTCCCTGCCAATATTGGCATTGCCTCCTACTCGCCTTTGCAGTTCGACTTGACATTGGATTGCTTTGTGTGCTGCCTCGCTGTCAGGGTAGAAATAAGTTGATCCGTGATCTCCCTCTATAACAGTAATTGTGCCACCGACTTTAAGAAGATCTTTGAGGCAATCTATTGCCTCCACAGGCTGTGCCAAGTGTTCAAGCACGAAACAAATAAAGAGGTGATCAAAAGATTCGGGTTCAAATGGCAGCTTAAAGATGTCGCCTTGTTGGAAGCTTACATTTGAAAAACCCGCTTCCTTAATTTTTCCCATGGCTTCATGAATAGAATTCTCTGAAATATCAACTGATGTGAAGCTGGCATGAGGACTATTTTTTGCCAAAGTTATGGTTTGTGCGCCAACACCGCATCCAGCCTCGAGAACTTTACTTCCGGCTGGATAGATGGTGTCGGAGTGAAGCAATTGAACAAGGGTGGAAGCTTGATCTTGTAAACGAATGTTTTCCCTTGGGTCATAGCCATGAACATATTTCATGTTTGATTGATTCCTTTTTTTGTATGCTGAACGCTACGGCTTTGCGGCGAGGGAACCGAGTCCGACAACAGCCGCTTGTTATGTGCCAATTTTACTAAGGTTTTCATTAATTTCAGAAATTGCTGCTTTAAGTACTTGTAAGCAAATCTTAGCTGTATGCTCTCTTGGATTAAATCCAGAACTCATTTGTTCAAAAGGGTGTATGTAGTTCCTGAAATCTCTTAAGGAATGACTAAATTTTTGAGTATCATGCTGTATAAGGCCAATATCCGTCGCTACATCAATAAAACCACTAAGATTCCACTCATGAAACTGTCGTACCTTTCCGTTGCTATCTTTGGGTGAAGATTTTGCTGTATTAAATTGTCGCGGATATTTAATCGCAAGCCCTAAAAATATCCCTTCAAGGGTACTGCCTGCAAGAAGGATTACTGCTAACGGTGAGTTTGAAGAAAAACACTTTTCAATCTCTTTGATCCTGTATTGCAGCACATCTGATACAACACTCTCTAATCCTAGCCCTTGTAGATTTACATTCGTGAATTCTCGATTGAGAAACTCATTTTCAGCAGCTTCGGAACTGTCACTATCTATTTTAACTTTATCCATTTTTTGAAATGTTATATCTGACCCGTTTCGAACAATTTTCCACCCATCGAAAGCCAATAATTGGTTAAAATCTTTTATGTATGAATCAAGCTCTTGATATCGGCCAAGAAAGTTGACTGTTGCGAAAACATTCTTTATGCATTTTTCCAATTCTGGGGCGCCGTTTATTTCATCCAATTTTTGATCCGTATAAAGCCAGCGCGAAGGGAAAGCATGACCGTAAGAATCATTGAAACCTAAATCATTAAAAAATTGTACAAGCTTAGGACCGGAACGATATTCCGTTTCTTCGTTTATAAGCTGTCTAAGTTTTTCTAATGTTTTTTTATTAAGAATCATTGCTCCACCTCTAAAGACACATAACGGGCTGCTCAGGGACGGCGAGGTGCGAGCCGTCCCTGAGCAGCAAGGTTATATTCTTGAAATTTGATTTAAATAAAGACTGCTGGAGATACTTTGAAACGTTTGCTCAATAATTTTATTTGACGCACATTTAGCTGACGTTTCCCGGATAGAATTTCCGATACTACCCCCTGGCTCCCGATTTCAGACAGATCCGATTGTTTAAGCCCATGTTCTTCCATCAAAGCATTCAGAGTATCCATCGGATTACCCTCTAATTCGGGAATATATTGGGATTCATATGTTTCAATTAGGCTCCCAATCGTCTCCATCAGCGAAGATAACGGATGGTTCTCATTATTGCCCACTTCATCAATAAGGTTATCAAGGAGATTGACCAATTTATTGTAGTCTTTTTCATTGTGCGGCACAGAAAATATGGGCTGGATGTCTGGCCAAACTTTCGCAATTTTTTTAAGTCGGATATTCATTATTTCCTCCAAGATCCTCGATCATATTCTTTATGGGTAAGAACATGCCGAATATAAACCCGATGAATATTGTAGTGTATGGCTGCAATCAAACGAGCCTTATTGCCGCCAATATTAAAAACCGTTAAATTGCCAACTTTATCGGCACTCGGAAAAGTCTGTCGGAGTTCGGCAAATGAATTAAAATCAGTACGTTTAACGATCCGATACCAAGATTCAAGCGCGACAGAACAATCATGATGCTTTTTTGCAAATTCAAGTAAGCGCTTTCGGGAGATTATGTGCATGAAAGGAATCTATCTCATATTGAGATGTTTGTCAATAAAAAATATAACGCCGGGCATCACCTGGACCAAAAGCCGCCAGGCTTTTGGGGTCAGCGTGCATGCCCTTGTTGAGTGATATCCTTCAGTGCCTTAGATATCGCATCATTAACCCATATATTTAAACTTTTTCCTGCTTTTCGAGCTTCTATTGTAATATTCTTATGAAGCTCTGGTTCAACGCGTACAACGAACTTACCAGAGTAAGGCTTTTCGGGGTCCTCGCCCCGCTCGTCACAAAAATCCAGATAATCGTCAATTGAATCCTGAAAAGCCTGCTTAAGCTCTTTTACTGTTTCACCTTCAAATGTAATCACATCTCTTAAATTGATAACTTCGCCATGAAAGATGTTGGCATCATCATCAAATTCGACTTTTGCAAAATATCCTTTATATTCCATCATGATTTCACCCCCGATTCTATTAAGAATCTTCGCACAGACTTTACAGACCCTTTGTTTGTCACTCGCTTAGAATGGGGCCGGTGAAAAACGGCACGAACGTCATTAAGCGCCACCCGTACGCGTGATCCTTTGCCTTCGGTCACTTCAGCACCAAAAGCAATAAATAATCCTTCAATATCATTCCATTTAATATCCGAACGCTCCGGCCTTTCAAATATTTTCTGTAACGTCTGACGTTGCTTTTTATTCATGACAATATAGTATCACATGTTAGTATCATGTCAACAGGAAGGAAATGATGTCATGTGATTTAGCCACCCAACGGCTTGTTCATCAGTAGACAGGGCAATACGGATATTCAATCTGTCTCGGCCGTCAAGCCCTGGCTATCTGCTGAAACAAATTATTCGATCCCTTTAATTCTGTAGTGCCCAGTTAACTTATACTCGAATAATAGATCTTCCTCTTGTGTGCCATTGCCAATATTGTGGATAACAAGAGGAATATTGTCCATGCTCCGCCTATCACTTACAATCATAATATGTGGTAGGTTTGGCGGTACTATACAAGAAACTATATCACCGGTTTTGAATTCTGAGAGCTGATTAGACAACGCTAATGACCAGCCCTTTCTTTTAAAAAACGCTTGGAGGTTAGGCACACGACGGTGGTCAATATTTTTGTCCGGCTGGGTCAACCCCCATATCTGAGGATATTTAGGAAAATTCTTTTTCATATCTTCATGTACAAATTCCTGGAGATCATAATTATAGGCAACCCTCAATGCACGAATTATTACGTCTGTGCAAACACCTCTATCAATTGGAACATCTCCATAGGGATAATCAATTACCTGGTACCCAGGATCATAACGGAGTGTCTTTCCTATTTGACTTCTTGCCGCTTCCACAAAATCCTTTATTTGGATGGATTCAGCGGTATTAGCATAGACGGTTATAAAAGCAGTTATGATGATGATTATATATTTTTTCATAAGAGTCGAACGATAAGGTGAGCTGGCCGGCAACGGGCAGGTCGAATTTGAACCAAATTCCCGATAGCCGCGATATAACACCCGGTCAGCTCAACCGACTGGTTCGCAGTAGGCATTTTGTTTGTGGCATTTCAACTGTACGCACGTACCCTCAAAAAGGGATTTCTTCTTTATCTGAATCACCATCAAAATCAAAAGGCATCATTTCGCTCGCCAAATCAAAAAAGACACCCAAAGATTCGCATAAATTCTTCACAATTCGACTATGAATTTCTTTTTCATTAACATCCTTGGCTTTCGACATTGCTTTCAATGCGGAAGTTAATTCTTTTGACAACCCAATAATTATTTTTTCAGGATCCATTAATTCTCCATTTCATTTTTTTTATTGCGAACGCCACGGATAATTTGGACAAAAAGCGCCAGCTTTTTGGATCAGCGTTAATCCGTATGTTCTGTTTTTCAGTTCATATATCGTGGATCTTTGCAATTGTTACTTTCACTAAATTGGGCTTTTGTAACTTCCTTGCCCCATATTTTATTTCCTGCCCGTTTAGGATTTTCTTTGAAATGTTGGTTCCGTTCACTGAAATAGCGGTCAATCGCTACCATGCATTCTTCGACGGACGTATAATTGCTGTTGTGAATAATTGCCTTAGCCATACCACTAAAAACCGATTCAATTACATTCAGAAACCATCGTCATCAAAGCTATTAGCCCAGTCAATATACAGCTTTTTCGGGATTATTGTTACAACAGTTCTATTTATGGTTTTCATGTTTTTTTTGCTTCTAACAGCCGCAAGATGAACTTCACAGAAAATTGTTCAGTTGTGCATTGGTTATCGGGCAGATAACCACAATTCGTAGTTTGATGGAAATTCTAAGCTGTTGATATTATATTTAAATATATTATTATGCACAATATAAGATTTGACACCAATCACACACGTTCCGGTTCAGCGGCGGCGCATTACGCCGTCCGCTGGAACCGGTTGTTAGCTGACAATTGTCTACTTCGGAATTTTGCTCAGCGAGATGTCTAGGGCCTTGGCCACTCCTTCGCCGTAGGCCGGATCGGCCTTCAAGCAGTTGCCGATGTGGCGAATCTTGATCATCTCCGGCGCATCGTCCATAGCCCGGGCGGTGTTGCCGAACAGTGCCTCCTGTTGCTCTCTGCTCATCAGGCGAAAGAGCTTGCCCGGCTGGGTATAGTAATCGCTGTCATCCTCGCGGGCGTTCCAGTGGGCCGCTGCCCCGCTCAGTGCCAGAGGCGGCTCGGAGAAATCGGGCTGTTCCTGCCACTCACCATAGCTGTTGGGCTCATATCCGAGGGTTGAACCATAGTTACCGTCCACCCGCATCTGGCCGTCGCGGTGATAACTGTGGAAGGGGCAGCGGGACTTGTTCACCGGGATGAGGTGATGGTTGACCCCTAACCGGTAACGTTGGGTATCGCCGTAGGAGAAGAGCCTGCCTTGGAGCATCTTGTCGGGTGAGAAGCTGATGCCCGGCGCCACATTGGCCGGATTGAACGCCGACTGCTCGACCTCGGCAAAGTAGTTTTCCGGGTTCTTGTTAAGTTCCATGACCCCCACCTCGATTAGGGGGTAATCCTTTTTGTACCAGACCTTGGTCAAGTCAAAAGGATTGTAGGGGAGTTTGGTGGCCTGCTCCTCGGTCATGATCTGGACAAACATGGTCCAACGCGGAAAATCGCCTTTCTCGATGCTGTAGTAGAGGTCGCGTTGATTGCTCTCACGGCATTTGCCGATCACCGCCTCAGCTTCCGCATCGGTGAGGTTTTTGATGCCCTGTTGGGTGCGGAAATGGAATTTGCACCAGTAGCGCTCGTTCTTGGCGTTGATAAAGCTGAAGGTGTGGCTACCGAACCCGTTCATGTTGCGGAAGCTTGCCGGGATGCCGCGGTCACTCATGACCACAGTCACCTGATGCAATGCCTCGGGCAGGGATGTCCAGAAATCCCAGTTGTTTTTGGCGCTGCGCAGGTTGGTTCGAGGGTCACGATGGACGACATGGTTGAGGTCCGAAAATTTGAGCGGGTCGCGAAGAAAGAAGACGGGCGTGTTATTGCCCACCAGATCCCAATTACCCTCCTCGGTGTAGAATTTAAGCGCAAAACCTCGGATGTCGCGTTCGGCGTCGGCAGCACCGCGTTCTCCGGCCACGGTGGAAAAGCGCGCGAACATCTCGGTTTTCTTGCCGATCTTGGAAAAGATTTTTGCGCGGGTGTATTTGGTGATGTCGTGGGTAACGGTGAAGTTGCCGTATGCCCCGGAGCCTTTGGCGTGCATCCGCCGTTCCGGAATAACCTCACGGTCGAAATGGGCCATTTTTTCCAGATACCAGACATCCTGCAGCAACTGCGGGCCGCGAGGGCCGGCGGTCATGACGTTCTGGTTGTCCGGTACCGGAGCTCCGGCGTTCGTGGTGAGTTTTTTGTCGTCTTTCATCATTGTTCTCCTTTTGGTTGTTGTTTTCGTTCAGCTAACGCCCCGCCTGAGCAGCGGCCCGATATTGGTCCAGACTTCTACAGACTTTTACGTTAACCCGCGATTTTCACGCCGTCTGTTCCAGGCGGATATCACTCAATTAATTTATTAGTTTTTACTGATGATTTTAAACCTATTACTAAAGATCCTAATAAAACAGAAACCCAAATGTAAGCAGCTATTTTAAATTGCGGCAAAACTGAACGGATCTCTTTGAGATAATTTAGATTTTCCCTGTCCTGATCACTCGGGACATATTTTATCCTGTTGCCGGCTTCATCGAAGATGAGTGTAATTTTACCTGCTGCTATATATTTTTCTCTAGCGATGATGGAGCTTAATAAAGCTTTTCCTTTATTATCCAAATCATCTTTTTCAAGAAACGATTCAAGTTCACTAAGCATGGCTGGAGATTTCAAAGTTACATCTATCACTTTCGGGACCCAAATAGTGAGAAATACTTACAATTAAGGGTATTAATAGAAGTACAATTCCGCTAAAAAGTGTTATTGATGATTTCAGAGCAAACCCATAAATTCTTATTTTTCTAACCCCTTCTATTATCAAGCATGAAACCATTAATGTGTAAGCAATAAATCCGATCGGCTGAAGATGAGTCCAACGGTAAATTGATTGTAAAAACGGCTCTCCCAGTATGGAATGATTTGATATAATTCTAAACAAATATAACAATATCCAAACTAAACCACTAATAAATATGATCCATTCTAATTTATTCTTTGGCTTTGAAATGTATTTAGAGAAGATAGTCATCATGGATGCTTGTTGCGATATCGTTGCGGATAACCAGCGGGCGGTTGTACTATTAAGTTTCTTAAATATTAAAATGTATAAGGCCTGAGGTTCTTCCCTTCTGGTTCATCCGCTTTGATAAATTGCTATTTTTTATTAACAGCTAATCTTCGTAATTTTTTCGTACTCTCTTTCTCCCTGGCATTATCCAACTAAACAAAACGACTTCGATAATCATTCGGATCTTATCAAAAACTGAATATCCTGGCGTTACTGTATCTGGAGTGGGGGTAATATTTTTAAGGAAATCATCTAATAAATCTTTGGCACGATCAAAATGATTTTCATCGACCATTATGGTTTTAGCGTTGAACAATTCAATTTGAGGCCCGATCTGCAATGATCCAAAATGATCATTGTGAACGAAATATGATATGCTTTCCCCATCAAAAATACTTTTGATAAAGGATAATTCAACCTCATCTTTAGGGAAATAAAGTTTAATCATATGGTGCTTTCAGCTTTAATTTATATAGTATTATACGACCCAAATGTTTTGACGAACACGTCTTTCAAAGACGCATAAGACTTGAAATAGATTATATTCTTATATCTTAAAGTTACTCTAAATTCAATAGGTTATATTTAAAACCCAAAAATTATTTCAGCGTTTTATTCGGCCACAAAATGACATATCACACTCAAATGAAAAAACATTTTTTGGTAATTCTGGCGTTTTTTAAAGCAGTCTTTTGGCACGTTGAAGCACCTTCTCGCTGAGATGAAAACACTTGATCAACCCTAAGCATGAGAATGGTGGTGATATGAATGTGTAAGATTTAATTTATAACGCAACAAACATACCAAAACTAACCCATTGATATCATGACTGTTTAATTTTAACGGGATTCTAGGATGCCCATTTTTTTGTGCAGTGTGCACAATTTTCTGTGCGAATAATAGAGCTATCTGTCGCGGTAGGAATGCCGGTTATCACAGCTTGACCTTGATGTCACAATTTGCAATGTCGAGCTTTTCATCTCCTCTTAAGTGTGCGTCCGGGGGGGGGTTGACTATATGATGGGGCGAGATGCGCTGCACCCCTACTTGGGGAAAATGACGACAACCCCTTTCGCGGAATTATTTATCGTTCCCCTGTTTGATGTAAATTGTAAATGTTTTTATCATTCAAAGATGTCTTCGTAGTCTGATCTCCATTCACCATCAACCGATGAAATTATGTTCCCTATTGCCATGTAAGCATCCTAAATAATTTTTCGTATTGTGTTTAAAGCTTCTTCATCCACGAATTTTCCCATAACATAGAGCCTGATTTTTTTGCTTCTGGGGAATTCCTTCTTTAAAAGGATTTTGAGTAATTTTTTCAGCTTGTCAGGCTTTATGAAAAGCCTATCCTTAAAATAACCGTCCTCAATAACCAAAAGTTTCTTTTCATCTACTTTAACAATGATGACCGTTCTATTTCGCTTATAAGTCTTTAGATCTATATAGTGTCCCAAAGGGAGCTTTTCTAATCTTTCACAAACAGTGTCAATTATCTTTGTTTTGTCAATCATCAGGTATGTCTGGAAAATATTTCCACGTATTTGAATATTGGGTTTAAGGTTCGGAAATATTTTTCTTGATTTTTTTTTATTCCTTACTCTTAATTTCACGCTGGCGTTGCTTATAGAGAGGATCATCAAAAACAATAGCCTCAGGATCGATCAACCACCGAAATTCACCACGCGCCGCTACCTGGTCCAACTCTTTTTTATACCGGGCATAATTGGTCGGCGCAATTGCAACGAGAGGCTCCCAATCCGCTTCTACGGAAAGTGTGGGACAGATCGTCACACAACGCCAGCAATAAATGCACGGATCTTGAATACGGGGCGGTTCAGCTTCAATATCAATTCCTTGGACCGGACAGTTTTCTTCACATTCGTGACACTGAATACACGTTTCGGTGTTGATTCTGAATTCCGGCATGAACTGCTTGATGGCCTCTTTTGTCAAGATTTTGCTTTCTTCGAGCCATTCTTCGGAAGAGACCGGTCCTGGTTCCGGAATAAAATCTCCCCCGTTTTGACTAATTTTTAGGCTACGTTCCACGATCTCTCTGCCAAAGGCTTTGGCTTGCTCGAAATCATATGAATCCGGATGACCGGATGTATAGCTTGGATTGGGATAAAACGGTACGGTTATGTTTGCATAGGTATTGTGAAACCCTATGACCGTAGCACCTTTTTTTGTCAACTTTTTGGTCACCGATGGGAAGAAGTCGCCGATAATATTTCCATGGGTGCAAAATACAAACCAATGCCGACCGTTTTGGTCGGGCAAAGCTTCAATAAAGTCCTGCACATTAAACGGTTCTTTATACCAAAATACCGGAGAACCTATTCCGATAAGCTCATAATCCGATAATGAAGTCGGTTCTACATCATTCAACGTTTTTATGTTGCATTCGCTCTTGGCATCTAATATGCCATCGTGAATGCACTCGGCAATCTTACGGGTATTGCCGGTTTGTGAAAAACAGATAATCAGTGTTTTCATAGTTCAGACTCCTTTTTTTGTATTCAGCTATTATTTGGTCTGATGAGCCCATTATAAACATCCCCTTTGTCTTCCGGTTTATCCAAGACATTTACAATAGCGCTCCACGCACTGCACGCCGCGTTTCTTGCTGTCCACTCGAACGATTTATGTACCCCCCCGGCATGGGCATGAACTTATGGGGTGCAAGTTCCCTGTGCATTAACCCTGTTACTGACTGATATCATTAACACAAACAATAGTCGAAGGCAAGGCTGGAACCGTGGGGAATGGGCCGAAGGCTGGAGCGAAGCGTAAGACGAGCTGCAGGCGAAAGCGACCAAAGGGGGCGGCAACATAAACCGGTGTAAGTTGCCAATTAATCTGCGATTATTTTATATACCTTGTCTCCTTCTCTTACCTTTTCAGGCACCTTTACGCCAACGCTATCCACTATCCCCTTTCTTTGCCTCTGTTACCGATTTGTGCTCGATCTGCATGGAGTCTACTGTGGACTCAAAATCTGTCATGTGCCCGAAAAAGTGGAGAGTATCTCCCACTGACAAGGTTTAATCCGTTATCTCAACCGCAGCGACTGATATTTTGATAAAGTAATTAGAAACAAAACCGATTTTTTCCTTTTCCATAGCTAAACCTCCGCTATTTAATGTTTGGAAATTAATTTCTAATTAACCCCCTCCTATTTCTCCATTATCATACAATCTTTAACCTAAGTTAAGCAATTTTTTGCGAAGAGATGTGCTGAGATCTTGATGCATAAGGGTTCGCGAAAACCGCAGGCATACCCGTGGATATGTCGAGGATTTTCGCGGATCCTTGATGCGCAAGAGATCAGTACAGATCGAGTAAAAAATCGCTTGATTTAGGTTTAATGTTGTTTTGACATCTTTGTGCCCTAAATTTTTTGAATACTGCGTATGTCTTGGCCACCAAACGGGCACGAGATGAACTTCACACAAAATTGTGAAGTTGTGCATTGGTTATCGGACATTCAAGCACAAATTATAGTTCGGTTGAGACCATAACCTGTTGATATCATATTTAAAATATTGTTTTTTACGATTCAGGCTTTGACCCCATTCATTTCATCAAGGACTTCCAAAACAACCGTTGAAGTATAAGCAATGGCAGGACCTCCCGCCATCAGAATAGAGATTCCCGTTGCTTCCAGGATTTCTGTACGGGACATCCCCATTTCAACAGCCGTCTTTACATGTGTTCGGATGCAAGGTTCGCAGCACAGCGCCACTGAAACCGCTATCATCATCAGTCTCTTCGTTCTGGCACTCAATACGCCGTCTTTGATCGCTTCATCACGCAGGACTCCGAAGGCGTTCGCCACGTTGGGTAGTTGCTCTTTTAACAAGTCCATCCCCTCTACCAGAGTGTATTTCTTTCCCATGGATTCTCCTTCCTTCTCTCTTTGAAAATGATTTCTGAACTAACGGGCCGTTCAAATTATAAGCTTTTTTCATTCATTAGTGAATATCCATTTTCTGATGCTATTCGCTCTCCACGCTGAGCACTCATACTGGCAGCCGGATGCGCATAAGAGCAAAAACAATGTCGCTCTGTTGTGTGTAAATATCAAGAAAAAATTGCCGATTGTTAGAGTAAAAATTTCATATGGACCGAAACTCCATATTTCTATGACCGCTAAATATAATTTCAGAAAAGTCTATGATCATGAGACATATAAATCTATATTGGGCACAAATTAAGTTTCCAATGCAGAGATTAGCAATTTTTCGCAAGTTCAAGGACACTTTTGCAGGACAGCGGAATTGGACGGCTGAATAGCCGCCCGTAAGGGAGAGGGGCATGGACGCCCCGAGTCAAATCAAGGAATTGCGCGGAGGCGTACAAGTGGTACGCCGCACAAGTAATTCCGCAGATTGACCCCAGAGAAATAGGCTCTGCGTTTCATTGGGCAAGCATTTCACGGGGCAGACGCGGAGATTGCGGAAAAGGGCCATTTCTGGATGGAAACTAATTAACTCCCTACTATTTCTCCATTACCATACAATTTTTCTTTCTAACGTTAAAGCATGACTATTTAATTTTAAAAGGATTCTCGGGTGCCCATTTTTTTGTGCAGTGTGCACAGTTTTCTGTGCAAATAATGGAGCTATTTGTCGTGGTAGGAATGCCGGTCATCACAGCTTGACCTTGATATCACAATTTGCAATGATCGAGCTTGTCATGTCCTCTTAAGTGTGCGTTTTGGGGATCTTTGCCACCTAACGGGCGCGAGATGAACAGCACATAAAACTGTTCAGTTGTGCATTGGTTATCGGGCAGATAACCACAATTCGTAGTTTGATGGAAATTCTAAACTGTTGATATTAAATCAAAAAAATATTTTTATTCACAAATCGAGATTTGACACCATTCACGGTCGCCTTTGAGCGTATTGTTAACCTTGTGCCTTGGTGGCAAGATTTAGCTTAGCCACTAATTCTTGAAATATGCCTTCATTTTCCATAACCACGCTTGGAATTACTACCTTTCCTTTTTTGTGGTGAATATGTAGAAATAGCTTTCCGCTATTCTTAAGCAGTTTCACATTTGTTATGTTAGTGAAATCTACAGTGGTGTATTTTCTGGAGGTAACATTAGCAGGTGCCGTAATCCCGGTTTTTGTTAACGTTATTGATCTTGGCCCTTTTAATGCCTGAATAAAAGCAAGTGCTAGTTTGCAGCCAATATAGAATGTAACTACAGCAAAAACCCACATAGATACGTTTGTAACTGTAGCGCTGTAGGTGATACCGAATAACCTGAAGGCTTTTTCATTTACCGACGCAATACTTACCCCTGCGTAAGACATCCCGAAAAACATCAGCATACCAATAACAGATAAAATCGGTTTTGTTTGGTATTCGTATTCTACTTCGTGACTATCTTCCATTATTCAATCTCTCCTAGTAATTGAGGTTAACGCAGAATTAAGCTGCGGCGGGTACCGCCGAAGCTGTTACAAAACAAAAAAGTTGTTAAAGTTGTAAATGTTCTGCCAATAGGCGCAGTATTTAGCCATCAGTCTCAAATGACATGTTCTGCATTCCTTCGCTAATGGGAAATCAGGGCTATTTCCTTTTTTTCCGCACCACTCTAACTTCCGCCCAAAATTTGCTCTCAGGTTTATCAACTTTAAATCTTTCGTCATTCAATAGCGCCTTAAGAAGGTCTTTTTCTGAAAATAGCAGATATCCCTCTGTAACGAATAGGGTATATAATTCCATTATAGATCGTGGTTTTCGCTTGCGTTTCAGAAACTCATAGCAGGTATCAATAATATCGGTGGACATTCTTAAAATTTCAGGCCTCTCGATCCAATTAAAATTATCTTCCGTTTTGCCTAAGGCGAAAAGAGAATCCAGAATCACATGCTGGTAGTCAGGATTCCAAGGGTGTTTTTTGTGATGGTCGGCCATAAACTCAATGGCTTTTTTATATTCACCATTTAGAAAATAGGCGTTTCCTAAATGGTATTGAGAATAAAGGCCACCAGGATTCCTCTCTGCTATTTGTTTACAAGATCGTACCAAACCAGCGTAATCCTCATTATCAATTAATTTTTGATGTTCTACTCTGGCTTCAAAATCAAATTCCGCTTCTATTTCAGTTTTATTCTTGTTTTTTATTTTACTGTAAGGGAATTCAATTATTTTTGATTTGTTTCTCATTTTTTTTATTAGACATAACGCAGAATTGAGGGGCCGGGAAACGCTTACCGAAGGCCTATTTCAGAGCCCCGAAATTCCACCAAGCGGTGCCTTATAACAAAGCCGCGGTTTTTCCCGGTCCCTCTCAAATGACTTGTTCGCTGCACTCTCTAATCATTCAAATAGTCGTTAAATGCCTCGATAGCCTCTTCTTCATTTAAAGGCTCATCGTCTCCTTCAATAGGTTTCATCCACTCTTCAATAAATAGTTTTCGGCCATGCTCAATAATTGAATTATAAATCAAATCACAGTCTTTCTTACTGACACCATGATCCTTAAGAAATTTGTTAACAGAATTCGCAATACGTTTGATTTTTGGAATATGTTCACTATTATCGAGGCTATCTTCGATAAAAAAAGAGTGTTCATCATCGACGATCTTTTGAGCAACAGATTGAATTATTGGCAAAATAGTTTTATCCATTATTTTTACGCGGGACAGCGAACGATAAGGTGAGCTGGCCGGCAACGGGCAGGTCGAATTTGAACCAAATTCCCGATAGCCGCGATATAACACCCGGTCAGCTCAACCGACTGGTTCGCAGCAGGCATTTTGTTTGCGGCATTTCAACTGTACGCACTTACCCTCAAAAAGGGATTTCTTCTTTATCTGAATCACCATCAAAATCAAAAGGCATCATTTCGCTTGCCAAATCAAAAAAGACACCCAAAGATTCGCATAAATTCTTCACAATTCGACTATGAACTTCTTTTTCATTAACATCCTTGGCTTTCGACATTGCTTTCAATGCGGAAGTTAATTCTTTTGACAAT
>Ga0307929_1001764_pt1 | contig 15364 bp, 10 predicted proteins | sample AceLakmetage1330_FD_203160 | JGI IMG/M metagenome (GOLD analysis project Ga0307929, IMG submission 203160) | Saline water microbial communities from Ace Lake, Antarctica - #1330 | ecosystem: Environmental > Aquatic > Non-marine Saline and Alkaline > Saline | place: Antarctica: Ace Lake...
CTGGCAAAGGTGAATGGCGATATTTCACTATCCGGCTATGATGACCAGCTTCGTGTTGAAAGTATGTCGGGTGATTTTAATCACATCGACATCAATAATAAATATGGTGATTTTATGTTGAACCTGCCCGAAAACCTTGCTTACCGCTTATTGGTTGACATGAAGTATGGCACTATAGACTACCCTTCGGCCAGCCTCGAAAGAAAAACCTACATCAAAGAAAATAGCCAGACATTTATGGATGCCGCAACCCCTGGTTACGACTGCAAGCAGGGCAGATTAATCGAGATCAAAGGACATGATAATAAGGTTGTGATTGTGGAGTAGAGGAAGTGAATGGTGAAGAGTGAATGGTGAGTAGTGAAGGGTAATACGGGCTCCTTTTGTCGGTGAGTGGTAATCAGTATGATTAAAAGAAAATGAATTCTGACGAAAAACAGGTGCAGCGCACCGATAATATTTTAGAAAAGATATACCCCTGGAAATCAAGGTGCATAGCACCGACATATTAAATTTGCGTATTGAGATTTCGGTGCGCTGCGCCTCGCTTTATGTTGTGAATGGATAATGCTATAAATGTTACGCGGCACCTGCCTCACCGGCAAGGCGGGCTGCCGCTTTATTAACATTTAAATGCCGGGAAATATTGGAGACCAGGTTTTTGCTAATAATACCGTATGTGATTCAAAGTGCGCCATTATTTCAACTAATTCATATTGGTGCTTTGAATCTACGACGGCATTAACCATTGTAATATTGAAATGGCTTTCAGCGCATTTCAATTAACAATTGGTATAAGACTTCATTGTTATGAAATTCTGTAATATTCCTAAATGAGAAACCTGGAAGGTGGGGTGGTGTAAATTGATTTTCTATATATTGGATGCTACTATTTATCAGCACCTTATAATTTGTCACAAAAAGTGTTTTTTCGTTCTGCTTTTTGAGTTTATTCAAGGTTTTCCATAAAGAGATTTCTCCCTTCAGTCGAAATGATTTTCGGATGAAAGATAAGTTGAAGATCGAAATATTAAAAAGTGGGACGAAGAAGTGAAATACAGATTAAACACCCCACCTGGAAGGTCTGTTTATTCATTTCCATTTCAACACTCTACAAATAATTGTTATTAATACCAAAGGGAGGAATCTGTTAAATTTACACAGAAATTAGTGATTTCTTTGGCGAAAAGTTGGCAACAGTTACAATTTATCGTATTTTCGTATCACTATTCACCAAAAAAACAAACTCATGAAAACTTTACAACTACACCTGCTTCTTTCAACTTTCTTTCTTATTGCTGTATTTCAGTTATCCTCACTTAAGTCCCAGGGGCAAGACATGCTTTACTACAAAAACATTACCCTTGAAACCAATGCCTCGTATGTTCAGATTGACACATCCCAGGCCGACAACATTTGGCAAATCGGGACACCTTCCAAAGTTTATTTCGATAGTGCCTACTCTACTCCCTTTGCCGTTGTTACGGATACGATGAATTATTATCCCCCAAAAAACCACTCCTGGTTTGATATCAAAATCATTCCACCACCCAATAGTTGTTGGGGAATGGGATATATGGCGTTCACCCACAAATACGATACAAGGCCGGGTATTGATGGGTGTTGGCTTGATGTGCGCTATGATAATGATAGCACCTGGACAAATTTAATTCTGGATGAAGATCCCGAATATGGGGTTGATGCACAGGGGTATTATTCACCAGGCGATACTATTGCCAATGGAACACCGGCATTTAGTGGCACATCAGATGGGTGGACATACTCAGTAGTTTATTGGACCTGGCAAATTGGTGTAAAATACCCCCTTCACGATAGCTTAACCATCAGGTTTAATTTTATGAGTGGAGATGGCGAAACCGCACGTGAAGGCTGGATGGTTGATGATATTAGTCTCTATCTTTTGGATTGCACCGGGGGCATTGATGATGATGAAAACTTAGATCCAGAAGTTTCGATCGTGCCCAACCCGGTAAAAAATGTTTCGGTGATGCGCTTTAAAACAGCACCTGAGCATAACTATTTGGTGAGTATTTACAATATGTACGGCCAATTGGTGAAACAAATTGAAGGAAAGCAAGACCTTCCCGTATTCATTCATCAAAGGGATTTTGCTGCAGGGAATTATGTTTACAAAATTGTTGAAAACGAAAGGGTGGTGCACACCGGGAAGTTTGTTGTGAGTGAATGATAGGTGTGTAAATAGTTGAATTCGATATTCTGTATGCTAACTTTATCAGATCTCCCTGCGTCCAACTTTGACAGGTCTTTCCTAAAATTGATACCCAATGCCAATAAGTTAAGATAAAGATGTGAATTTATGATTGTCGATTAACGATTTTTTGATTTAAGATGTTCCTGACTATCACCCAACAAAAAATCAAAAATCAGCATTCGTTAATCATCAATCGGAAATAGAACGCTTAACTAATTGATATTGAATTGATACCAGAAGCCCATACGAAGCAAAGCTTGCCCAAATGCATGCATTTGGATTGAAAAAGCAACAATTTGAGTTTTTCAGCACTATTGCTTCTCCCCTCTATAAACCCTATTTCCCCTATATACCTTATACCACTATGCCTTTCCTTCCTTACCTCACATCAAAACCCTCATAGCCCAGCACCTGTGATTGCTGAATATTGATGTGATCGACCCTTGCCCAGTTAGGGCCTTTGTGGCACCAGAGGATAAACCTGTCGAGCAATTCTTCTTCGGCTTCAGCCTCAACATATACCGAACCATCCGATTCATTTTTAACAAACCCTGAGATTTGCAGATCCTGTGCAGTTTTGCGGGTATGGTAACGAAAACTGACTCTCTGCACTCGTCCTGAGATTTTAAGTATTACTGCTTTTTTCATTTTCTATTCAGATGGTTAAGCGTTTTTGCATCTGGCTTTCTATCTTTTCGAAAAGCTGATTGGGTGAATGTGCCCTCCAATTTATTGTATCGAAAACCCCTCCAAAACTCAGGTAATAATCAATGTTTGCATCCATAAATTCCTTGAGCACATGCTCCCTGAAATTCAGCCCTACAATCCAACCGTCTTCAATTTCATCAAACCATTCCTGGTAATAGTCGTCTTCGGAAGCATGGAAATTCAGCACATTTTCACCGATGAGGATAAACTTTTGAATGCCCTCTTCAATCAGTAGCTCGATGATGTTTCGCTTGAGGAACATGATGTCGTTGTAAAGACAATCGTTCCATTCGCCGAGCAATTCGATAATGCTTAATCCCTGGTCGTAATTGGTGTAGAGGATTTTTATGTAAAGTGTTGTTGACCCAATCCCATCCCACTGCGGGTGGATGAAATGGTCATAAACAGCATGGGAGAATTCAAACTCGCTGTACTGCCGATTGTAAAAAGGTGATCGCTTGTCTTCATCAGCGATATAAAGGTGTCTCCAGGAATAGTATGGCTCGATGTCGTGCATTGCTTCAATTTTCGATTTTCAGTTGGCATTCTTTAATTAATGGTATTTTTTTAGCCGGTACTGGAATGAGATGAATCTATCTTGTAAGTTAGTTCAATTGTGTCATTTATCCGCCAGCTGGCGGATGTCATTAATTGTCATTTGCGCTTTGCGCGTCATTTTCTTTGCATTTAATGACCATCAATGACATTTAATTGAAAAAAGATTCAATTTTTACAAATCTATCAATCACCTAAACAATTACAATTGATTTTTAATTCATTTTCCAAATATGATTTGCTTGATGATAAAATTTAAACTTTTTTTAACTGTTCAATTGCCAATTTGTTATGCAAAGCTACAGATTTTGCTGACTATTGATGATGTATTTATGGGTTTATTTGGTGATGATTGAGTATTGTTCAATTTGTAGTATGCCTGCCTAAATGCCTTGCTAAAACTTCGTACATTTGTGTTTTCTTTAAATAAGTTGATGTATGATTGTCGATTAACGATTTTTGATTTAAGAGGTTTCTGACTATCACCTAACAAAAAATCTCCCATGGGGATGCCTCTGGCAAAAAATCATCATTCGTTAATCATCAATCGGAAATAAAAATCTTAACTAATTGACATTGGACTGCTTACTGAAGACTGCTCACTGACATAAAAGAAAAAATGAATTTTAATTACAGAGACTTCCTTACAAAATAAACCTCTATGCTATCACGAAGAACGTTTATCAAAACCACAGCTGCTGCCACGCTGGCCAGTGTTGTATTGCCATCAAACTTACTTGCCGGGCCAACAAACAAGGACATTGGCATACAGCTTTACACCATCCGAGATTATGTGAATGATGATTTGCCCGGAACCCTTGCCACACTTAAAAGGATAGGCTATGGAACTGTTGAGGCGGCTGGTTATGGCGATGGTAAGTTTTATGGAATGAGCCCAAAAGAATTCCGCAAGTTGGTGATTGACTCCGGTTTAAAGCCCATCAGCAGCCACTGTTCTGTGAATCCGAAAAATGCCCAGCAAGTTTGCGACGATCACCTTGAAGCAGGTGCATCCTATGTTGTTGTTCCGAGCATGCCATCAGAAAACAAGAAAAACCTGGATGGATATAAAAGCATTGCTGAAGATTTTAATAAAATCGGCGAAATATGCAAAAAGAACGGCCTGCCCTTTGGCTACCATAACCACGCATTTGAGTTTGAAAAACTGGACAACGAAATCCCTTATAATGTTTTGTTGAACAATACGGATACTGATATTGTCTTCTTTCAGTTGGATACTTACTGGATGGTTTATGGCGGCTTTAGCCCGATAGACTACTTCAAACAATTCCCAGGCCGATTCGAACTTTTGCATGTAAAAGATATGGATGAAACATCCGAAAGAAAATCTACCGAAATAGGCAGTGGATTTATCGATTTTCGCAAAATCCTAAAATCCAGGAAATCTGGCATGGAATACATCTTTGTTGAACAGGAAGAATTTGCTATTGATCCCATCGAAAGCATCACTGCCAGCTTCAACTATCTTAACTCATTAAAATACTAATATGCAAGCTCCAATTAAAACCGGGATCATTGGCTTCGGCTTATCCGGCCAGGTCTTCCATGCGCCCTTCCTTCATACCCATCCGGGATTTGAAATTAAGAAAGTAGTCGAGCGGCACGATTCGAAGTCAAAAGAAATTTATCCTTATGTGGATGTTGTAAATAATTATCAGGATTTACTCGATGACCCTGAAATAGATTTGATCATTCATTGTACCCCAAACATTTATCATTTTCAATACGTAAAAGAAAGCCTGCTCGCAGGCAAACATGTGGTGATTGAAAAACCTTTTACTCCAAGCTCAAAGGAGGCCGATGAGTTAATTGAGCTCGCCAATTCAAAGGGTTTAAAGATTTTTGTTTACCAAAACAGAAGGTGGGACGGCGACTTTTTAACGATAAAGAAGATTATAAGTGATGGACAACTGGGCAGCATTAAATACTACGAAGCCCATTTCGACCGCTACAGCCCACAAAGGACAAGGGCAGCCTGGCGTGATGAAGAACTGCCCGGAAGTGGAATATTGTTCGATCTGGGCTCTCATTTGATCGATCAGGCTTTGAATCTTTTCGGACTGCCTGAAACAATATTTGCAGAAATTGAGGCACAACGTGAGCATAGCCTCATTGATGATTATTTTAAATTGAAACTCGGATATAAACAACTTGAAGTTGTAATCACAGCCGGGATGCTGGTCAAAGAACCAGGCCCGCGTTTCATCATTCGTGGTGATAAAGGCTCATTTACAAAATACGGCATCGACCCGCAGGAAGGCATGCTCAAACAAGGCAACATGCCCGGCAGCGGAAATTGGGGAATCGAGGATTCAGAATTCCATGGAGTTTTAAGCATCGGCAACAATGAGCATTCAATTGCAACTGAAGCTGGCAACTATCTGGGTTTTTACCAGAATGTATTTGATGTACTCATCGAAAATAAAGAGATGGATGTGAAGCCCAGGGAGGCCAGGAATGTGATTAGGTTGATTGAGTTGGCATTTGATAGCAGCAAGTCAGGAAAGGTAATGAAAGTAGATTTTTAATATGCTAAATTTAGGGATTCTGATTAGAAAGAAACATCGAAGGGAAGAACTAACGCGGATCAGCACGGATATAACGGATTAAATAATAATACCCGAAGAAAAACAAAAGATGGGCCTGTTTCAAAAATCGATAGAAAAGAAATATTTAAAGAACCTCAATTCGATTTTAATCGATAAAAAATATGCTGAGTTTCAAAACTATTTTGGTAATCCCGAAAGACAGGAAAACATAAGAAATTCAAAAGAAGAACAATTTCAGGAAGGTTTTTTACGGGAGTTGTTTGTGAAAATCCTTGGCTACACTTTAAATCCCGAACCAAACTTTAACCTAACCACCGAATTAAAAAACATCGCGAACAGTAAAAAAGCGGACGGAGCAATCCTTGCACCGGAGCATGCTCCGGTGCATGCTCCACTGCATGCTCCCCTGTGCTGCGCAATTATAGAATTAAAAGGAACCGACACCACCGATTTAGACAAAATTGAAACGCAGGCTTTCGGGTATAAAAATCATCATCCGAAATGTAAATACGTAATTACTTCGAATTTTGAGAAACTCCGATTTTACATTCAAAATGCGGTTGACCACATTGATTTTGATTTGGTCAAACTTTCAAAAGAACAGTTTGCCTTGCTTTGGCTTTGTTTGGCAAAAGACAATTTATTAGGCGATTTACCTTTAAAAATTAAGGAATCATCGGTTTTACAGGAAGAAAACATCACGAAAAAACTGTATGCCGATTATTCAAAATTCCGTGAGGCGATTTACAATAATCTTGTAAAAAACAATCCAGAAACCGATACTGGTACTGAGCAAGGCCGAAGTAAACTTCTACTTTTCAAAAAAACACAAAAACTACTCGACCGTTTTATATTCATCTTTTTTGCTGAGGACAGGTTGTTACTTCCCCCAAACTCGATCAGCGAAATCGTTAAACAGTGGACAACATTAAAAGATGAGCTCGACGAGTATTTCCCTTTGTACTCGCGTTTTAAAAAGTATTTCGGATATATGAACACCGGTTTCAAAGGTAAGAAATACGACATTTATGCCTACAATGGCGGACTTTTCAAGCCCGATGATATTCTGGATAATATTACTATTGACGATGATATTTTGCACGAACACACGCTTTGCTTAAGCAATTACGATTTTGAAACCGATGTAGATGTAAATATCCTGGGGCATATTTTTGAACATTCGTTGGGCGAGATTGCGGCAATAGCCGCAACAGGGGAGCATGCTCCCCTGTACGCCGAAAGGCGGAAGAAAGATGGCATTTTTTACACCCCAAAATACATTACCAAATACATTGTTGAAAATACGGTCGGGAAACTCTGCGAAGAAAAACGAACTGAACTCGAAATTGTTGACGAAGAATATGCAAAAGGCAGGAAAAACCGTAAAAAGGAACTGGTAAAAAACCTCGATAAAAAACTGGATGAATACCGAAACTGGCTGTTGAGTTTAACTATCCTGGATCCCGCTTGTGGTTCAGGGGCATTTTTAAACCAGGCCCTGGAATTCCTGATAAATGAACACCGCAAAATTGATGAATTGCACGGACAGTTGCTTGGCGGCGCAATTATTTTCTCCGACATTACAAACGATATTCTCGAAAAAAACATTTACGGTGTTGACCTAAACGAAGAATCAGTAGAAATTGCCAAACTCTCACTTTGGCTGCGAACAGCCCAGAAAGGACGAAAACTAAACACCCTGAGCAACAACATAAAATGCGGAAACTCGCTGATTGACGACCCCGAAGTAGCAGGCGAAAAAGCCTTCAACTGGCAAACAGAATTTCCTGATATTTTCAGGAAGAAAAAAAAGAAAGCCTGGCATATTACAACGGCAACACACAACTCTCGATATTCAAAGCGGATGTTCGACAACCATGTAAAATTGGGAGAACCCGTTTGGCTAAGCGAGAAAGAAGAGATCATCGTAACTGAAACTATTGCAGAAATCGCAAAAAATGACAGGCTAAATATAGTTGAATACAATATCTGTGGCGACCACGCCCACATACTTCTGGTATGCGATGAGGAAGAACTAAATAAAATTGTACAGAAGCTAAAATCTATATCGGCGCGAACCTGCAACATAGCCATGGGGCGCACGATTCCTATGGCAGCGTCTGGGGAGCATGCTCCCCATGCAGGAAAAACAGACTCCTGGGGAACGCCGGAGCATGCTCCGGCGCAATCCCCAGGAACAATGCATGGAAAAGGGGAGCATGCTCCCCATGCAGGAGAAACAGATACTGGCACAACGCCGGAGCATGCTCCGGTGTACTGTGCCAGAACTACTGATGGGAAAGGGGAGCATGCTCCCCATCGTGGAAAAACACAATTCCACCTGTGGGCTGCAAATGCCGACAAAAAAGAAGTAACCTCCAAAGAGCAACTTGAGAACACAATAAACTATATCCGCAACAACCGTGTAAAACACAAACTACCCAAAAGCAAGGAGATTGAAAAAATAAAAAAAGAATTCCTGTGCACCCGCCAACATGCCTTCCGCAGCGAATACACCGGAGGCTTTGATGTGGTAATTGGAAATCCGCCGTATGTGCAGCTCCAAGCTTTGGGTGAAATGAGCGATACGCTCTCGAAATGTGGTTATGAAACCTATAACAAAAGTGCTGATTTATACTGTTTGTTTTATGAACGAGGTTGTCAAATTCTTAAGCCCAAAGGTTACCTGAGTTACATATCATCTAATAAATGGCTGCGCGTAAATTACGGTAAAAGTTTGCGAAAATTCCTTTCAACTAAAGTTAATCCAAAAATACTGATTGATTTTCCAGGCATTCCTGTATTTGCCGATGCTGTTGTTGACCCTCACATATTGATTTTAAGAAATGAGCCATATATAGGGAAGACTGAATCCTGCGTAATAAAAACATATACTTCAAATTTAGAAATAGTATTCGAGTCAACAAAAACGGTGAACAAGTTTTCGGATGCAAGTTGGGTAATTATACCAATCGAAGATGCCAGAAAGCTTGAACTGATGAAATTAAAAGGCACTAAATTGAAGGATTTACCAATTGCTATTAATTATGGGTTAAAGACTGGTTTTAATGATGCCTTTTTTATTGATGAACAAACACGACAAAAACTGATTGCCGCCGATTCAAGGAGTGCCGAACTTATTAAACCCATGGTACGGGGAAGGGATATTTCTCCTTACGAAAAGACAGGAGGTGAATTCCTGATCAATGTGCATAATGGAATTAAGGATAAGAATCCACCATTACATCCAACAATAATAGGTGATTATCCAGCAATAAAGCAACATTTAGATGCTTTTTACCAAAAACTTGAAAAGCGCGGAGACAAGGGTAAAACACCATACAATTTACGTAATTGTTCATATTTGGAAGAGTTTGCCAAACCAAAGATTCTTTATCCGAATATGACATCGGTGTTTCCATTTATGTATGATGAAAGTGGATTGCTTAGTAACGATAAAAGTTTTATCCTCACGGCTAATGACAATTCTGTTTCGTTACTTTTTCTCACTGCTGTATTAAATTCCTCCTTGGCAAAACTTTGGATTTGGTACAACTGCCCGGAATTAGGAAATAATCGCCGTGAAATCCGTAAAGTATATTTCGAACATTTTCCTGTTCCGCAAGCAAATAACGATCAAACTTCCATACTATCGAAATATGCAATGGAGCGCACCCAACTTACTTCCAATTTACAGTCCCTTTCTTTAAAATTTCAGTGCAGCTTACATCGTAAATTTGAATTGGAAAATTTACCCAAAAAGCTACAAGATTGGTATCTACTTTCCTACACTAATTTCATTAAAGAATTGCGTAAAAAGAAAATTAAGCTCACTCTATCTCAGGAAGCAGAGTGGGAAGGATATTTTATACAAGAAGCAGACAAAGCCCAAAACATCAAATCCCAAATAGAAAAAACCGACAAAGAAATCGACCGAATGGTTTATGAATTGTATGGTTTGAGTGAGGAAGAAATTAAAATTGTGGAAAACTCGTAAAATTTGAAATGAATTAGAAAAATAAAGTGATGAATAATTCAGAAATACTACTCTACCAAACTGCAGACGGGCAAACCAAGATTGATGTCCGACTGGAAGAAGAAACCGTTTGGCTTTCGCAGGCACAAATGGGCGAGCTTTTTCAAAAAGAACGTTCGGTAATTTCCAAGCACATAAAGAATATTTTCGAAGAGGGCGAATTGCAAGAAGATTTGGTATGTGCAAATTTTGCACATACCACTCAACATGGTGCTATTAAAGGAAAAACTCAGGTTAAAAATATCAAACTCTACAATTTAGACGTAGTAATTTCAGTAGGTTATAGGGTGAAAAGCCACCAGGGAACAAAATTCCGCCAGTGGGCCACGTCACGTTTGAAGGAATACATCGTGAAAGGTTTTACGATGAATGATGATTTATTGAAACAAGCTGGAAGTCGAAAACCATTGTATAAAACAACTAACCGACACAACAAAAAAACTGAAATCCAAGAAAGACAAATAACATCTACACACCCTCACATCAAAGAATCACAACTATTAAACATACATACACCAAAAACTAAACGCTATTATTTATGAAAAAAAACAATACTAAAACGAAAGCCACACTAAACCGAAGAAAATTTATCGGGACCATGGCTACGGCTACTGCAGGTTTCACCATCCTACCAAGCTCTGTAATTGGTGGCATGGGTAAAATTATGCCCAGCGATAAACTCAACATTGCCGGTGTTGGAATTGGCGGCGTTGGGGCTACCAATGTTAAAAACTGCGCCACCCAGAACATCGTTGCATTGTGCGATGTGGATTGGAAATACGCTTCCGGAACTTTCAATAAATATCCCAAAGCAAGGGTTTATAAGGACTACCGGCAAATGTATGATGAAATGGGCGATTCGATTGACGCCGTAATTGTAGGCACCCCCGACCATACACACGCCATTATTACTACAGCAGCCATGCGGATGGGCAAACATGTGTATGTTCAAAAGCCCTTAACACATTCCGTTTACGAATCGAGGGTTTTGAAAGAACTGGCCAATGAAACGCGCGTTGCCACACAAATGGGGAACCAGGGAAATTCAGGTGAAGGAATCCGCCAGGCCTGCGAATGGATTTGGGATGGCGCGATTGGTGAAGTTACCGAAGTACATGCATGGACCAACCGTCCCATCTGGCCACAAGGCCTTGAGCGCCCCAAAGAAACTCCATCAACACCTCCTACCCTTGCATGGGATTTGTTTATCGGCCCGGCCAAATGGAGGCCTTATCATCCGGCATATACACCCTGGAACTGGCGCGCCTGGTGGGATTTTGGCACCGGAGCTTTAGGAGATATGGCATGTCATATCGTCGATCCTGCCTGCATGGCGCTAAAACTCGGAAACCCATCAACACTCTATGGAAGTTCAACACAGGTAAATACCCAGAGTGCACCTTATGCCGAAATGGTTCATTACGAATTTCCCGACAGGGGCAAAATTGGCAAAATTAAACTTCCCCCGCTTAAACTTACCTGGTACGATGGTGGACTCTTACCTCCGCGCCCCGAAGAATTAAAGGACGGACAAATCATGGGTGACCGTAACGGTGGAGTACTTTTTATTGGAACTAAAGGTAAACTGATGACTGGATGTTACGGCAGAAATCCAATCTTGCTTCCCGAAGACCTGGACAATGATTACACACGGCCCGAACCCACAATGAGAATCATTGAGGATGCCATGAGTGGCGGCCACGAACAGGACTGGATAAGGGCTTGCAAAGAAAACCCGGCTGACAGGATTGAAACCAGGTCGAACTTTAATTACTCAGGGCCATTGAATGAATTGGTAGTGATGGGCAACCTCGCTGTGAGGCTCCAGGATTTGAAACGGAAATTGAAGTGGGATAGTAAGAAAATGAAAATCACCAATATTGATGCTGAAGATGAAATCAGGGTAGTAACTTCAGACAAATTCAATGTCATTGACGGCCACCCCCACTTCGATACCAAATATGCAACTATAAATGCCAAAGCTGCCGCTGAAGAATACATCAGGCGCACTTATCGTAAAGGATGGGAGTTGTAATAAAAAGTCATTAGCACTGCGTGCGACATCCCGAAAAGTAGAAAATTTTCAATTTTCGTAACTTTTCGAGGATGCTCGAAAAACCAGAAATCTATGATTTCTTGGTTTTTCGGCATTTGCTTCGCGTCATTGATTGTCATTTGCGCTTCGCGCGTCATTAAGTACAAAAACATCTAATGACCACCAATGACTACTTTATAACAATCATAAGGGAATTATCCAAATAAAAAAGAATAAACTTTTATCAATATAAAAAACAAAGACCTATGAAAAAGCCATTTAACCTTTTAATTATTTCAATTTTCATTTTACTAATCGCCGCATGTAACATGGGGCAAAAAAAGAAAGCACCATCCACCAGCAACGCAACTACCGAGTTAAGAGCTGCCATTGTTGAGCCAAATACACTCACCCCGGCAGAGGCTGAAGATGGGTGGGTAATGTTGTTTGACGGATTAACCCCGGAACACTGGAGGGGCTACAACAAAGATTATTTCCCTAAAGGCTGGGAGGTGGTTGACGGAACAATACATATTAAAGGCTCGGGAAAAGGAGAAGCCGGTGAGGGTGGTGATATCATCACTAAAAAGCAATACAAAAATTTCGAGTTGGAGCTTGAATGGAAAGTTTCGGAAGGAGGCAACAGCGGCATTTTTTACCTTGCAAGGGAAAAGGAGAACCAACCCATCTGGAAAAGTTCACCCGAAATGCAGATTCTTGATAACGACAAACACCCCGACGCAAAACTTGGTGTTGATGGAAACCGCGCTGCCGGATCGCTTTATGATCTCATCCCCGGATCGCTTGAAGCCGTGAAACCAGCCGGTGAATGGAACAAGGTTAAAATACTGGTATATAAAGGAACGGTTGTTCACTGGGTAAATGGAGTAAATGTGCTGGAATATCATTTATGGACCGACGACTGGAAAAACATGGTACTTAACAGCAAATTCGAAGATTACCCTGATTTTTTGGATACCGCCGAAGAAGGCTACATCGGGCTGCAAGACCATGGTGATGATGTTTGGTTCAGGAATATCAAGATTAAGGAATTGTAAGTAGTTAATTTAAGGCGTTTCCTGGTCATTTCGAGTACCAAGCCCCTGAAAATGTGGCCTCAAAGTGTGATGACAAAGTCCAAGTGCCTTAGTTTTGAGGTTGACCTTATTAGTGGAGACTCCCAGGTTTTTGCTAAAAAAGCTTCATTGTTATAAAGTTTTGCCGTGTTCCTGGATGAGAAACCTGGAGGTCTTTTTATTCGTTTCCATTTCAATACTTTACAAATAGTTGTCATTAGGAGTGGAAAAATTGGAGCATAGCGGAAATTTTGAAAGGAGAAACCTACTCTATTTTGTCATATCACTATCTGCGCCAAATTTATTTGGTCTTTTGATGCAAGGTGATACCTGGTTGATGTGTGTTAGGAAGGGAGGCGAAGGTTATAAGGGATCCTTTTTTCACTAAAAGTAACCTACTATGTAAATTAAAATTATATTTTAGATTTACACGGTCAATGCCATAAAAAAACCCATCAAGCTTTCGCCTGATGGGTTTAAAATTTCACGTTAACGGGTTTAATTTATCACCAGCTTTTTAAAGAACACACTGTTATCTGTTTCAATGCTGATGAAGTAGATACCCTTTGGCTGGGTAGTAAGATCTAATTGTGAAGGCAGGTCAAGCTCACCAGAGTAAACCTGATCTCCAAGCAGGTTGAAAATCCTGACAGCTATCCTCTCCTCTGCACCTGCGATGGTGAAAGTACCGTTTGAGGGGTTGGGGTAAATTTGGAAACTGTTTTCCGGTGGGAGTTCAATTCCTGTTGAGGACAAGTTTACCTCAGTGATTGCTGAAATACTGTTGACATTGAACTTACCGGTATTATCAAGTGAGGGATCGTAGCTGACTTCGAGATTGAAGGTTTCATCTGTCGATGGCCTGTAGAGTTTGTAAGTAATGTTTTCGTTGGCAATAAAACCGTCAGCTTGTTCCGTGTAAATATCATCACCATTCATTACGAGAGTAAGCCCATTTCCTGAGTATGCATTCATTCCTGTACATAAACCTGATTGGGTAAACGCTCCGAGAATATCTCCTTTCTCGAAAACAGAAGTTGCTCCGGCAGCAAATGCCGCAAGGTGTGTTCCGGGTGTGTAATAAACATCGTTCCACGGTGATACATTTTCAAATGCAACAGGTTCGATGGCTGATGTTTTGTAGTTACCGGAAGAATAAGTAATGGTATCCAGTGAGGTCATATACACATAATATGCTTTCCCCGTTTTGAGGTTTCCAATACTATTGAAATTGTATGCAGGCCAATACACCCCAGGTCCGGCAACATCCTTGGCAATATATAACCCTGTAACCCCGGCAAAAATACTTACCACATCAACATCCTCAGTACTTAATACCGGAATGATGTTCCAACCCGACTCAAGATTTATTTGTTTGTCGGTAACTTCATGACCAAAAACAGGAAGGACTTCGCTATTGGTCAACTTAATTGCATAGCCGCTATAATCATTCCAAACTTCAAGTGTGTTAAGTCCTGCAGCAGGCCAGTAAATACCAGTAAAATTGTTAAGCAGAATCAGTGAATTTTCAACCGGGCTAAACATTTCTGAAATATTGGCATCATACGGAGTCTTGTAACAGGAGATGCCGTTCCATCCCTGGGACATGCTTAGTGCTTGGTTCCCAAATAAATCAGTAAGGGCCGAGAAGCCGAAGCTAACGAAAGTACCGTCATGATTAGGTAATGACGGATCGTAAATTGCCATAGCATCCTCAACAAGACCAGTGGAAGCCGAAAATACCTTCCAAACCAAAGCCTCACCCTCAGCAAACCCCTCTTTAATATTGGGAGTTGTGATATCATCACCATAAGCAACCAGTACCTGTGGTTGTCCATTCCATTCAACCATTCCGCCACATTGCCCGATGCCTTGTTCGTCAGTATATAAAACAGCAATCACATCGCCAGAATATAAAGATCCATCAGGTATTTCCATTGCAAATACACATGTTACATCGATAACTAAGGGGTCGTTCCAAGGCGAAACACTTACCTTGTAGTCCTCTACCTCACCATCTTGTGCCAGCCCATAATAGGGTAGGTTATCCTGTGAGCTGAACCTGAACCTCATAAAGGTACTACCAGATATGGCGGTGGATGGAATAGTAAATGTCAATGTATGCTGGCCGGAACCACTGACTAACTCATT
>Ga0307929_1001765_pt1 | contig 15361 bp, 13 predicted proteins | sample AceLakmetage1330_FD_203160 | JGI IMG/M metagenome (GOLD analysis project Ga0307929, IMG submission 203160) | Saline water microbial communities from Ace Lake, Antarctica - #1330 | ecosystem: Environmental > Aquatic > Non-marine Saline and Alkaline > Saline | place: Antarctica: Ace Lake...
AAGCTTACGACAAAGCTCGCGACAAAGATAAGGAAATTTGGAGATTCTGGTGCCTCCGACCTTTTCGGATGACCTCTATATAGGGTCCGTGTTCAGTGACTTTCAATGCCATATGGCGATATCCCCCGAGAGGCAACCCCAAACTCAGACCGTTTTCCCGCTATGCTCGACAGTAGGCTCGAATTGTCGGTAGGCTATCAACCCCGTACCACCAGTTCTATTGCAGTCGATGACTAATAAGGAAATAAAGAGATGACATTGGGCGCGTTCTTGATTGGATTGACGATCTACGCGGTTATACGCGTAATCATCAGCGGCTTCTTCACCGTGCGCCCCGATCAGCGGGCGGCACTCACTACATTAGGGCGGGCTCAGCGACTGCCCAAGAGCGACCTCCCTGAACCCGCCCCCGACGATGCCGACCGCTACGTCTATCCAATGATTCGCGTCATTCGCCTGGGCGGACCCTATTTCAAATGACCCTGACATCCTACAGGCGGTGCTGGACGTGATGGAGGTAGAGAAGCTCATCGAATCAAAAGCCACCATTGAGCTGATTCCAAAAAACATACCAGTCCTAATGAACTTAGCATGAAACAAACTATCAGTAATAAATTTATGACGGTATCGGCCCACCAGAAAGGTGCCGAACTCTGTAGCATCCAAAGTACAAGTGGAACAGAATATCTATGGCAAGCCGACACGACCATCTGGGGACGGCACGCCCCCATCCTTTTTCCTATCGTGGGAAAACTGGCCGATGATCACTACACCATTGATGGCAAATCATTCCATCTCCCCCAGCATGGCTTCGCGCGTGATATGACCTTTCAGTTAGAAGAAGTGACGGATGTCGGATTGGTGTACGGGTTGCACCCAACCGCTGCAACCCACAAACTCTATCCCTTTGCCTTTGCTCTAAAAGTCCATTACGAACTCACCGAAAACACGCTCACGACTCGATACACGGTGCACAACGAAGACACCCAAACATTACCATTCTCAATTGGCGCCCATCCCGGATTCGGATTAAACTGGGGGGCAGAGGACTCCATTGAGGACTACTTCCTTGAATTCAACAAAGATGAACCACTGACGACGCACCTTTTGGGAAATGACCATCTTTTCAGTGGAAAGATAGAACATGTTCCCTGCGATAACGGCCGCCTAGCGATTCACAAAACACTCTTTGATCAAGATGCGCTCATATTCTGGGGACTACAGTCAGACAAAGTTACATTGGGGTCGCACAAACATGACCAACGCCTAACGGTAGCCTTCACAGGCTTCCCCCATCTTGGAATCTGGGCCAAACCCGGAGCACCTTTTGTCTGCATCGAACCCTGGTACGGACATGCCGATATCAGCGGCACAAACGGCACGATCATGAATAAACCGGGGATCATAAAGCTTGCCGCCGGAGAGACGTACGAATGCAGTTTCTCAATCAGCATCGAACAACACTAAACTCAGCTCTTCACAGATATGCGTTTTTTGCATGCATCACAGAAGTGTGTACTCGATGGCCCTGTAGATAGAACCGATCCGAAAAGGTTGCGCACTCACAACCCACAATCTCACTCTCCAAGTTGTCCTTATTCGCAACGCAGGTGGATCGTGGCGTCCCAACACGATTGTGCAACGTGAGAGCCTGGAGTATGACAGTGTGCCTCCCCCGGTCTCTCCTGTCTCTCTTCAGGCGCCCTCACTTGCTCAACGCCGTCCGGAGCCGGCATCCATCGTTTATCTTCGGGGTCCCATACTTGCTCGACCCTCTGGCTGTTCTGACCTCCAGTTTCCTTAGTCGTCTTACCGGTTGTCCGCGTGCAGGGATATACGCAAAAAATGCACATCCGTGAAGAGCCACATTTCTTCGTTTCTTGTGGTGAATAATCAAATTTCAGGTTTATATATTTCCACCCCCTATGGTAGAGTTCGACGCTTCTAACCCGAAAAGGAATCACTATGGGACTCAGCATTGGTATTGTCGGCCTACCGAACGTAGGCAAATCCACAATTTTCAACGCGCTCACGCGCGCACAGAACGCTGAAGCCGCGAACTATCCCTTCTGCACGATCGAGGCCAACAAGGCCGTGGTGCCCGTACCAGATACGCGGATAGATCAGCTTGCGGAACTTGTCAAACCCGCGAAGGTGACCCGTGCCACCGTCGACTTTGTAGATATCGCCGGCCTCGTTCGCGGTGCCAATAAGGGTGAAGGTCTCGGCAATCAGTTTCTTGGAAATATTCGGGAAGCCGACGCCATTCTGCATGTCGTCCGTTGCTTTGAAGATGAAAACGTCACCCATGTCGAAGGGAGCGTCGACCCCATCCGGGATATTGAAATCATTGACACCGAACTCATTCTGAGCGATCTACAGCGCATCGAAACCCGCATCGAACGTATGGCAAAAAAAGCCCGCTCCGAAAAAGAAGGCCGAAACTTTCTACAACAGGTTGACGTTCTTCGAGCCCATATTGAAGAGGGAAAGCCTGTCATCGCATTTGATGCAGATGAATCTGAAGCGATGGTGGGATTTTTGAAAGAGATGCAATTTCTCTCCGACAAGAAAATCATTTACTGCTGTAACGTCGATGAGACCGGACTCACGGAGGGCAATGCATCCATTGAAGCCGTAAAAGCACATGCGGCAAGTCAAGGGTGTGAAGCCGTCTCCGTCTCGGCGCGTATGGAAGAAGATATGATCGGACTCGATGAATCTGAACTGGCCGAGTTCATGGAGTCTTTCGGCATCACAGAGAGCGGCCTTGCCCAAATCGTCCACACGGGCTACCGCACATTAGGCCTGCTTAGCTACTTCACCGCCGGCCCCACGGAAGTACGGGCATGGAATATTCACGACGGCTGGAAAGCACCCCAAGCAGCTGGAGTGATTCACACGGATTTCGAACGCGGATTCATCCGCGCCCAAATCATCAAATTCTCGGACTACATCAAGCACGGCGGCGAATCCCCCTGCAAAGCACTGGGCCTCATGCGCCAGGAGGGCAAAGAGTACATCGTCAAAGATGGCGACGTTATCCTCTTCCTCTTCAATGTGTAGGTTTACGCTTTTGAAACGACAGAATAGAGGGGTTTCGAATCACGCCGCCATCAATCGTTATGGCCTTTCGAATAGTCTGGCTGTGCTGCCAACGATCACGGCCTGCGAGAACAGTCGGAAAATGGCCAACGAGCGCGGCAGAGATTGAGCGCGTAGCACTCTCCCAGAGATAGCTTGGCGTATGATCTACGGCGTAGTAATCCGTATTTTCATATTCAAATATTGGATTCTCAAATGTGGTGGGTTTGGCAAAAAAGAATCCCATTCCCTCGTCGCAACTGACATCAATGATCAAGCTCTTAGGCTTGAGGCATGATTTTTCATCTTCAATCACAAAGTTGACAGGAGCATCCGGTATTTGAAAGGTTCCATTTACGATGATATCGGCTTCACTGATTAGATCGGTCAGCGGTCGCGCCATTCCGTCATGTTCCTCAACCATCATGCGCGCCTCGCCCGTGCTACCCGCACGAATCTTTACGTAATGACAATCGAGAACCTCTTCACGCACCTCGTGTTTGGGACGCTGAATGCAGATTGTAACATCTCTAAACCCATGCGCCTTGAGGGCGTATATTGCCCCGCGGCTGACTGCACCAAAACTGAAAATGATCACCTTGCGTTGGTTTCCGTAATGCCCATCAATCCCTTTAAGCTGTAAGGCATGCAGGACGGCACAATAGCCGGCCATTTCGTTATTCTTGTAGAATGTGTGGCGCCCCATACTACCGTTAGGTGCCCAGGCAAACATATCCTCGAAGGCAATGAGTGTCAGCTTGCGATCAATTGCAGCCTGAGTGATATCCCGTTGCTGTACACAATGCACATAGCCCCAAAGGGTTCCTTCTTTTCGAAGTTCCTGTAAATCAGCCAATACGGGCTTAACCATGATAACGGTACCAATGTCAGTCAATAATTCGTGACGTGTGGCAATGCCACCCGTCAGAGCGGCAATTTCAGAATCTTCAATATTGAAGGGTGCACCATAGCCTTCCTCAAAGATCAACCGCCGCCGAAGGTGTTCAGGAATGCGTGGCAAATGTTCTGGATGAATCGGAAGACGTCGTTCGTCCACTTTCTTTGAAGTTCCGATGACCCCCAGTGATAATTTACTCATCCATTTCCTTTTGATTAGACAACTTTGTATGTGTGACTTCATGAAAGCATTACCGGTTACGCCAATAGACCTTCTCCTTCATTCTCGGGTCTATCGCAAGCACGGGCTGTCAGACAGTTAAACACTGTAGAGATGACAGATGCTTTCCATAACCTGCCATTCCGCTACGACCGAGAAGCCCCCAAATGGGTCTTCACACAACGGTCAAAACGGTTACAGCTACAAGCCCTCGACAATAAAAGGGCTTGGCAGGAAGCCTTCGCGATGAGGCAGATTGAATGACAATTAAGGTTGGAGTTAACGCTTAAGGAGCATCCAATGAAACGGTGTTAATATGGCACATCAATGATCTCACGTCGAGGGTTTATCATAGCGAGCGGGTCCGCTGGCATTGCATCCTTAACAATTCCCACCTCTTTATTGGCATCCGCAACACCACAGCCGGACGTGTGGGTATTTCACGGCAAGGACAATACCGCCCTCATGAAGGCCTGCCTGAAAACCATCAACGCAAACGGGGGATTTGGCCGCAACGCAAAAACCTCTTCTCTTTTTCACGATGATCCCCGTACCGTCAAATACCTCGCTATTGCAGAATCAGTGGGGCTTGGGGTCATTGATCAGGACAAAATGAAACTCCACCGCGTGGAGGTATAGTCATCGCCTCTAAATTGCGGTTATGTTCTCATCCGCACGCGACAGTTCGACGACTCGCATCGTGCAACAAGTGCTCAGCATTCAGTCAACCCTCGTGAGCAAGCTCAAGTTTCCCGGGAAACTGAATATTCAATAGCCAACAAATAATATCCAATGTTCAAATCCTTAATAACGTAAAATGCTTAACGGGATGCGATTGACTTCTGCCTATGCACAGGAGCATGCTGACGGTGAAATTGTAGTAGCACCGCGTTTCAAACGCAATAATTCAGGAGAGTTAGACATGGCTGATCACGGAAAAAAAGATAGTAAAAAGGAAACCAAGAAGAAGGCCCTACTTACGCCCAAAGAAAAACGGCAGTTGAAGAAGGATAAAAAGAATAAAGCTCCAGCGGTGTAGGTTAAGAGTTCCAGGTTCTGGGTTCTGGGTTCCGGGTTCAGAGTTTGGAGTTTGGGGTTTGGGAAACCTCTATAACGCATTCTGCCAAGGAAAAACATGGACAACCACGATGTTGAAGAAACGCGGTTGTTCTGGAATCGCGTTGCCAACGACTGGAACGCATAGGTTGGTGACGAGGGAGACAGCAACCGAATCCTGAATTCATATGGTTTCACCGTCCGTTATCAGATTACTGAAAAGCCTTCGTAGAGGCGGGGTTTGACGTTGTGGATTTCGAGGAACCCAAGCTATCACAGGACAAATATCACATGGCTGAAAACCAGAAGACACTCGACAACAACAAGACCAGGCCCTATTCAGTGGCATTCAAGCTGAAGAAAAGGAACGAGTAGCCCCCCCCCCTTTAAGCGCTAAATCAGAATGTCAAGAAGTGGGATTTTGATGCGTTTGCGCACGGTTTCGTCTTTAAGTAGCGTCGTTTTTCGCCAGCAGGGCTGATCTCGGTCGTGTTGTTTTCTGCCATTCATGTACAGTCCGGTTGCAAGAAAGATGCGGTGCTTCCCATAGCGCCCGTTGACGTTCTCAATGAGCTCGCCCACGCGGCGCGCTTGTGCAATGCGAGCGGTATCTTCAAACAAATCAAACTGTCGGCAACGGTCATCTTCGAGTCTTCCAAGAACAACCCCAGTGGCACGGTAGTCGGCATCTGAAAAGTAGAGACAGTTGAAAAGCTCTCGTACGATAGGGGTGACTTCCTGAACCGTAGTAACGGCATGATCTAGACGCGTTCTAAGCCCAGCCTCTCCGTAGTCTTTCCGGCGCAAGCTGACGGAAAGCTCGGATACCCGCATGCGATGGCGGCGAAGTTTGATAAAAGCAGATTCAAAATTGCGGATGAGTTTAGCATAGATGAAGTCGCGATCGCGGGAGGGGGCCGCAAAGGTTTTGCTTTTGCTGACGGAGGCGACAGGCCTCCAGGCGTCGGTGCTGAGCGGCATCACGGCGGTACCACGCAGTTCCTGCCAGATCTCGAACCCAGGTTTGTGAAGCATTTTGCGAATCCATCGGGCATCGCAATTGATGTAATCCCATGCGGTTTTGAGTCCATATTTCTGTAGAAACTTTACACGGTTGAGCCCTAGCCCCCAGACATCGGCAAGTGGGACACGTTGCAAGAATAGGTGGATATGTTTGCCAGCTACGGGGGTGAGTCCGTTCGGCTTTCTAAAGTCAGATCCAATTTTTGAAAGACTTTTGGTGAGGCTGAGCCCGATGGAGACGGTGATGTTAAGCTCGTGCTGAATAACGGTCTGCATGTCTGCGGCGATGTCACTGTAGCTTTTCCGGAACACTTGGCGCATCCCCGTGAGGTCCGCAAAGCCTTCGTCGATCGAGTACTCTTCGACTTCAGGTGTATAGCGCCGCATGATTTCAAACATACGCTTTGAGAAAATGCTGTAGGTTTCATAGTCGCTGGGCAGGACAACCAGCCTAGGGTATATTTTTTTGGCATCCCAAAGGGATACTCCCCGTTTGATTCCCATGGCTTTAGCTTCGTAGGAGGCACAGGCGATAATGCCACGCTCTTTTCCGGTGACAACAGGATGGCCTTTTAGTGAAGGGTGTATGGCCTGCTCAACGGAAGTAAAAAAGGCATCGCCGTCGACGTGGGCAATGGCACGGGGAAAGGACGACAGCATCAAGGGGGAGTATTTAGGGTTCACGAATCTTGTTTTCCGGTTATTTGTACTTTCTGATGACGGCGCGGACAATACCGCCAACGGAAAGACTGCTGCGCGGGCGGATACGACTGTAGGCCGGATTAGCAGGATCGAGGTAAACCCCGGTTTTGTCTTTACCAAAATATTTCATGGTCCACTCGCCATCGACTTGAGCAATTATGATGTCTTCCTGTTTTGGCGTGCCGCCCTTCTCAACCAGAACCAAATCGCCAGGGTGGATCCCGGCGTCGATCATGGAGTCACCTGAAACGGTAAGCAGATAGGTGGCTTCGGGGCGAGCTACGAGAAATTCGTCAAGACTCATCGTATCGAGCATTTCTTCTTCCGCCGGAGATGGAAATCCGGCCTGTATCGTGCCAAGAACGGATATCTGTGATGTTATTTTGGATGTGAAGACGATCTGACCGTTGCCGCTCCTCTGTAGATAGCCGAGATCAATGAGTTTTTCCACGGGGCCATAAACGGCAGCTTTTGAGGCGTAGCCAAATAACGCTGCCATTTCGGCATAGGAGGGGGGACGCCCCTCCTGATGATAGAAGGAGCGCAATTGGGTGAGTTTTTCAGCTAGATTTATTCTCCGAGGCATGCTTTTTTGTAACTGAACGATCGTTCAGTTACAAGCGCATTTAATTTTAGTACATGGCACCTCATTTGAGAGTGCCCCTTTAGAACCCCTCCCTTGGGCTCTCCTAGCTTATGCCATATGGCATTGAAAGGAGCTGAACACGTATCATCCAAAAGTGGCTGTTGTCATTCAAAGCTTGCCAAAGAATCTGAAGCATTACTGGGGGGCCTAAGATCCCTCGACAAGCTCGGAATAACAGATCACGCAGTCTTTTCGTCTTCAGAAATGCCATATTGCACAAACATAGGCGTACAGGAAACGTCAGCAACAGCGCCCCCCTCTCTCCACTCTCCACAGTCAAACCCCCACTCCCCACCGTCCACATTCCTCTGGCAACACAACCCAAATTTCACGTATTATGCACGTTGACTCAAAACAATCCTAACCGGAGATTACACCATGCTTGATTTTCATGTTGATAAGTCACTCTGTACGCGCTGTAAGGAATGTGTTCGCGATTGCCCCGCCCAGGTGATCGTAATGTCTGGCGACGGCGTTCCCTCACTGACACCAGAGGCAGAGCAGAACTGCCTCCGTTGCCAGCACTGTCTAGCCATATGTCCCACTGCCGCTCTATCCATTTTGGGGAAACAACCGGGGGATAGCCTGACAGTGGCCCCAGACAAACTGCCAACCCTGGACGCCATGAACCATCTCATCCGCGGAAGGCGAAGCATTCGTCGGTTCAAACCCAAAGACTTGGAACCTGACCTTATCCAGCGCCTACTGGACGGTGCCGCATATGCACCAACAGGGGCCAACCGACGCGGACTCACCTTCACCGTTATTGATAACGGCAAGGTTATGAAAGCCATCCGACAACGCACCATGGAGGGCATCCGATCCGCAATCGAAGCAGGGGCCGTGCCTGAACATCTCATGTATCTACACGCCGCAGTACCCGCCTTCTTTAAATATGGGGCCGACCTTGTTTTCCGCGGAGCCCCGCATCTGCTTATCGTCTCTGCGGGGCCCGAGGCGCTCTGCCCCAACGAGGATGTTGTCATCGCGCTCTCAACCTTTGAAATGCTGGCGGTAGCGGCCGGTGTTGGCACCACCTGGTGCGGAATGCTCAAAATGGCACTGGAAAGCGCCCCTGAACTGAAACCCATTCTGGGGTTGCCTCAGGATCAGACCAACTACTATGCCATGCTATTCGGAGCTCCGAGCATAGCGTATGCACGAACAGTCCAGCGAGAAGGGAGCGCAATCATCCAACGCCTGACCAACTGAGCGGAGCCTGCCCCGGATCACGGGAGAGCGGCCTAAAACTTGAATTGAACGTCCAACAGAGGAGCGAATCCGTATGATCAAGACCTGTATTATTGGGGTGTCCGGCTACGGCCAGGTTCACTATGAATTATTACTTGCTGCGCAGGCGTCTGGCAGGGCTGAGATCGCAGGTGCGGCGATCATCAATCAGGACGAAGAGCCTGAGAAATGCGCAAGACTCAGGGAATTGGGCTGCCGCATTTTCGACGATTATCAGGAGATGTTAAATGAGCTCGCCGGATCCGCCGAGTTCTGCATGATCCCCACGGGCACGCCGTTCCACCGTCCCATGACTGTGGCGGCGCTTGGGGCGGGCATGCACACGCTAGTGGAAAAGCCAGCAGCGGGCTGCACCGACGACGTGCGCGCCATGCAGGAAGCCGCCCGCAAAGCCGACCGCATCGTCGCCGTGGGCTACCAACTGATGTACGCTCCAGCCACCATGGCGACCAAGCAGCACATTCTGAACGGCACCATAGGCAAGCTGGAGTCAATCAAGTGTCTAGTCCTGTGGCCCCGCAACCATGACTACTACAGCCGAAACGGCTGGGCCGGAAAGCTGAGTGTGAACGGCGCAATCGTCAATGACTCCCCCTATAACAATGCCGTGGCCCACTATCTGATGATGATGCTCTTTCAAGCAGGTGCTACCGATCGCAGCGCCGCCATGCCGGTGTCGGTCAAAGCGGAGCTCTACCGGGCCAACGCCATTGAGAGCGCCGACACCGCCTGTATGCAAATTGAAACCGAAGAAGGCGTGCCGATTCGGTTCTACGCCACCCATGCCTGCCAGGACGCCTTTGGTCCGGAAATCCAACTCCAAGGTACTAAGGGCTCGATCATCATGGCCCAGAACGCTGTTGTCATCACACCTGACGTAGGGAAACCCATTTCCCTTTCCACTGGCGGTGGAGCACATGAGGCCATGATGAAATCCGTGTTCGATGCGGTACAAGGCGGTTCCTCATTCATATGCGATCTTGAGACCGCAATCCGCCAGACTATGGTGGTCAGTGCCATCCACCAGTCCTGCACGATCCAACCGGTAGAAGGTAAAACGGTCATCCCGGAAACCGGTCCGGCCAGCACTTTTATCCCGGGCATTGAGGAGGCGATGCACAAGGCGTTTGATGCAGAGCAGTTTCTCGACGAGAGCGGCAGCGCTGGATTCAATAAAACGCTCTAGACTTGCTTCTGTCGGTAGGATTCGACTTCCCAGTTCTCGATAAATTCGCGCTGAGGGTCGGTCATGATGTTGATGCCGCCAAAGGCTTCGGTTAGCTGTTGCACCACGGCTCCATCTTGCGCGAGCTCAAGAGCGAGGTCAGCATTCTTCTTTGAGGTGCCGATGCCGTAAACGCGGGTGCCGGCCACGACGACCTTAGGGGCATAGCCACGCTCGGATTTGTAGTTCGCAATGGCTTCGACTGTGAGCGCGTCGGTGAAGGGGAACGCTTTGGCGTAGACCAGATGGTCGGGTGTGATAGGGGCTGGCGCATAGCTGAACATTCCGCTGGAAACAACAAAAGCCGCCTCGTCACCCAATAGCGCTTTGATCCGTGCCTCGGTCTCCGGGGATTCCGCCGTTTCGGAAATGACGATGTCCTCACAGATTTCGGCCTTGTTGTATTCGGCCTTCAATGTGTCCATTACACGGCTGTAGTGCGCGCGGATGCCGTCGGCGGTGTCGGCTGCAATGAAGATGCCGTGATTTTGCAGGACGACCAACGCGGGCTCTTTGCTGTAGTCGCGCTTGTATTGCTCGATGCGTTCGCGCACCTCCATGCAAAGTGTGTAGCCGGGGTCAATGTATTCTACCCAGAGAGCGTCGGGGAAGAGCCTGGCGCAGACGGCTTCTCCGCCCTCGGCGCAGGTGAGCCCGTTGACGCGTGCGGGGTGGGAATGCACCACGTAGGTCGCTTCGAACACGTTGTGTAGCGGTGCCTCCACCGAGGGGCGCCCCGCATCGTTCTCAACAGCCTCGGCCATCATGTTCTTGACCAGCTCTTCGCGAGCGGCGGCTTCTGCCGGCGTCTCTATGGCGTACAGCTCGTTGAGCTTGGCGCGGTTCATCACCACAAAGGTCTCGGTGGTCAGTCCCGCCAATGTGGTCCCTGACGGTTTGACCCAGAGGGTGTCTGCATCTTTGACCGAGGTGTTGCCACCACCGCCTTTGACGTAGTCCGTGGTTCCGAATTCGTGCGATAGTTCTACGATGGTTTCAAGATTCTGCATTCTAGTCCCTATTCTATTTCATCTCTTCATGTCAAACCGATGGGTGCCGACCGAAACCGTTACCGGTTCGCGGCCATCAGGAAACGTGATGGTGGCGGTCGTGTTGGGAGGCACCGTGACGTCCATCATGACATTGCCTCCCACTTTCTTCCAACCACTCGAAGCCTTTCCGTATGAGGTTTCGAGTTCCGCGCACGCCCAGTCGAGCTGGGTTCCGATGATGGGGTGGACAAAGAAATGCTTGTAGCCCGGATTGGCCGGATCAGGTGCAAGACCGGCGATGCGTTCAACCATCCACTGGCCGATGGCGCCATAGGCATAGTGGTTGAAGGAGTTCATGCTGACATCACCAAAGCCATCCTTGTGGCTGTAGCTGTTCCACCGCTCCCACAGGGTGGTGGCGCCTTGGTTGATGGAGAAGAACCACGAGGGGTAAGTTTCCTTGAAAAGAACTGAAAGGGCCAGTTCTTCATGCCCCATCCGATCGAGCACCTGCGTGATATACGGTGTTCCGAGGAAACCGGTCCGCAAATGGCCATCCGCATCACCGATCAGCCGCAGTAAATGGATCGTGGCCTTCTTCTGTCGTTCGAAGGGAATCAAGTCGAATGCGATCGCCAGTATGTAGGACGTTTGCGTTTCCGTGGCATGCCTCAGCTTAGAGTCGGCATCGAAATAGTGCGCCGTGAATGCCGTCTTGATGCCGTCTGTTTCGGCAGCATAGTTTCTGGCATCGGCCGTCTTGCCAAGCACCCGTGCGGCGTCCGCAAGGATCTGAGCGTTGTGCGCATAGAAAGCGGTTCCAAGTAATAGCTTTGACGTATCACCATCCGTCTTGGAATAGGGCTGCAGCCAGTCACCAAAGCCTCCTATTTTCGGGATGAGGCCATCCTTGGATTGCCCCCGGTACCAGCCGACGAGTCGCTCCATCATCCCATAGTTCTCAGCCAGCATTTCAAGATCACCGGTACGGACATACACCTCCCACGGAAGCATCGTGGCGGCGGCCATCCATCCGGGGCTTCCGCCCTCCTTCCACCAATCGGGAATGACGTACGGGATGCGACCGTCCGAAAATTGGTCGTCACGCATGGACCCTAGCCAGCTTTTCCAGAAAGCGTGACAATCATAGTTGAACATGGAAGCTGGGCAGAAGATCTGAGCATCGCCCGTCCAACCCAATCGCTCATCGCGCTGCGGACAGTCGGTCGGGATGTCGAGAAAGTTACCACGTTGCCCCCACGTGATATTGCGCTGCAAATGGTTCAGTTTTGCGTGCGATGATTCGAAGGTGCCGATCTTGGGAAGATCACTGTGTAGCACCACGCCCTTCACCCAATCCTGCGCCGGCTTTGCCCCTGCCCGAAAGCCTGAGAGTTCCACATACCGAAACCCATGAAACGTAAAGGTCGGTTCCCACTCGATCGCACCCGTCTTGGCGGCTGTATAGCTGTCGATCGACTTAGCCGTGCGATAGTTTTCCGTGTACATCGTGCCGTTCTTTTTGAGCATTTCGGCGAATCGAACCGTGATGGTTTTGTCCTTCTCAACCGGAATCTTTAGCTTCGCCCAACCGACCATATTCTGACCGAGGTCAAAGACAAAACGCCCGGGCTCCGGTTCAGTGATGGTTTGAACGGCCAACGTTTCCGTCGCGCGCACCGGCGCAAATGGTTTCGGCACGAGATGCGCCGAACCGAGATCGGGATTGGCCACCACCGCGCTCCATCCAGAAAGCGGCTTGCGCGCATCGTAGTGCTCTCCATCATACAGGCTGGATGAGAGAATTGGTCCGTCGAATGTGGCTTCCCACGTGTCATCGGACACGATGGTTTCCGTTCGTCCGTCCTCGTAGCTGATTTCCAGTTGGCACAGCAGTTCGGGATTCTGGCCGGATAGGTTCTTCTGGTCATCCCAAGCGATACGGCCGGCATACCACCCCGTCCCGAGCAACGCGCCAATCGAATTGGAGCCCTTTTGTAGCTGGGCGGTCACGTCGTAAGTCAGCGTGTCGAGCCGATGCGTGTAGGATGTCCAGCCGTTAGCGAAATGGTCGCTACTGACCTTCTCGCCATTGAGCTGAATCTCGAACACCCCGCGTGCCGTCACATACAAACGTGCCTGCTTGACTTGAGCGGACACGGAGAATTCGCGGCGCAAAGCGGCAACCCGCTCGTCAGTGCTTGCAGAAGGAGGGAACACACCGTTCTGATTCTCATAGAGAATCCCTGTCTTCTCTTCGCCGTTAAGCTGATAAGTGAGCACCAACTCTTTATTTTCCAGATAGGCAGGATCGCCTCCGAGCGCCTCATTGCCCGCGTTGACTGACAGCGTGTTGTTTTGAATTGTTTTCTGTAAGAGCGCGGTTACATCCTTGCTGTGGGATGGATCTGTCTTTGAACGATAGAGCGCTCTGATCAGTTTGAATTCGTCCTCCAACGCATCCGCCGGTCTGATCCACTGAGCCTTCCAGTCCTTGGAAGAAAGCAAGCCCAGCTCAAACGTGGTGGGCTCGCTCCAACCGAATTCCTTGCCGTCTTGATCGCGAAAGCGAATACGCCATTCGAGCTGTTGGCGGGAGGCCAACGGCTCGCCGCTGTATGGGACGAAAACGGAGCGATCGGATTCGACCCATCCGCTGTCCCAAAGCGGTGTGGGACCTTTCACTTCAATGCGGTAAGCGGTTTGCTTTTCAGTTCCCGCGGGCAACTTCCATGAGAAGGTCGGGGTTGCATCGTGGAAGCCCACCGGATTGGTGAAGCCTTCGCCAACGGTCAGCGAGTGGGCACCGTCCCCGGAATGGACAGCGCATACAGAGGCCTTTGATAACAGAGCAGTCATTCTTCTTCTCCTATGCTTTCACATTCTAGCGTTTTCTCAACACATCCATTTCGTAGGCTTCCATGTCGGCCAGCCAGTCGGCGCCGATTGGGACACCAGCCTTTTCGCAGAGCTGATCCCAGACGGCCGCGAAAGGCATGGATTTGAATGCTTCCATGAGTGCAAGGCGCTGGGCGTTCTTGCCTTCGGCTTCATAGGCCTGGAGCTGTGAGGTCGGGTCTAGCAGTGCGTAGAGAATGCCCTTACGTGCGGCGCGAGTGCCGGTGACGTAAGCGCCGATGCGGTTGATCGAGGCGTCGAAGAAGTCGAGCGCCAGTACCACGCGATCCCACACATTGCCGCGCTGAATTTCGAGGAAGACGTTCTTCAGATCGTCGTTGAAAAGCACGACGTGATCCGAGTCCCAGCGAATGGGGCGGCTTACATGCAGCAGGATCTTATCCAGGAATTGGAGATGGCTGGAGATTTTGCCGTGGATGGTTTCTGTGGGATGGAAGTGCCCCATGTCCATGCAGAGGCCCATGCCGCGGCTGATGGCGTAGTCGGCGCAGAACTCGCCTGAGCTGACGACGTATTCCTCAGAGCCGATGCCGAAGAGTTTACTCTCAATGAAATCCACGCACTTCGTTTTGTCAACCGAGGCGTCGGCCATGATCGCATCGTACGATTGCGCCATGCGGGCGCGAGGACCGAAACGGTCGGCCGGAATGTCTTTGGATCCATCGGGTGTCCACCAGTTGACATAGCATGGAGAACCCTGGGCTTCGGCCATGGCTTCGGCGATCTTGCGACAGGCTTTGCCGTGTTTCACCCAGAACGCGCGGATGTCCTCATCGCGGTTAGAGAGCGTATAGCCGTCTTCTGCTTTGGGGTGGGCGAAAAAGGTGGGGTTGAAGTCGAGGCAGACTCCTTTGGCCTTGGCCCAGTCCATCCACATGGCGAAGCCGGAGGCATCCATCTCATCACGATCCACAAAGGCGTCAGTCTCAGAATAGCAGGCATGCACATTGACACGCTGTGCACCGGGAATCAGCGACATCGCTTTCTCGATGTCGGCGCGGGTTTCTTCGCCGTTTCCGGCGCGTCCAGGATAGTTGCCAGTGGCCATGATACCACCACCGTCGAGACCTTTAGGCTTGGTCTCGAATCCTGCTACATCGTCTGCTTGCCAGCAGTGTAGAGAGATGGGGAGGCCCAGTGCTTTGTCAATGGCGGTGTCGGTATCGATTCCGAAAGCCGCATAGCGTTCCTTCGCCAATTCGTATGCTTGCTCTACGCTCATGATCGTTTCCTTTTAGGTAACCGTTCACGGGGTAGTAAAGCAGAAATGGCATAATGGCGCAAGCGTCGATTATACGCGATCCTGAATTCTGGTGAGTGGCTGCTGATCTCCAGATTCGGTGCCT
>Ga0307929_1001766_pt1 | contig 15360 bp, 10 predicted proteins | sample AceLakmetage1330_FD_203160 | JGI IMG/M metagenome (GOLD analysis project Ga0307929, IMG submission 203160) | Saline water microbial communities from Ace Lake, Antarctica - #1330 | ecosystem: Environmental > Aquatic > Non-marine Saline and Alkaline > Saline | place: Antarctica: Ace Lake...
AATTCGTTGATGAATTAAGAACTAAAAACTTGAAATTTTTGACAGATAATAAACAACGTGAAATTTACAAAATCTATCTGTCTCAAACAATCTTTAATGAAGAATATGAAATATCTGCAATTATTAAAAAAAAAGCTGACAAATTAAATCCTGAAATATTAAAAAATTTTGACCATGCAAATTACAAGCAATATGCTAATAAAAAAATAAAACAAGTTTTTCTAGAAAGGTTTATAAGCGACAAATAACATATCCACATTAATGTACACCGACATAAAAAAAGAAAAAGAAAATCTTAAGTTCAAATTATTCACTTTACTTGGAATTATTGGCTTATTATTATTTGTCGGAACCATTGTTTACCATTTATCTGAAGGTTGGAGTGTTCTTGATTCTCTTTACTTTGCAGCCATTAGTCTTGCAACAAGAGGATATTCGGATATGCACCCAACTACCTGGTTTTCAGTCTTATTTAGCATATTCTACTTATTTGTTGGCGTTGGCATCATGATTTATGCAATTTCAACTCTTATTGCATATTATACTTCATTTTATGAAAAAAAGTTTGAAAAAGCAATTAAGAACTTTAACAAACCTAAAGCACCTGATAAATGGGTTGTTCTAAAGACAAAAAAATAACGTTTTTTTGATAATCGGCTTTATTCTAAAATTTCAAAGACAAAGAATAAAAAATAAATGAATATTTTTAAAGAATAATAGTTTTTATCCTAATTGTGAAAAAGAATTACCTTTCTTGGATTCCAGATTCTAGTTTCTTTCTATCTTTAATCTTATTCTTTTTTCTAGGCGCATATTTGAATATTAAACATTTTAATCTTCCTTTTCCTGAAGACTTATCTATAATTACAATTATTTCCTTATTTCTTTTATGCATAATAATTTATCTTAAAAGAGAAATAATTCTTAACTATATTCAAAATTTAAACAAAAATAAATTCTTTAATGAGCACGGCCTTAAAATCCTATTAATCACGTTCTTAGCCATTTTCATTCTTCTTAAAACAAATGTTCTTATGAATGATTCTCTTGGGATTATCAGGCTTAGAATAGAGCACATGTTCATTTATTATCCTTATGTTACTAATAGTTTATTTTATGCACTTAATTTTGCATTCTTAAGTATTTTTGGAATATCTGCTCAAAGTAGTTTAGCAATTGCAAACACAGCATTAGGAGTTGCATTTATTTATTTCATATTTAAACTCATAAAAATTATATCTAAAAAAGAATTCTTATTATTCTTCTTAATAGTTATCTCAGTCCCTATCTTCAAAGTTTTTTTTGGTCACTTAGAAATCTATGCTTTACCTTTAGTCGCATTCATAATATACATTATTTATGCCCATTCTTATCTTAAAAATAAAGTTCCATTTAAAGTAACTGTTCTATCATTCTTACTATTATTTTTAACTCATACTTATGCAGTGCTCATAATTCCAACATTACTTATTTTACCGTTCTTTAAAAGTAAATGGGAAAACTTTCAATTCAAGTTAGTATTTAAGAAAGTCATAATATTTTTCATTATTCCTTTAATTCTAATATCAGGTTTATTTATGCTTTTTAACTCACACATCATACCTGAAAATAAAATAGTTTATTCTGATAAGTTCTACCAACATGGTGAATTTAATATAACTAAAGATTATTTCCTTAAAATTGATTCTAATATTTGTCCTAATTGTATTTGTGATGGTTTTTGTGTCTTAACAAACAACAGATCAGTTTATGGGAAAAATATTCTTGTCCCTTTATCTAACGAAGGTATAGAAAATGGTTATGCTTATGATGAAATGTTTTATTCAATACATTATTTAGGTTTTCTAAATAGCCTATTCTTATTAGGACCATTAATTGTTTTATTCTTTGTATGTTTAATTTACTTTTTCAAAAAGAAACTTTATCTTAAACTAAAATCAGATTCAATACTCTCTTTATTTAGTGTTTTATCAGTATTTTATCTTTTATTCTTATTCTTAATTAATTATGATACTCTTCCTGGCGATTGGGATGTATTACTTTTATTTTCATACTCAATTTATTTTTGGACAGCTTACATCATCATTAATTATTGGAAGGAAAAGAAATCTTTACTTGTAACTTATATTTGTTTATCGTTAATTCTAACTGTAATTTGGATTATTAAGAATCATATTGGCATTATTTAATTAAAAATAAAATTAACACTTGTAGAATTAACTTATTATTTATTTACTTTAGTTCTAATTCTAAAATATAATAGTCCGCCTAATATTGCAACTCCTAGAATACTAAATAATATTAGTGGCGAAGTTAAATCAGAATTCCCATCACCAGTAACCCAACCTGTGATAAGATTATTATCCTCAATTTCTTTTTCAGATAATTCATCTTCATCATCTTTTTCTTTTTTATCTTTATCATTTGAATCCGAATCTGTTTCATCAATTAAGTCTGATTCATCTATATCTTGATTTTTATTTGTTTGAATCTCAACTATGCATTCAATAGTTTCAATTGGTTTTAATTCATCAGTTGAACAGTCAGATATTTGAGTACAATCTCTTGTTTCATATCCATCATTACAAGTACTCCATTCCTCGCAAGACCAATCTTCAACACATGGAATAGCTACTTCTTGATAACTAAAATAAGTGTTTTTAGAAGAGCTTCTTCTACCAGTTTTGAAACTCTTCATATCAGATTCATTACATTGGTTAAATTGATCACAACTAGTTACCACATAATAATAAGTCTTTGAAGCTTTTAGTCTTGATAAAGTATATTCTGGATTTAAACCTGAATTAACATAAGCAATTTCAATCCGATTAGTATTCCTCCAATATAGTATTTGATTAGTTGAATTCTCATCTAAATCCCATCGAATCTTAAATTTATTATAAGTCATCTGAGTATGACTAAGATTTGAAACTTTAGGCGCAAGTTTATCATAATAGACCCTATAAAGTTCGCTCGAATTTATTTGTCCTAATGCGTCTTCACATTGAATACTTAGATTCCTATAATCATTAGAACTATTCAAAGACAAGTTTATATTAGTAAAGTTTGTCGCATTATTTGTTGCGATTAGAACCTGGTCTAAGAACAAAGAACAATTTTGTACGGATATATCATCTACTTGATAATCAATAGACGTATTAATATTAGAATTATTATTAGGATTTAGGATTGTAATTATTGGCAAATTTAAGTCAATTGTGATTTGATAATTATTCAAAATAGCTTCATTTGCATATTCATCAGTACAGCTTATATTATATTCATATATTTCTTCTTCTAATTCTAAAGTATGAGTTTCATTTGTATTTGAACTGAAGTTCTCAACATAATTTATTGATTCAAATAAGCATTCTACAGTTACAGAATAATTATCACTAATATGTATACTTAAATTTCTTGATACTGAATTATTAGAGTTTAGAATTATTATGATTGGAGATTCACTATCTAAGATTACACTAGTATTAAGATATAACCTGTTTCCTGCAGTGTCATTTGCATTTATTGAAATATTATTTATTCCTAAAACTAAATTACTTGAATTTACTTGATATACTGAATAAGAATTATAACTCCCACCATTCACACTTAATAAAACTGCATCAATATCGCTAGTCTCATCTTCAACATTGAATGTGAAGTTCTCATTTAAACCAATTATTGAATTTGAACTTACATTTATTTGTGGCAAAGTATTATCAACTTTGAATTGATAAACTTCTGAATTTGTTGATTGTCCCGACTCATCTGTGCAATTCAAATAAAAATTATGAACTCCATCTGCCAGAATGTGTGTATAATTAAGACTATAATTTCCATTTGTATTATGCGAGAATTGTATTTGACTTGTTTGATCTACAAAAAACCGACAACTTACTTGTGTTGAAACTATACTTGTTAGAGAATCATCTATTAATTCATATTCTAAACTCACATTATTATTTGCATAAGAATTATTTGTAAATCCACTAATATTTATTTGTGGATTTGAATAATCTAAATAAAGCCAATAATCTAATGGACTTGGAGATCTACCAGGATTAATATTTCCTGCTTCATCAAATAATTCAAAATAATAGCCTAAGTACGGTTTACTTGAATTTGAAACAGTGTTAATTACAGCAGTACATTCATCATCTATGCAAGACATATTAACTAAATCAGTGCTTGTTGAGCCTCGAGTATCTGAATAATAAGCATAATGAACTTTTACTTGACCATAACCTGATTGAAGGTCTGAATAAGTTCCATTTACATTAAAGTTTGAACCTAAAATTATAATCTCATCTAAATCACCTAAAGTGAACCTTGGATCAATTAAATCATTACTTATGCTTGGTGCCTGTTTAGAATAAGTTTCAGTGCTATTACTCCCTGTAAAATCAAAATTATAACTTACTTTAGAATCAGATACTACTTCTGGTGCTTGAAGAGTAAAACTCGCGTTTATACTTGAACCATTAATTAATGATCCATTCCAATAAGCACTTGTACCTGAATAATTCCAAGCACTACTTGCATTAATTATAGTATAAGGTGATATATTCATGAAAATTGAATTTAATGTATCATCAGATTGATTATCGTTTAGAAATGAAAGTATTACTTCTGCACTTGAAAGCTCGTATATATGACTAAAATTACTTATAGAATTTACAGATGTTGATATAGCGCTTGCAGGTATAACTACTACTAACAAGATTAAAATGTATATACCAATCCTCATCCCACTTATTTTTTAGAATCAGTGTTTTTAAATATTTCTAAGAAAAGAGGGTAAAAAAAGAAAAAAAAGGCTCAGAACCTTAGGATAGCTCTGAAGCTAAATTATTATTTTTTTGGGTATAAAAAAATTCGGGTGTTTTTTTTGGGTTGGGTAAAAAAAAATGAAAATAAATTATTAATTGCTTACAACACTTGTTTCAGCATTTACACTAACACTAGATTTCTGATTCCATGGAATTACCCATAAAATCTTTCTTTCTTTTACACCATTAACTCGGTATACAGCTTCATCATTTTCAACTGTTAATTCTAACGAGCTTACTGTTGTAAAACCAAAATCTTGTTTTAGTTTTGCTTCAACTTGTTGCGGTTGTATGTTGATTAAGTTTGAAACACCATTATTTCTCATAGCTAATTTTCCTTCTTGAATAACTATTGATTCTTTATAGTCATCATCTACTACATTTGCTACGCTTTCTAATACAGATGAACTAACTGTTTCTCCTGTTTGTTCTAAATTTGCTGAGCCACCATTTACAACACTATTTGCTCCACATCTACTTTTCATGATTAGTTGTCCTGAGCATGAGTTATAAAATCCTTCTACAGTTCCTTTAACTTTACAAACAGCTTGACAAGAACATTTATCGTATTTAATTAGTTCTCCGTCAATATACCATCCTTCAGATCTAGATCCAATTCCTGAACATACAGGTGCTTTTATTGGCATTGGTTTCTCTTTAGTTACCAATAATAAAACATTATGTTCTTTTTCATCAATAAACTTAATATTAAATCCAAAAGCGTTGTATGTTTTTCCTTGTTCATCTAAAGTTATTGATTGTTGAATTCCTACAACTTTATTTAAACTAACTTTCAAAACTTTTGCTGTATTTTCAATAATTGCAGGATCTTCTTCTGAATTATCATTCACTGATATTACAGATAATGATTCTAATTCTAAAACTAAATTTGCATTTTTAACAAGGAATCGTTCACTCTCATCCATATCAAATTTTTCATTTAATTCTACAATTCCATCAAAATTTCCTATTGGATTTGAATTTTGTTCTTCAATTAACAAAATATCCTTATCATTTGTAGGTATATAGCTAATCTTATAATCACCAAATAATGTTTCTCCACCAAGATATACATTGTATGTTTTACCATTTTCTTCTTTTAATATGATACCTGGCATTCCCATACATGCTTGATTTGGTAAACAAGTATAAACTACTGATCCTTGATTAACAAATACATGTCCTTTAAAATTAAAAACATGTCCTTCATAAGTTTCAAATTCTTCATCTAAGTTTACAATTTGAACTTCCTGACTTGATTGCTTCTGGATTAATAAAACATCATAACCTTGTTGTGTAGAAATACTATAAGTTATTTGATAATCATCAAATAAAACAGTTGTATCTACTTCAATAAAATACTCATTACCAAATTTATCTTCTAAAGCAATAGTTGATACTGATCCACATACACTAATTTCTTCCTGACCTGCAGAAGCAGCACAAGTTGATACAATGTATCCTTTGTGTTCAAATACATAATCGTTAAATGCAAAAAATTCGCCTTCTGATGTAGTAAATTTTTCATCTAAGTTTACAATTTGAACAATTTGATTTGATTGTCTTTGAATTAATAATACTTCTCTATTATCATCTGAAATTGTATAAGTTATTTTGTAGTTATCAAATAATGCTTCTCCACCAAGATATACATCATATGTTCGTCCAGTTTCATCTTTTAATACGATACCTGGCATTCCCATACAATCTTGGCCTTCTTCACAAGCATAAACTATATATCCTAAATTTTCGAATATATGTCTATTGAAACCAAAGAATTGTCCTTCGCTAGTATAAAACGGTTGATTCTCATATACTACTTGAACTACTGGTGTTGATCCTTCTTCTGGATTATTTGCACTCACCATTGCAGTCACACTTGATGTTAACATCATCATGATTAGCAAGGTGATTGTGATTGTTTTAGTAAATTTAGTCATTTTTGGATTATTCCTCTCTTCTCGTCGAGATTTTGAGTTTGTTAAAACTAGTATAGTTATTGTTATATATATAAACAGCGAAGACTTCAATTTGATTCAAAGTAATAAGAATAAGTAATTGTGCTTAATTTAAGGTAAATAAACAAAAAAAAGATAAAAAAAAAGAATTATTTTTTATGATGTGCATGTGATTTGCTAGTCACTCTGTGATGCATTGTTTTCTTATGTTTTGTAGCTTTATGCCCTTTATGTTTCTTATGTAAAAGGAATAATATTACTAACACAATTAAGACAATCCAAATCCAAGCGTTACTGGACTTTTTATCATCAGTTTCATCATCGACAAGTACTTTATCGTCTGAATCAGTATCAGCTGCTACATCGCCTGTATCAACGTCTGTTGGAGTATTATCAACATCATCTGTTGTTTCATCAGTAGGAGTTGTATCTTCTACTGGAGTCTCAACTGTTTTTTCTCCTTTTGACGCTATTGCAAATTCACTAAATCCTGGAGTTTCAGCGACATAATACACATAGTTTGCTTCTTCTCTTAGCATGCTTGTTGGAAGTTCTACCCATTCGCCTGCATATCTGTATAATGCAACTTCATTTGTATCAAATCCATTACTAGTTAACCATGTTTTTCGCACTCTAAACTCAATATTAGCTGATTCAATGCTACTTTCGAATAAGTTTACACCTGCAATTTCAACATATTGGAACACTTTGCCTGATAAAATATGACTTGGTTCTAATAATAATTCCACTGCAATTCTAACATTTTCTCCTTCAACATTTAGTGTGAATTCTGTTTTTGTAACTGCTAATGCTTCTTGATCAATATTAAGTGTTTTTGTATCGCCAGCTTCTACTATTGTCCAAACACTTGTTATAGGTTTAGTAGTTGGTACAACATAAGTTGAAGTTGAAGTAGATGAGTCTGATGAACAAACTTGAATATCTGATCCTGAGTAAGTAGTTCCACAAGAGTTAGCGTCTGTCCATGATGAACATTCTTTTTCTCCTGATTCACAATCGCCCCAAGAATCACAAGTCCATGAAGCAGTACAACTGTCTTCCACTAGTCCTGAATGAACAAGTCCTGTTACTCTTAATGTAGTTCCTAAGTCGGTACAAGTATATTCTCTGTCTCCAGATGTTTTACTTGATCCTGAGCTTGTACATTGAAGTAAAGTTTCATTTGCACCTGTACAATCACTTGTTACTTCTGAGATTGAAGCAATTTCTTGATCTTTGATACAGATTGCATTTGATGAACTATCTAAGTCGTCAACATAAACTGTTTTTGTTTTGTTTTGACTTGAAAGGTCAATACCTGAGATTATTACTTCTCCTGCTGTTGCATTATCATCTTGTGTTTTTAATGATAGGTTTCCTAAGTCTAAGCTTGTTTCATTTGTAAATGTGAAGTTAAATGAAATTAACTCTTTCTCTGTTGCTTCTCCTGTAGTTGTATCATATTCTTTGTATGATAATACTACTGGTTGAGTTTCATTAATTGCTCTGTTTAGATCGTCACTATCATTAATTGATAATTCTAATTCTGGAATGTTTGTATCTACGTTATCAGCTGTTCCTGATACAAAGTCTTCCTCGTCTAATAAGTCGTCTCCATCTTCGTTTCCTTCACATACTAATCCTTCAGGTGTTGCACCGTCTAAATCAGTCTGGTCTGGGTTGTAGATTAAAGCACAATTATCTCTGTAATCAGGTAATAAGTCTTCATCAGAGTCTCTTGTTCTGTTAACTGTTAAGTTCCAATCATAAGTTACTGTTGCAAGACCATCTGATACTGCAACTGTTACATTATATTCTCCTGCATTGCTTCCTAATTCTGAGTAGTCTCCTTCGAAAAGATAATCATTTCCTTCTTCGACAAATACTCCGTTTAAGTACCATGCAATTCCTACTTCTGTTCCATCTGAATCACTTGCTGTTACATTGAAAGTAGTTGAATTATCTTCTTTCATGCTTATGTTCTCAGCTGGACTTGTTGCAGTTATGTTTGGAGCAACGTTTGTTTCTAGAACAGTTAATGTGATATCTTCATAGTCACTTCCACCGTTTCCATCACTTACAGTTATTCTTACTGGGTAAGTTCCTGATTCTAAGTAAGTTGGTGTAAAACTAATTAGTCCTGTACTTGAGTTGATATCAAATAAGCCTGTATCATCCGAGTATGTTAATGTGTCTAAGTCTTCATCAGTAGCTTCTAAGTCTCTTGTATATACTTGACCTTCGATTGCTGTAAGTCCACCGATTCTTTCTAAGACTGGAGCGTCGTTAGTGTTAGTTACATTAATTGTGAATGTTTGACTAACTCTTCCTGTTCCATCTGCTACATATACAATTACTGTATGAGTTCCAACATTTGCTTGAGTTGGTGTAAAGCTAATTTCTCCTGTTAATAATCCAGTTTCAAATAAATCTGAGTTATCTGAGTAAACTAATGTGTTATCTGAGTCTGCATCAGTTGCACTTAATGTGTAAGTGAATAATGAATCTTCAGATACTACTTGGTTTGCAATAGCTGATAATACTGGTAATCTGTTTGTATCAGTTACTGTGATTGTCCAAGTTTTTGTAACTTCATCGTTTCCATCATCTACATAAACAGCTAGAGTATAAGTTCCAGCGCCTAAGTATCCTTTTGAGAAACTGTATGAACTTGTTAAGCTTACTAATTCTCCATCAAGTAACCATCTAACGTTTGGTGTTGTTGCATCTAAGTCTGATGTTGTTACACTAAAGACTTGAGTTGCTGCTTCTGCAATGCTTGGTGTTAAATCTGTTGGAGTGAATGAATCAATTGTTGGTGCGTTGTTTACATTTGTTACAACTACTACAATATCTTCGTAATCTGATCCGCCTAATCCATCTGAAACAGTTATTCTTACGTTATGTGTTCCAACTTCTGCTTGTCCTGGTGTAAAGTTAATTACTCCTGTTGATAATCCAATTGTGAATAAACTAGTATTATCAGTGTATAATGGACTGTCTGAGTCTGGATCGCTTGATGTAACTGTTTTAGTGTATGTTTGATTTTCAAGTACTGTTAATGATCCGATTGGATTTAATACTGGATTTCTATTATCATTTTCAACTGTTAAAGTGAATATTTGTGTTGCGTATCCACCTTTATCATCAACTACAGTTATTCTAACTGAATAATCAGTATCAACTGTTTGTGTATCAGGTGATGTAAAGCTGATTAATCCTGTATCAGAGTCTATTGTGAATAATGTTGAGTTATCGTAGTATGTAATTGTATTATCTGAGTCTAAGTCGTTTCCATTAACTTGTATAGTACAAGTTTGTCTTTCAGTGCAAGTCTCAGTTCCAATTGCAGTCATAGTTGGATTTCTGTTTGTATCCGTTACACTTAAGTACCAGTTTTCTTCCACGCTTATTTCTCCATCTGATACTATTGCTGTAATTTCATAATCGCCAGCGCTTGTATAAGTTGAAACAAAGTTGTATGAACTTGTTGTTGAAACAATTTCTGAGTCTTTATACCAAGTATATGATAAACTATCCATATCTGCATCAGACATAGTTACGCTAAATGCTTGATCTGTTCCTTCAGCAGTTGTTGCTGTTTCTGCTCTTGGTAAATAACCATCATTTGAAGGTTTTGTGTTTTGAATAAATACATCATCTGATTTTGCTGCTGAGTATGCAATTCCGTCGTCAGCTTTAGCAGTACAAGACCATGTTTGTCCTTTACTTGTATTAATTGCTGAAATGGTTGAAGTTGTAAAGGATGTTAATACTCCATTTACAGTCCATTCATAAACATAAGTTCCGCCTGTATTTGATCCGTTCACATTACAAGTTAACAAGTCTGTTGTGTAAGCAACGTTTGGCGTTACATCAACAACATCTAAGTCTGTTGGTGCTGTGTGATCAATTTGTACTAAGTCTGAAACTGTTCCACTTGTTAGTAAATTATCAGTTGCAAAAACTTCACATTTCCAATCTTCTGAATTAACTGTGTTTGCACTTGCTAATGTATTTGAGATTGAAGTAGTTTTTACGCTGATATTTTGAACATTGTTTTTGTACCATGTATAGTTATAGTATGTAGTAGCATTATCAACATCTGTACTTGCAGTTGTGATTGTACATACTAAGTCATCAGTATCAACTGGTGAATCTGGTGTTACATCAATACTTGGTGTTGTTGGTGCGTCATTAACTGGCGCAATAGTTACAACAATTGAGTCTGATGCTGTTAATTCACCGTCGCTAACTGTTATGGATACTGTTTCACTTGTAATTCCGTTAGGATAATTGAAAGTGATGTTTTGTCCATTAATAGTTGTGTAAGCTGAGTCAGTACTTATGATTAATAATTCATTAGTATTATCTATATCGTTAATGAATGATGAAACGTTTAATTGGATTGGAGTATCTTCAATTGCGTTTGGAACATCTGAAACACCGCTAATTGTAGGCACATCATTAACTGGAGCTACTGTAATTTGGAAAGTTAATTGATCAACGTCTTCACCATCGCTTGTTCCAACAGTTACATTGTATATTCCATTTTGTGCTAAACTTTGTGCGTTAGTTGGAGTCCATTCTAGTAAACCTGTAGTATTATCGATTGTCATTCCACTTGGAACAGTACCAAGAGCATATTCTAAAACATCGTTATCTGCATCACTTGCAGTTACTGTATAAGTAAATAAGATATCTTCAGTTGCATCTTGATTTTGTATATTAACAAGCTCAGGAGCTTGATTACCTTGTGATGTTCTATCAATATCAAAATTTAATTCAATTTGAGAATCATAAATGAAAACATTACCGTTTTCTTCTGCATAAACTTCTAAACCAGCAAAGTAATTGCCGTTAGTTATATTTGTGATATTCCATGTGAAAATGTACATCATTTCGCCTTCATAACCAGTTCGGTCTACATCCCATGAAGTTCCGTAACCATAACCAAAATTAGTATTTGAGTAAACTCCAGTTTCATCCGCACCATAACCATATAGAGTTTCAGTATAAACAGATTCAGTTACATTAAAATAATTAATTTCTAAGCCTTCGCAACCTTCAATAAAAGTTCCATCAGGTAAAAAAGTACAAAATATTGAGTCGTTAATATATAGAGTTAAATTTTGAACTGGCACAACTTCACCATCGCCAAGATCAACACTCATATTGAAAAGAACATAGTCGTCAGCCTCGGTATAAGTAGACTTATCAGTAGTTATGTTAACGTCAATTGCTGTTGCGAAACTAGGAAATAAATATATCGATAGTACCAACAGCGTTAGAACAACACTAATAATTTGATTTCGCTTATCACTAAGCAGTCTATTTTTTTTTACCATGTTAACAACTCATTACATACATATGTTCTAGTAAGAATGAGATAAATGTTATATAAAGTTTGTGCTGTGGCTATTAGAGAGTGAAATGAGATAATACTTAAATTTAAAATAAAAAAATATTTATATCAGTTCATATAACTAATTATATAAGTTTATATTAGGTTATAATTAAAATGCAAAAAATCATACATTATCCAAATTTAAAAACAGTATTAAAAGTAGAAGAAATTTTAAAAAATACAAACACCCTCATTAATAGAAAACAATTAAAAGAAAAATTACCCACTAAAATAATGCATCAAACATTAAATATTATTTTAGAATACTTAGAAAATAGTGGCAAAATATTTGATGGACGAAAAGGAATTCTGTGGATTTATAATCCAAGCAATAAATTAAGTAAAGCTATTAATGAAGGATATGAAATTTAGTAAATTTTTCGATTTTAAAGAAGTAATTCTTATTAAACACTAATTTATTAAATAATTATGGTTAAAAATAAAACTACTAAAGTAATTATCACTGGAAATGCTAAAATAGAATTTGATGATTTGAATAAATTAGTGAATTATGAAATTAAAAAAGGAATTATAAGCAGTAATAATCAAACATTACTTAATTCAATTAAACAAAAAATTAGAATATTAAAAGACAATCCAGGATACGGAATTCACATTCCAAAAAATAAAATTCCAAAAAAATACCTTGATGATTTTGACATTAATAATTTATGGAAAATAAATCTTTCTGGAGCTTGGAGAATGATCTATACGATAAAAGCTAATGAAATAGAAATTATTTCTTTAATAATTGATTTAATGAATCATAAACATTATGAGAAAAAATTCAAATATAAAAAAAGTTAAATCATTGATAAATATCATGATGATGATTAAATTTACAAACAAAAGAATAAACGAAAAGATTACGAATAAGAAGATTTATTCAATGAATTGATTATTAAAAACCTTTAAGCTGAATTTCTTTTATTAAAAAATTAAATTTATTTCTGATTGTTTTATTGATAAAGTTGGTTCAATACCTCGGCTTTTAAGCCGAATTGAATAACTTTCTCACCAACAAACCTCTTCCTTTAGGTGGAGGTTTTTGATTTGGGTAAAATGTTCTTTTAGAAAACTTATTTGTTCAAAGTGTGCACCTTCTCCAAATGTTTTATATCCTTTTAATAATAAAATAATAGAAATTTGTTCTCTTAAAAGTTCATGATATTCTCGAACAATTATTGAAACAAATTTATCTTTATTAATTGATTGAATAAATAATTTTGTATGATCAATCATCTTAGAAATCGATTTTATTCTTTCATAATCTGGACTTATTTTTATTAACAATATTAATACACCTTGAAATAACCTGATACTATTATTCCATTGAGTATATTGTTCTTAAGTTCATCGCTTAATTTCTCGAAAGATTTCTGAAAAAATAAATTAATTTTCCTATTTAATTTAATTTCATAGTTTTTTAACTTTATTTCTTTTTGTTCTGATTGAATAAATAAATCAATATCGCTATGCTCATTATCTTCTCCTCTACTTGCAGAACCAAATAGAATTATGGTTCGTGGAGAAATTAAATCATTTAATTCTTTAATTAATCCCATATCATTCATTAATAATATTGTTCTTAATTTCTTTCTTAATTTAAAATCTTCAGAATTATAATTTGCTAAATATATTGGATGTTTTGTTGATTTATGAAATCTTATTTTTATTAAATCACTTTCTTGCATTTGTTTTAAATAATTCTTTAATGAAAGTGGTGAAACTTTTGTTATCCTAGATAATTCTCTTAAACCAAATTCTTCTAATGGTTTTTTAAAAAATACATCTAATATTAATTCATAATTTGACATTGTTATAATAATATAACAACTGTTATAAAAATGTTACGATAAATATTCATAAATATGAAAGATTTATAAAATAAAAATTACATTTAAAAAGAATATAAAATGACTTTCAAATATTAAAGGTATAAACATGAAAATTCTAATAACTGATAGTGAAGGTATGCTTGGAACAGACCTTATTAAAGAATTAACTAAACAAAAGATTGAATTTCTAGCAATTGATGCAGAAGAATTTGATATTACTAAAAAAGAAACAAACAACAGTAAAGCTGTTGATGCGACAGAATCAAAAGATTCTGAAGCTCAGAAAAAAAACCTTTCTGATGCATCAAAGGAAAAACCTTTGAATGTTCCGAAAAAAATCTTAGATTTTAAACCGTCGCACATAATTAATTGTGCTGAATATACCCACGTTGATAAAGCAGAAAAAGAAGATAAAGACTTATGTAAGAAAATCAATGTAGAAGGAGTGGAGAATCTGGTAAGGCTTGCAAAAGAATTGAAAATATCTTTAGTTCAAATTAGCAGCGATCAGGTTTTTGATGGAGAAAATCAATCTTATGATGAAGATAGTAAAAAACATCCAATTAACTATTATGGTTACACTAAAGCTAAAGCTGAAGACATAATTACTGGAGGCATGAATTATTATTATATTATAAGAACATCATGGCTAGTTGGGAAAAATGGCCGAAATTTTGTAGAAACGATGAAAAAACTAATGAATGAAAAAGAAGAAATTAGAGTGGTAAATGATCAATGTGGCAATCCAACATTCACAAGTGATTTATCAGTCGCAATAGTTAATATTCTAAAACAACCATTTGGAAAATATCATTTAACGAACACAGGATCAGTAACTAGGTACGGATTCGCACTTAAAATTAAAAGATTAATTAATTCAGATTGTAATGTAGTCGCTTGCACAAAGGAAGATTATCCACAAGCTGCAAGAAGACTAAGAAGCGGCATATTGAATAATAATAAAAGAGATCTGTTGAGAAGTTGGAAAGATGCGCTGGAAGAGTATTTAGGAGTTGAGGAATGAATGGACGTTTCTAAAGTAAAAGAAATCTTTAGAAATAGTTACTTTCACTTTAATTAATTATTCAAACATATATTTTTAAATAAATAGAATAATTAACTATCTTAAATGAAAATTAAACATATTCTAATAATCATTTTATTGCTTGCATTAGTTCTTAGAATTTAACTTAAAAAGGTTTAGCTTGAAGTATTTTCTCGAAAATTTTTCGGTTTATATTTAAGAGAACTTATTAAAGAATTATTCTAATTTTAACTCATGACAGAAGTTTATTTAGCTGAACTGAAACAATGTAATAATAAACCAA
>Ga0307929_1001768_pt1 | contig 15357 bp, 15 predicted proteins | sample AceLakmetage1330_FD_203160 | JGI IMG/M metagenome (GOLD analysis project Ga0307929, IMG submission 203160) | Saline water microbial communities from Ace Lake, Antarctica - #1330 | ecosystem: Environmental > Aquatic > Non-marine Saline and Alkaline > Saline | place: Antarctica: Ace Lake...
CCTCTACAACACGGCGACGTCCAGCTATGTGACGCTTGATCACCTGGCGGAGATGGTGAAGCAAAATCAGGACTTCGTCGTGATTGACGCCAAGTCCGGCGACGACATCACCCGCTCGGTCCTGACTCAGATTATTTTTGAAGAAGAGGCCAAGGGCGGCCAGAGCCTGCTGCCGGTCCGCTTCATGCGCCAGCTCATCAAATTCTATGGCGACAGTCTGCAAGGTGTGGTGCCCGGATTTCTGGAACTGAGCCTGGAAAACTTTGCCAAGGAGCAGGAACGCATCCGCGGACGCCTGGCCAATGCGGTTGGTGCAGAGCGCATCACAGCCATCGAAGAGCAGGTGCGCGAGAATGTCGCCGCGTTGGAAAACGCCGTGCGCATGCTCAACCCGTTCGCATCGAGCGGTGATGCATCGAAGGCCGCAGCCGGCAAGCCTGCTTCCACCGATAACGGCGATGACGAAGACCCTGAAAAGGAAGTTGCTGATCTGCAAAAGCAGATGTTGGCAATGCAAAAGCAGCTTGATGCGCTGTCACGCAAGAAAAAGCAGTAGCAGCATCAACTGGCCGGGTGGCCGCTAGGCTCTCTGGCGGGCAGGCGGATTGAATGCCGCCCAGTCCGGATCAAGGATCGGCTCACCAAGGAAAAAGCCCTGCATATATTCAACGCCGTAGGCGCGCAGCAGGGTCACCTCGTCTTCATTGCCCACCCACTCAGCCACCACAGGCAGGTTGAAGTTCTTCGCCAGATGCACCAGCGTCTGCACAAAGAGCTGGTTGTCGCGGCTGCGCACCAGCCCCTTCACGAAGGACCCGTCAATCTTGACCATGTCGACGTCAAGCGCCTTGAGATTGCGGAATGACGTGTAGCCGGCGCCAAAATCATCAATCGCCACGCGGCACCCAAGCTCTCGCAGCTCGCGCACAAACCGCGCTGATTCTTCAAGCTCATGTAGCGCCACTGTTTCGGTGATCTCCACGATCAGCCGCTCGGCGATACCACTGTGATCTCGCGCATAGCCGGTCATGCTATCAAGCCAGGAGCGATCCATCGCCGTCATGCCGGAAACATTGATGGCCAGTTCCGCATGCGGTTGTTCCACCAGCGTCTGCACGGCCATTTCAAGCACACGATGGTCGATCAGACGCACCAGACCAAGTTTCTCCGCGACCGGGATGAATTCACCTGCCGATACGACTTCACCATCCAGCCGCACCATACGCAGCAGGCATTCATAGAGGTCGGTTTCGCCCGTCTTGGTGGCCACGATAGGCTGATAGGCAAGCTTCAGCCGGTCATCATTGAGCGCTGTCACCAACTCATCCGCCAGCTGAATATTACGGCGGCGGCTGGATTCACGGTGCTCCGACAACTGATAGATGACGTAGGCACCACGCCGTGTGGACTTCGCTGAATCAAGAGATTCTTCTGCACGCGCCAAGGCTTCGGTGGCATGGCGAGCACACTGCGGGATGGCCACGCAGCCGATGGAAACACTCGCTGACACAGGCCCGGAGCCTGTATCAATGACGGTATCGCGAACCTCACGCATCAACCGTTCAGCGGTATAGGCCATTTCGTCATGGCCGCAATTGGCAAGGATGACACCAAATTTGTTACCCGCAACGCGCCCCAGCGTATCGCTCTGCCGCAATTGCGACTGGAGACGCCGTGCCACTGCGACAATCACTTGATCCGCCACATCAAAACCATAGGCGTCATTGATCAATGCCAGATTGTCGATGCCGACCAGCAGGAAGGCGGAGTCCCGGTCAAAGCGTTCGCAATAGGCAATCGTCTGCGACAGGGTCTCGCGCAGCTTCGAGCGATTCACATTTCCCGTCAGCTCATCAAAGCTGGCCAGATACGACATCTTGCGTTCATTGTGCTTGCGTTCGGTCACATCGCGCACTGTGCCGACAACGCGTCCCGGGCGGCCGGTTTCACCGACAAACCACGCACCACAATCCTCAACCCAGATGCTGTCTTCGCTGCCCGGGAGGTTGATTGCATATTCTGTCTGGAACGGAACGCCTTGACCGCGATCCGTCTTATCGCTGGTCACCACAGCATCATAGCGCGAGATACCGGCATCCGGATCCACCAGACGCGCATAGCCTCGGCCAGTTGTGAGGGTGGCATATAGTTCGTCGTCTGCACCTTGATGCATCCGCAATATTTCAAGGGCCGCGCCACCCCATGTCAGCGTGTCGCTGGTGATATCCCATTCATAAACAGCGATGCCCGAAAGCCCCAGCGCCAGTGATTGATCAACAGCGCCGCCCACACCGTGCGTTTCTTTAGTGCCATCTTGACCGGCTGGTGCCGGGCCAGAAGCCCGTCCAACTTCGCCGTACTTGGTGCTACGCATGGTTACTCCAAAATCCCCCGATTTTGCGCAAGCCGCAGAACCGGAAACAAACTCACCGGAAAGCACAACACAACGCACCACATCCGTATTCTTGGTAGCGGCTTAGACTGACAATTCCTCAACGGTCGCACGTAGCGATTAAAAAATACGAAACGCTCAGGCCCCGACCCACTGAATGGTCAAAGCCCATGGCACGCCAATTGGCATCGCCCTTGCTCCTGTCAGGGTATGAAAATTGGCCGCACCAGATTTGTTCACCTTCCCCGCCGGGTCGCCACGGTGGAAAAGGTGTATGCGGCAAACACAAATCCGCAGAAAACAGCCATTGTCGAGCACGCCTCGACACCAGCGCGCAGCACAGCCAAGGCCCATGTCGCGCCGTCCGCACGTGTCCTGTGGCGGGAAGTCCCGAATTGGCACAGCCTGCCGGGGGATATCAACGCCGCTCTGAGCACCAGCGCACGCGCCTATGCCCGCGCGCACAGACTGCACGCAGCGCCGGTCGCGGGCCGCATCGCCGATAAGGTCGCCTAGCAGGCCGGGTCCTAGTAGCCCAGCGCCGCGCCATCCTTGCGCGGGTCCGACCCGCCGATCAGCGACCCTTCTTCCCAATTGATCAAAATGCCCTGGCCACCGCCATACGGTGCGAAGGCCTTGCCAACTTTGTGCCCCCGCGCTGACAGCCCTTCCAGCGTCGCGGCAGGCAGACCACGCTCAACCAAAAGCTCGCCGTCCTCCGTCAGGAAGCGGGGAAAATCAATCGCTTCCTGAATATCCATGCCGTAATCGAGCATGTTCATCGCCACCTGCACATGGCCCATGGGCTGGTAATGTCCGCCCATGACGCCGAATGGCATGACGGCTTTGTCGCCTTTCACCAGCATCGCCGGAATGATCGTGTGCATCGGTCGCTTGTTGGGCGCGATGCAGTTGGGGTGGCCCTCATCAAGCACAAAGCCCGCGGCGCGGTTCTGGAATACGACGCCGGTCGCCTCGTCCGCGATGCATGACCCAAACCCGTGAAACAGCGAATTGATGAACGATACGCAGTTACGGTCCTTGTCCACCACCGTCAGATAGGTGGTATCGCGATGCGGATTGTCCTGCGCCTGCGGCAGGGTAGCAGCACGGTCGGGATCAATCCTGGCCGCAATCACATCCGCAAATGCGTCCGATAGCAGATGCTCCACCGGCACGTTGGCATGATCCATGTCGGCCACATATTCATCGCGCGCCGCATAGGCCTGCCGGGCAGCCTCGACCTGCAAATGCACACGTTCAGGCCCCCGAGGGTCCAGCCCCTTCACGCCGAGCCGCTCGAGAACATTGAGCATGATGAGCGCTGTAATGCCCTGCCCGTTGGGCGGTATCTCCAGCATCCGGTGGTCATGATACCCGGTCGAAATCGGTGTCACATAATCCGCTGAGGCTGCCGCAAAATCTTCAAGCGTGTGCAGGCCGCCTTTTGCCCGCAGCGTTTCAACCATGCGTTCTGCGACCTCACCTTCATAAAAGCCGGCACGGCCCTTGTCAGCAATCGCCCGCAATGTGCGGCCCAATGCCGGGCTCTGCCACTTGCTGCCGATATCAGGCGCCCCCCCGTCGCGCAAATACAGCGCTGCAATGTCCGGATCATTTTTCAACTCCGGCACCAGAAACATCCAGTCGGTGCCAATGCGCGGCGACACTGCAAACCCATCCTCGGCCAACCCAATCGCCGGGGCCAGAACATCCGCCATACCCATGCTGCCATGATCATCCAGCAGCTTCGCCCAGGCATCCACCGCGCCGGGAATGCTGATGGAATGTACTGACTTAAAGCCGATCTCCGACATGCCCTGTTCGGCGAACCAATCGCGGGTGGCGGCCGCAGGAGCACGCCCCGACCCATTGAGCCCGATCACATCGGCGGACCCCTTGGGTGCGAACAGGACGAAACAGTCGCCGCCAATGCCCGTCATCATCGGCTCGATAACAGCCAGAACCGCGTTGGCGGCAATTGCAGCATCAACCGCATTGCCGCCGCGCTTCATAATTTCCACCGCCGCCAGCGACGCCTGCGGATGTGATGAGGCGCACATGCCATTGAGACAGTGAACCGTCGAGCGCCCCGGACGCTGGAAGTCACGCATCCGGATTGCCTTTTGCCAATGATGCCTGCGCCAGCGCCAGCACACCCAGCGCACCGGCCAGATGGCCCACATCCTGAAAGCTGATTCCAAGTCCAGGGGCGAGACGCATCAGCAGCGCCGGCAGAATGGCGAATGAGAGCGCCGCCGCCAGCACCCACATGCTGGCGCGGGGCGCTGTTTCAAACTTCCATGCCGCCAGCCCGGTAAAGCCTATCAGCGTCACGATCTGCACCATCCCGGTAGACCGGATCTGGTCGGTCAGCACCGCCACCACGTAGATCACAACCGGAATTGCCAGAACGATGGTTGTCCAGCGCTCCGGCAACGGCCGCACCAGATGGGACGCCACACCGATAAGCGCTGCCACCATCCCGACCGAAAGCGCAAATGCCATGACAGTTACGTAGATGGGTTCAATGCCGATGAAGAACAGCCGCAACACCGCGCAAAGTCCAGCAACAGCAAAACTCAGAAAACTCACCAGCCAGAACATTTTTCCGTTTACGGATGATGTTCGCACCTGTGTCACTGCAAAAATGCCCGCGCCCAGAAAGAGCCCTGCAAACAGGGCCGGTAGAATCTCAGCCATCACTCATTCCTTTATGTGTCGTCTCTTGGGCCGGACGGATCATCGGAAAACCGTGTTTCCAGCACCAATGTCTTGATATCTCCGACCACTCGTTCCAGCTTTTCCAAACGGTGCGCCATGTCATCCAACCGTGCAAGCACTGCCCCCAGATCAGGGTTTGCCGGACCGTCTGCCTCAACCGGCATGGGGGTGGAAACACCCGCATGCGAAGCTACATCTTCAATCGGTGCATCCAGAAATGCCGCCATCGCCCGCACGTCGTCCGGTGTCAGCTCGCGCTGATCCTTCCAAATGGCTGCAAGCTCAATCACCGGCAGGCCCATGGCCTCCGCCAACTCATTCGGCGACCGGCCCAGCGCCTCAAGTCTTTGGGTAAACCACTGCTGATCAAAAAAAAGCGCCATTGGAAATCTGCCCTAGCGTCCCTTGAAGTGCGGCGCGCGTTTTTCAAGGAAGCTTGCGACGCCTTCCGAATGGTCTTCGGTCTGAAACAACCGCCCCAGTGTCGAGGACACCCAGCCGCCCAGCGCCTGATAATCCTGTGCCGCTGACCGGCGCAAGCCTTCCTTCATGAAGCGCAGGGCAAGCGGTGCATTCTCAGCAATACGTTCCGCAAGCGCCATGGCTTCGTCCATCAGCGTGTCATGCGGCACAACTTTGCTCAAAAGACCGATGCGCTCAGCTTCCACTGCATCAACCATGTCCCCGGTGAACAGGAGTTCCGCCGCCTTGGCTGGGCCGACAATATAAGGCAACCGGCCAAGCCCGCCGATATCACTGATAAGCCCGCGCTTGATAAAGATCTCACCCATCTGCGCAAGTTCCGAGCCGATGCGGATATCCGCAAACAGCGCCAGTTCCATCCCCCAGCCCACAGCAGGGCCATTGACGGCCGCAATCACCGGTCTGTCGCAGTCCAGCACAGCCATGGCGGCTGGCGTCGGCTTGGGCCGAACGGAGGTCAGCCGGGCAACGCTCGCATCCTTCTGCTCCCCTGTCATCATCTCCTTCACGTCCTCGCCTGCGCAAAAGGCGGGATCGGCACCGGTGATGATGACGCAGCGAACATCGCTATCTGCCTGCGCAGCACGAAACGCCTGCTCCAACTCGTCATAGGCCGTCCGGTTGAGCGCATTGCGCCGCTGCGGGCGGTTGAGCATGACCGTCGCCACATGATTCTCAACCGTGTAGCGCACCGTCTCAAACGAAGCTGGACCCCGCGTCATATGCCTGCGCTCCTCTTAACGCGTGAAATCAGGGATCTGATCGCCCAGCTCACCGATGGCGTCACCACGCGCGGACCCAAGCGCCGTGCCGCCGTCGCAATCAATGATCGCACCCGTCACATAGCGCGCCGCTTCGCTGGAGAGCCACATGCAGGTTTCCGCAATGTCGGTTTTGGTGCCGTAGCCACGCAGCGCCACGCCTTCGGTGACAGCTTTTTCCGCTTCCGGCGTCGGCGCCAGCCGCCGCATGCCTTCAGTGTCGGCAATCGGTCCCGGCGAGACGGCATTAACGCGCACACCGCCCGGACCCCATTCCAGCGCCAGGCACTTCACAAGCATATTGATGCCTGCTTTGGCCGCACACACATGCGCCTGGAACATTGACGGGTTGACCGCCTGCGGCGCGGTAATGGCAACCAGCGATGCACCGGGCCGCTTGAGATAGGGGAAGCAGGCACGCAGCACGTGGAAGGTGCCGATCAGATCGATATCCACAACCACCTTGAAGCCGTTGGAAGACATACCAAGCGCCGGCGCCACGAAATTGCCTGCAGCCCCCGACAGCACGAAATCTATCTCGCCGTATTCTTCCTTGGTCTTGCGCAGGGCCTTGTCGACGCTTTCAAAGTCGCGCACGTCGCATGCCATGCCGAAGGCAGTGCCGCCCTCGTCGGTAATGCTTTTCACCGCGTCCTGAATCTTGTCATGGCTGCGCGAAATAATGGCAACCTTGGCACCCTCACGGGCAAACCGCTGCGCCACGCCAAGATTGATCCCCGACGAGGCGCCTGCGAAAAACGCCACCTTGTCCTTCAGCAGGTTTTCCTTGAATACGTCGCTCATGATTGATGCCTCCCAGTGGCGGTTTTATGGCGCTTACCTCCCCGCGCCGTCAGGCACATATGCATAGCAGCATCAGCCCGCACACATGCACCGCAGGGAGTGTTATTGCGATAGTGTTGAGCCCACCAAAGCAACTGCGCAATAACAACGCAAGCACCCATCGGCCCACATTAGGACCACACCTCGGAGACCAGCCTGTCCAACCCTCTGCCAGATATGATCCGCCCGTCGGCACCCGGCCCCACGCCCACAACCGTGTGGGAAACTGTGCCGTGCCCGTCCGGCATTACGCCCGCGGATATCTTTGCGCCTGTAGCCCGGCGGCCTTACGCCCAATTGCTGGATTGGCAGAAATCCGGCGGCACCACCTATCTGTTGATGGACCCTGCGGAAACCGTTGAGATCACCATGGGCGATCTTGATGCGGCATCCCCCGGCAACGCCTTCGCCACGCTTGAACAAACACTTGCCCAGTGGGGCCATGCGGCAGGCTACGTGCCCGGCAACGCGCCCGCCGCCTTCACCGGAGGAGCGGCGGGCTTGTTCGCCTATGAACTGGCCCACGACCTGGAACAGCTGCCGAAAAAAAATATCCCCACCGCGTCAGAACCGGTCCTCAGCGCCGGTCTCTATGACACGATTGCGGCCCTCCCTGCCGCCAGCAATGAGTTTCTCCTCATCTCCCCGTGGGATACTCCGCAAACACGAGCCAAGCGCGACCGGCTGCGCCAGATGATCGAAACGGCAGTCCCCGCACCTACCCCTTCAGCCGTGGTCTGCGATGCGCCACAGCCCGACATGAGGCCCGCCGATTATCGCGCCGCCGTGGCGCGCATCATTGAGCTGATTCACGCCGGCGACATTTTTCAAACCAACCTCGCCCAGCGCTTCACAACACCAATGCCAGATGAACTTGCAGCCTTCGATATTTACCGGCGGCTTGCAGGTATAACTCCGCCACCCTTTGCAGCCCATCTCACCCTGCCGGACCGCACGCTGATTTCATCATCGCCCGAGCGGTTTTTGCAGGTGACGGCATCCGGCGAAGTGCGGACTGAACCGATAAAAGGTACCCGCCCGCGTGGCACAACGCAGACAGAAGACGCACAGTTCGCTATTGATCTTCTCGCCAGCGAGAAGGATCGCGCCGAGAACGTCATGATCGTGGACTTGCTGCGTAATGACCTGTCGCGTGTCTGCGCGGACCATTCGATCAAGGTCGAAGACCTGTGCGAGCTACATACATTCGCCAATGTGCATCACCTGATTTCCACGGTGACAGGGCAATTGAGGCCGGATGCAACAGCGCTTTCATGCCTTGCAGCCTGCTTTCCCGGTGGCTCCATTACCGGCGCCCCCAAAGTGCGCGCCATGCAGATCATCAATGACGAAGAGCCCTGCGCGCGTGGCGCCTATTGCGGGGCCATCGGCTTTGTCGGTCTGGATGGCGCCATGGACACATCCATTGCCATCCGCACCCTGACGATCAAAGACGGCACTGTCAGTTATCATGCAGGCGGTGGCATTGTGGCCGACAGCGATCCGGATGCGGAGTATGATGAGACAATCACCAAGGCCAGCGCCATACGCGCGGCTCTGTGTGGCGACAGCGGTGGGCAGACATGATTCTCATCATCGACAACTATGACAGCTTCGTCTTCAACCTCGCCCGCTATGTCCGCGAGCTTGGCCACGAAACGCAGGTTGTGCGCAATGATATGATCAGTATCAGCGAGGCACTGGCCTTGGGGCCGCAAGGCATCATCATTTCCCCCGGCCCCTGCGGCCCCCAGCAGGCGGGCATATCAACGTCACTGGCCGCTGAAGCCATCAAACGCTGCCTGCCGCTGCTGGGCGTCTGCCTTGGTCATCAATGCGTGGTTGCAGCGTGCGGCGGCACCATCGGCCGCGCAGGTGCCCCGGTGCATGGTCGCGCCTCCACCATCACCCATTCGCAGCAAGGGCTGTTCAAGGGCTTGCCCTCGCCCCTCACCGTCGGCCGATACCATTCACTGATTGCCACCGGCGACATGCCACAGAGCCTTGCTGTAACCGCACAGCTTGCCGGTGATCCTGAAACCGTCATGGGCGTTGCGCACAAGGACGCGCCGGTCTTCGGCGTCCAGTTTCACCCCGAGAGCGTGCTGACAGAGAACGGCCATGACCTGCTGGCCAATTTTCTGCGCCACGCCGAAAGCCGGATGGCCGCCCAATGACCGCAATACGCGTCTGGCACAATGGCCACCTTGCGCCGGAAGCCGAAACCCATCTGGCCGTCAACGATCGCGGGCTGCTGTTGGGCGACGGATTATTTGCGACAATGCTGGCCCGCAATGGCCATATCGTTCGGCTCGAAAGACACATCATGCGGTTGGCGGAAGGAGCGGCGGTGATGAAAATCCCGCTGCCATTTGATACCCACACATTGGCCGCCGCGGCGCACGAAACCCTGCGCGCGAACGGACTGTCCTCAGCCCCGCGCGCCAGCCTGCGCATGACCCTTACGCGCGGCACCGGCCCACGGGGGCTAGCCCTGCCTGCAACCTCACAGCCGACCCTCATCATCAGCGCCGCCGAAGCACCACCAGCACCCGACGGCATCGCGGTCACCATCAGCAGCGTCAAAAAACTTGCCGCCAGCCCCGCCAGCGCGCTCAAGACGCTGAATTACACGGACCACGTGATGGCACGCCTGGATGTGGACGCCACAGGTATGACAGAAGCCCTGATGCGCTCGGCAGCGGGCGGCATTGCCTGCGCCACTATCGGCAATGTCTTCGTCATCACCGGCAACCGACTGCTGACACCGCCTGACGATGGCGCCATCCGCGCCGGTGTCACCCGCAACGATGTACTGGCGCTTGCCCGCGGCATGGGACTTGAGGTGGTTGAAGCTGAATTGTCCGTCGATGCGTTGAAGGCAGCGGATGAGATATTTCTCACCAACGCCCTTTGGGGCATCTGCCCGGTGACATCAATCGGCAGTGGTGCACGCGCTGTTGGCGCGACCACAAAAAAACTTGCCCAGGCGCTGGATGCTGCCTGGGCAAGTGATTTCAGCTGAGTCAGGTGCGGTCAGCTATTCGCCAACAGCAAAATCTCGGCGTGCAGTTGTAATCGTTACCGAGAACCCAGCCACCACATCAAGCAACGCCAGCATGGTGATGAAGAAGAACGTCGAGGACGCGGCCTGCGGCACAATGATGAACTCGATAATGCACAGTACGAATACCAGCATCGACAGGCCATGATTGATGATTGAGGTCTGTGACGTGCCGGTCGCCCGGACGATCTCGATGAACAGCAGCACCAGACCGACCACAAGGAACAGGTCGGCAAAGGTGAAGGTCCAGACCGCCCCGGACATCATATCAATGGAAAACAGGCTGGTCGTAAGCTCAGGTCCGGTCACGAACAGCACGATATTGTAGGCGATGAGCAGCAGCAGCAGCAGCGGAATGATGGCAAACATATGGGTGATCCCCCGGATCCGTTATAGCGCGGGCTGCGAGAGCTTGTGTCGGCCTCACACCCCGCAAGCAATGTTAAGTGGCCCCTGCAGCAATACGTACCACATGGGCCCAAATCCCTCGCGTGGTTGAAACAGGTACAGTTAAAATGCGGCACACCCGTGACGGCGAAACGGCATCGATTGGGCGTTCACCCCCGCGAACAAACAAGAAAAGGGGCCCCGGACGGGACCCCTCTCTCAGATTTTTGCCCGCAAAACTGCAGGGAATGCCTCAAACCACACAAAACGACTAGGCGTCGTCCTTGGGCTCCAGCACCTGGCGGCCGCGATACATGCCACTCTTGAGATCAATGTGATGCGGACGATGCAGCTCGCCGGAATCAGCGTTTTCCACGTAAGCGGGCTGCTGCAGCGCATGATGGCTGCGGCGCTGGCCGCGCTTCATCTTGGTGACTTTACTTCTGGGGACCGCCATGGGTATCTGCCTTGGGTTTGTCGCGCCGGCACTTAAGGGCTTTCAAAAAGCCCGGCCACGCGCCAGATAATCAAAAAATCTAGGGCCCGAACCGCATTTCCAGCGCCGGACCCATACGAAGTCGCGAGGATATACATGAAGACGCCCGCCAGCGCAAAGAACAAATCCACCCGCGCCGGCAATCCGCGGCGGCTTCTGCTGGCGGTGAACCAGCTGGAGTCGTTCTTCAACCACCGAATGCCACTCGCCCACGCCGCCAAAACCACCGGCTGGGACGTTCATATCGCCATCCATGAAGCCGGAGAAGCCCGTGAAATTGCGCGGAAATCCGGCATAAACGACCTCACCTTCCACCATTGGCCGTTGGCCCGCAGCTTTGCCTCACCGGCGCGGGAAACCGAAACCCTAAGAGCGCTCAACGGCCTCGTGGCAGCCATCCAGCCGGATATCGTCCACGCCTTCACCCTCAAGCCCGCACTTTATGCCGCCCTCGTATCACGCTGGCGCCGCCAGCCCACGGTCATGTCGATCACCGGGGTTGGCTCATTCTTCCTTGGGCAGGGGCTCAAGGAGCGGCTCATCCGTGCGGGCCTGACCACGGCCCTGCGGCTGGCGCTGGGCAGCACGCGCCAGATCGCCATTGTCCAGAACCCGGACGACCAACAGCTGGTCAGGCGGCAGTTCGCCATGCGGGAGGATCATATTGTCCTGATCCCCGGCTCCGGCGTCGATCTGACCCGCTTCGCCCCGGCCCCCGAGCTGGCACCCCCGCCCGTACAGATCGTGCTCGCCGCCCGTATGCTGGCCGACAAAGGCGTACGCGAATTTGCCCAGGCAGCCCACATCCTGAAAGACCGAGGCCTCAATGCACGCTTTGTGCTGGCCGGCGGGCTGGACCCCGCCAACCGCACCGCCATCAGCGAGGCTGAATTGCGCCAATGGCAGGCCCAAGGCGATGTCACATGGCTGGGGCAGGTCGCCGACATGGCGCAGCTTTACCGTCAGAGCCACATCGCCTGCCTGCCCTCCTATCGTGAGGGCCTGCCGAAATCTTTGCTGGAAGCAGCTGCCTGCGGCCTGCCCTGCGTCACAACAGACGTGCCCGGCTGCCGCGACATCGTGGTGCATGAAAAAACCGGGCTACTTGTGCCCGCCCGCGATGCAAAAAACCTCGCTGAGGCGCTGGAACGCCTGATTGAACACGCCCCCGAGCGCCAGCACTTCGGCAGTGCCGGGCGGCAGATGGTAGAACGCGGCTATTCCAACGAGGCCATTTCAGCCGCAATCCTTGAAACCTATGCCCGTCTGCTCGCTAACCAGCCTGCATGAACGCCCTTGCGCTGAGCATTCCCTTGCAGGTACCAAGGCCCGCACTCATTTGACGGCAGAATTTGAAGGCAGGCATCCCGCGTGAGCACTCCGGCATCAAGAACAGGCGATCACCCGGTACCGCTGCCCAAAAGCGTCAATGAATTGCGCGTGGCAGTCATCGGCGCAGGCTATGTGGGCCTGCCCGTCGCCACAGCCTTCGGCGCGCAGCTGCGGACCATCGCCTTCGACACCGACACAAAGCGCATCGAGAGCCTCAAAGCAGGCAATGACGCCACCCATGAAGTCTCAAAGGACGAACTGGCGGCATCAAGCCATCTGACGTTCTCAAGCGACCCGGCGGACCTGAAGCAGGCCAACTTCTTCATCGTCACCGTGCCGACCCCGATTGATGCCTACAAGCGCCCCGACCTCTCTTATCTGGAGCGCGCCAGCGAAAGCGTCGGCGCAGCGCTCAAGCCCGGCGATACGGTTGTCTATGAATCCACCGTCTATCCCGGCGCTACGGAAGAAGTTTGCGTGCCGGTTCTCGAACGCGTCTCCGGCCTCACCTTCAACACGGATTTTGCCGCCGGCTACAGCCCCGAGCGCATCAATCCCGGCGACAAGAAACACCGCATCGCCGATATCGTGAAGGTGACATCCGGCTCCACACCCGCAGCCGCTGATCTTGTCGATGCCGCTTACTCACTGATCATCAAAGCAGGCACTCACAAGGCAACATCCATCCGCGTGGCTGAAGCCGCCAAAGTCATCGAGAACATCCAGCGTGATGTGAACATTGCCCTGATCAACGAGCTCTCCGTCCTGTTCCGGCAGATGGATCTGGATACGGAAGAAGTGCTGGCGGCCGCAGGCACCAAATGGAATTTCCTGCCGTTTCGCCCCGGCCTTGTCGGCGGTCACTGCATTGGCGTTGACCCCTATTACCTCACCCACAAGGCGCATGCTGTCGGCCATCACCCGGAAATGATTCTCGCCGGTCGCCGCATCAACGACGCCATGGGCGGTCACGCAGCACGCCTCGTGCTGGACGCCATGGCTCTGCGCGGCATCACCATAAAAGATGCGCGCATTCTGGTGCTTGGCCTTGCCTTCAAGGAAAACTGTCCAGACGTGCGCAACACGCTTGTCGCCACAACCATCCGCGAACTGCAAAGGCGCGGGGCACAGGTTGATGTACATGACCCATGGGTGGACCCACAGGCCGCCGAGCATGAAACCGGCGTCACGCTCACTGAGACGCCGGAACCCGGCACCTATGACGCCGTAGTCCTCGCCGTCGCGCACAGCCAGTTCGTTGATGCAGGCCCCGCTACGGCGCGCAGCTATCTGCACAGCAACGGCATTCTCGCCGATCTCAAATGGGCCTTCCCGCCCGATCAGACCGATATTCGCCTTTAGGGGCGCATCCCGTTTAATTCGCAGGAGTTGAAGACATGGCCTGGCTCGTTACCGGCGCTGCCGGATTCATCGGATCGCGCACCGCCTCCCTGCTGCTGGACCGCGGCGAGGAAGTCATCGGCCTCGACAATCTCAACGACTATTATGATGTCCGCTTGAAAGAGGCGCGGCTGGCACAGCTTGAGGGCCGCGAGGGCTTCACCTTTTACAAGGCGTCACTGGAAGACAAACCCGCGCTGACGCAAATTTTTGCAAACCACAAGATCACCACCGTCATCCATCTGGCCGCCCAGGCAGGTGTGCGGTATTCGATCGAAAATCCCGACGCCTACATTCAGGCCAATATCGTCGGCTATCAGCACGTGATTGATCTTGCAAAGGAAGCAGACGTCGACCACTTCGTTTATGCGTCCTCAAGCTCCGTTTACGGATCAAATGAGAAGATGCCGTTTTCCACCAGTGACAGCGTCGACCACCCGGTTAGCCTTTATGCCGCCACCAAGAAATCCAACGAGCTTGTGGCACACACCTATTCGCATCTCTACGGCATGCCGACGACAGGCCTGCGCTTCTTTACAGTGTATGGCCCGTGGGGCCGCCCCGACATGTCGCTGTTTTTGTTCACACGCAAAATTCTGGCGGGCGAACCCATTCAGGTGTTCAACCACGGCAAGCACCGCCGCGACTTCACCTATATCGATGACATTGTGGATGGCGTCATCAAAGTGGCGGACCGCCCACCGCAGCCCGACCCCACCTATGACCCGCTGAAAGCAGACCCCGCGACCAGTGCCGCGCCCTACCGGGTCTACAATATCGGCAACAATGAACCTGTTGAGCTGATGACCTTCATCGAGACCATCGAGAAGCATCTGGGTCTTGAGGCCACAAAAGAATTCCTGCCGCTGCAACCCGGCGACGTGCCTGCGACCTATGCGGACATCGAACCCTTGCGCCGCGACGCAGGCTTCGAGCCCAAGACCTCAATTGACGAAGGCATCGGCAACTTCGTCGCCTGGTACCGTTCGTTCTACAACTAGCCGTTAAGCCCGACCCGTACTGCCTCGATCACCCGCGCCTGCTGAGCTTCCTCAAGATAGGGATGCATCGGCAGACTGACGACGCTGGTTGAAAGCGCCTCTGACACCGGAAGGCCTTCCGGCGCCACCGGATAACGGTCGTAAGCTTCCTGCTTGTGCAGCGGGATTGGATAATAGACCGCCGTCGGCACACCACGTTCCTTGCACGCCGCCTGAATGGCATCGCGCGCGTCGCTGCCACCGGACAGCCGGAGCGTATATTGTGCCCATGCAGATGTTCTGTCCGGACGAAGCTGCGGAACCTCCACAACGCCACCAAGGCCCGCCGCATAGCGATCCGCCACCCTCTGGCGCGCCTCAAGCTCGTCCGGGAATATCTTGAGTTTCTCAAGAAGAACTGCCGCCTGCATCGTATCCATGCGGGCATTCATGCCGATGCGCGGATGCGTGTAACGCTTGTCACCGTCGCCGCC
>Ga0307929_1001771_pt1 | contig 15335 bp, 14 predicted proteins | sample AceLakmetage1330_FD_203160 | JGI IMG/M metagenome (GOLD analysis project Ga0307929, IMG submission 203160) | Saline water microbial communities from Ace Lake, Antarctica - #1330 | ecosystem: Environmental > Aquatic > Non-marine Saline and Alkaline > Saline | place: Antarctica: Ace Lake...
TGGTTGATAACCTTGACGGCAATGCTGCCGGATTCCGGTCTGGCAAAGGGCCGGGAGATATCACTGTTCAGGGTTGCCCATGCCTCTGGATCAATTTCCGCCTTGAGGGTGGTCTTCAAGGATTTATAGGGGTCGTTGGCCCCAAGGAAATATGCCTGGCGAACAAAATTAAAGGCGCAGGTGATGAGTACGTCAAAATCCGCATCCCCAGATTCCCGAGCCGCCTTTACCAGGTCCGGGCGGGATACTGTGCCGAATTCCGGACCGATAAATATGGCGGCCCTTTTTTCCCGGCCACTATTGCCAGTGCCTTCGATGTACTTTCCTTCAGCGCATACCAGATCTCCCGGCCATGGTTTCAAGGAGGTAAATGTGATCCTGTCATCCTTGTGGGCCTGCTGCACTCCGGCGGTTTTCAGATTTTCCAGGATCATCTGTACAAAATCCGATTCAGATCCGGTACCGCTATGCCCTTCACCCCCCCGGATTCCGGAGGATCAATCAGTTCGTCGTTTTCATCCACCCCCAAGACCCGATGGGGCGAAAGGCTTTCCACGGTAAAGGGTCCTGCCACCCGAACCTTTTTTTGTCCTCATAGGGTTTGTCATAAAGGAATTCATGATCTGCTTTGGCCGCAATGGAGGCATCCATCTCCTTTTGCCGTTTAATGCGCTGTTTCCACCACTCAGCATGGATTTTCAGGACTTTGGCAGGCCATTTTCGTACGACGTTGAACTTCACGCATCAGCACATCAGATTCATCCACATTCACGTAAACGTCTGAATCAATGAAACGGTAGTTATTTGGATCAAGAAACAAATTTTTTAAGCTTAAAGTAGATCTTCTTTCTTGATTTTGTTTTGTATCCTTAGCGTTCATTAGATATGCTCCATTTAATAAAAGTCACAATACGTTTTTGCAATTACAGATAGGTCGCTTTTGTTATGTGTTTGTTCATCTTTGGGTACTGGGCACTTACAGCGACGGCTTTGTCATGATTCCTTGTGTCCGCCAGGGCATGGGTTATAGGTTAAAAAATATGGTGATTCCTTCTTGGCTACTTAAATAAGCTTATCCATAAAGGAGGCAAATGTGTCTGTAACGGTAAAGCCAACGTTTTCATCCAAGGCTTTAAAATGCTTTCGTCCGCAATCTATTTTGGCCTGTTCAGCAGGTCGAAGCATATCAAAAAGAAGACTGCCCTTGGTTTCAACCACAAAATATAGCTTTTCTTCATTGTCCAGGTTCACAAGTACTGCCCAATCAGGATTATAACTGCCAAGGGGGGTGTCTATCTTAAACCATCCAGGTAGCTTGGCATAGACCTTTACATTCTCGCTCTGCTCAAAGGATTTGGCAAACTCACATTCGATCTCCGAATCATAGACAACATACTCATATATAGATTTTCGGCTCTCCTGCATGTTCTTGTTGAGGTAGCCTTTAAGATCCTCATGTTCAAATAATTCCTGGGCATAAAAATGTTCGCTGCCGATTTTCTCATATTTAATTCCGTCAACAATGGCATGACGCATTTGATTTTTTATGAGGGCACTGACTTCATCAATGAATTTTTGTGGATTATTTTTAAAATCATTCAAGCGTTCACACCTGGTTAAAATCTTAACCAGGGTTTTACGTGTCAAATTCGTCTCATTTTGGAGAAAACTGATGATATCAGGCAAGCGAAAGTCTTTGGCATCATACACATGGATGCTTTCATGAAGATCTCCACCCTCAATGCCACCCTTCAATATTTTTACCTTCTCTTTTTCGTAAATGAATTTTGTTTTTCCAACAATCAGATTCTTTTTAATATCCTCGGCACATTTTTCAACCAATTCATCCACATTAAAATCCACCCTGAAAGTTGTTTTATATTTGATCCGCTCCCAGAGCTGTTTAAAGTCTTCTCCCAGATAAACCGCCTTGTTCAGCCGAACAGGCTCTTTATCATCCGCATTTTTAATGTTTAAATTGCCCGCCACTTTTTTCAAGGAAGCCGTAATCAAGCCTGATATTTCTTTCAAGTCTTCAGGCAAATTGACATTATTTTCTTTTAAATCCTTTTTCAGGCTGTCCTGTACTTTGCCCTTGTGATCAATGTATTTTTTTTCCAAAAGATGCTGCCAAATTCGTTCAGAGGTTTTGGCACCTAAATATTCATGATCATGGTTTTCATCTTCAATGACAATATTGGCAAAGGTATGCTTTTCCACCACTCCGAATCGAATCCCCTCCTCTTCTTCGATCTCTTGCTGAAGCTGGCGGACAAAGTCCTCATAGGATTCATTGGCCATTACGGTAAGGGTGTTGACATCAAAACCATAGACCCGTTCTCCTTCCTGATTCACGGCAATACGCAAGCCCCTTCCGATTTCCTGGCGTTTTTTCATCACCGAGGTGGTCTCGTTCAAGGTACATATTTGAAACACATTGGGGTTATCCCACCCTTCTTTAAGGGCGGAATGGGAAAAGATAAATTTGAGTTTTGAATCAAAACTGAGTAATTTTTCCTTGTCCTTCATAATCAACTCATAGGCAGAGCCATCGGCAATGGTTGTCCCTGCCCCTTTTGATTCTTTATAAAGGTTTTCACCCTTGCTATCTTTCTTTTTATCAACGGCAAAGTATCCATTGTGGACCTGACCGGGTAAGGACTTAATGTCCACTTCATTAAAAAGGGTGTGATACTTGGGCTTTTCAATCAGTAGCGCATACTCCTCTTCAAACATTTGCGCATATTTCCCCTTTTGGGGATTACCCTCTTCATCATAGAACCGATAATTTTTCACCTTGTCGATGAAAAAAAGACTTAAGACCTTTAAACCCAGCTGATTTAAGTGTAATTCTTTTTCCAGGTGTTCTTCAATGGTCTTTCTTATTTGCAGCCTTTTGTATTCATCCTGGCTTACATCCCCAATGGATTGATTGAGTGTGATAATTTCAGGTTTGCTTGTAAAATCAATATACTCATTGCCTTGTTCACAGAAAATTTCATTGATAATATACCCTTCATAAATCGTGCGGCCTTTGGAAAGTTCATAAAGATCATCCCCGGACCGAGCCCACTTGCTTGTCCGTTTCACCTTGCCGCCCTGCATGGCGTCAAACTCGATTTTTGCGGTGATGGGACTTTTCTTATTGTTCACCCCAAGCAACTTGATATAGGCCTTATTGTGCCCGTCCTTTACATTGATGGTTGCCACTTCAATTTGCTTGACCAGCTTCTGCTCATAGGCATCTATGGAGTCCAGCTTGTACATCAGGTTGTACTTGTCTTTATGGGTTGCTGAATAGCGAAGTGTACACAAGGGGTTTAATGAGGTGATGGCTTTTTTAGATTTTGGGGTACTGTCAACGCTCTGGGGTTCGTCAATGATCACGATGGGGTTGGTTGACTGGATAAACTCAATGGGTTTTGTCCCGTTTAAGCGGTCATTGGTCCGGTGGATGATATTTGCTTTGGTTTCCTTGGACGGATCAGTGAAGCTTTTACGGAAGGCATCAATATTGATCACCATGATCTGAATATAGTCGCTGGTGGCAAAATTTCTCACATCCCCCAGCTTTTGGGAATCATAGATAAAATAATCATACTGTACATTCTCATACAGCCCCTTGAAATGCTGTTCAGTGATCTGCAGAGATTTATACACCCCCTCTTTGACGGCAAGGGAAGGCACCACAATAATAAATTTTGTAAAGCCGAACAATTTGTTCATTTCAAAAATAGAGCGTATGTAGACATAGGTTTTGCCCGTACCGGTCTCCATCTCAACGGTAAAATCCATGGAACCCAACTCATCGGATTGTTTCAAGCCTTGTTTTAGTTGCGTTTTGCAGACATTCTCAAGCAATTCATCTTCAAGCAGTTCCAGTTTGTTTCCAATGCCAAGGTCAGACTGGGTTCTAAACAGATCCAACTCTTTATCATTGTTTATGGCGGGCACAGAAAAATTAATTTGGCGAACTTCCTGCCCCTCAAAAATGCCCAGGATGGAGTTGACAGCATCCTTTTGGTAATCAAGATCTGAATTAAATTTAAGTTTCATCCGAAGGTCTCCTTACAGACTCTTAACATCTTCAATCTGGTATTGTTTTAGAATCTGAATGGCATTTGTTTTGACCACATCGGTTTTAAACCCGCTGTCCTTGAAAACCACCCGCATGATTTCGGGGTTAAGCGCTCTTTTAAAACGTCCAATACCTTCCACCACATCAATGGTGATGTCTGAATCAAGGCAGATCACCAACGCACCCAACCCGATGACATAGACTGTTTTTCCCTCAATGATTTTTTCCTCAATGGGCAGGGTCAGGTCAAGGCCGTATTTGAGCAGCAGTTCATAGAGAACATCATCCTGGGTCCGATCCTTTTTAATATTTTCAACGGAATCCCAAAGAGTATTTTCAAGATTATCAAAATCAGCATCCCAGGGCTTGATATTGGAGGAATCCAGTTTAAAAACTTTGAAGCCGATATCAAGTTCTATACCTTCTTTATCTTTGTTTTCTCTTAGGATTTTGTCCCCTGCGCGACGGATGCGTTCTTTCCCTATATCGGCAATGGTTTTATAGCCTGTTTTAAAGGCCTCCGATTTTTTATCGTAGGGCTCCGGTAGCTGAACCATAATAAATTTACGGTTTCCATTATCTTCTTTATTCAAATCAAGAACAGCGTGGGCAGTTGGACAAGAACCAGAGAAAAAATCCAAAATTATACCGGAACTATCGTTGCTAAGTTTTACTATCTGAAACAAGAGCTTAAAAGGCTTTGGGGTATCAAAGACTTGATAACCATCAAAAAGATTTTTAAGATAAACACTTGCCTCTTTATTGCTTCCAAATACAGAATGGGGCCACCAAGTCTCAGGTGTAAGACCATGTTTGACCTCAGACAAATACTTTTTTAGCATTGGTCTTCCTTTTCCTGAAATTCCAAAGGTCACTCTTTCCTCATTTATCCATTTTTCATAAGTTGTTTGGTTACATCTCCAATATCTGCCTGGCGGTGGTTTAACTTCTAATCCACTTGGCGTCACAATGGTAAATTGACCTGCGGAGTAATACTTACCAGCAGAAAGATTCTCAGCTTTCCATGGGCCTCGTGGATCACTATCTGGATTTTTAAATTTAGCTAATTGTTCTTTTGTCCTCTCAAACCGACCAAAACTCAATTTTGCTTCATCCTTACAATAAACAAGAATATGATCATGAGTATTGGATATATATTTTGCTGTCATATTTGCAACATAAGCTTTTTGCCAAACTATGTTTGCAACAAAATTATCCTCACCAAAAATCTCGTCACAAATCTTTTTTAAATTACTCTGCTCATTGTCATCAATGGAAATAAAAATAACCCCGTCATCCCGAAGAAGATTTCTGGCAAGTTTCAACCGGGGATACATCATATTGAGCCAGTTGGTGTGGTACCTGCCGGACTGCTCATAATTGCTGGAGAATTTACATCCTTCATCATCAATCTGTCCGGAATATTTTAAATAGGTCTCCAGATTATCTTTATAATTATCAGGGTATATGAACTCTTTCCCGGTGTTATAAGGCGGATCAATATAGATCATTTTAACTTTTTTATGATAGGACTTCTGGAGCAACTTCAACACTTCCAGGTTATCGCCTTCGATGAACAAGTTACCAGTGGTGTCCCAGTTTTTACTTTCATCTTTGCAGGGCCTTAAAGTGCCTGTTGAAGGGGTTTGTGCAATACGCCTGGCCTTTGATTTCCCATGCCAGGTAAAATTGTACCGTTCTTCCTCAGCTTCTGCATAATCCCCAAGAGTTTCTTTTAATTTTTGAAAATCAATTTTATCTTCGGTGAAAATTTCCGGAAAGATCTCTTTCAGTTTATCTATATTTTCCTGAACAATATCTTTGCTGCTGCCGTCGGTCTTCGGGTCAAGCATTTCCATTTTTTGTTCCGACATTTTATATCCTTGCTTTATGTTTTTCTATCTGTTCGGTTATTTTTTTTATCTGCATACTCAAATCAACCTTGTGGCTGAATTGAGTTTCTTTTTTTAAGCTTGAACGTAACAGGTTTTCTTGCTGCTCCAGACGGTATATTTCCCTTAGTTCTTCCACCCTGTCAACATCTGTACGGGCATCCATTGTGTAGTTTCCGCTGATTTGGGCACAATTAAGGGCTACAACCCTTTGAACAAGGTCAGCATACCAGTCATAAAAATGGTTAAAGGAAAAATTATTACTGTCAAGACTTTTAAAAAAATCTACTTCCCCATCAGACGGGCTATCCAGGCTTATCCAAGGGGTATCATGAACCGTTTCCACCATAATTTTTTTTTGATCCGCCTGATTGATCCGTTTTAATGCCAGGTTCAAGGCGATTGAGGTGTTATGTTTAAAAACAATCATGGTCGGATAGGGGATGGCCCGTTGAATGATCTGGGCAATTTTTTTATGGCGAAGGGGATCTTTGAGCAAGACATCAATAATCGCGACTTCAAGATATTCATAATCCTTGGTTTCATAACCGGGAATATTGATGGTTGAAGGTTTTAGGGTATATCTCCACTCAATGTCGTCAATGTCGTTGGCAAAGTTTTTTTTATCGGCTGTATTGAGTTTTGTATGGGCATAGAAAACCTTTTTGAATATGGGTTTACCCAAATAACAGCTGTCTGGTATGTTCAATGCCGCATAAAAATCAATCATCTGAGCTCTGCTTCAGTACAAGGAAACAAACCACTTCAAAATCCTCTAACCCTTTAAACGTATCTTTGCAAAGGGTGGTTCCCCCACGACTGAAAAGACTTTCCACGCCCTTTTCTTCCTCTTTACCGATGATGGACTGGATGGCGATTTCCAGCATATTCCGGTATGAGATCATCTCCTCGGCGTTATGGGTCTCTTCATTGAACATTTCCATGGCAACCGTGTTTGGCGTATTTTGCCAAATACACTCTTTTTTTAAGATATCCAGAATCTTTTTTGCATGGATAAAATTCAGATTAATATCACCATCCTCTGTGACATAAGTACCCAAGCATAAGTTATTCAACATTATTATCATATTCTGCAAATATTATTATTTAAATTGATGTTTCTCTAATTGAAATTAATTTGATGTTTTGAGCCTACTGTAGCCAAAATTTTTTCGAGTTCTTTTGTTAAATTTTCATGAGAAAGATATGCACTAAAGGGCAACCAGTGATATTTGATAAATCGCCAAAGTATTTCGATAAGGTTTAGTTCGGGAGAATATGGTGGAAGTCTTTTAATAACAAGCCCTTTCTCCTCCCATTCTACAATTTTTTCAGTAAAACAGTTGCTGGTATGAGTAGATGCATTATCGATAATGACAACTGTCTTTTTAGTCAATGACTCACTAAATTTATCGAAACATGCAACGACAACTTCACTATTGACAGAACCATTAAAAATAAAGGACTCAAAAGCGTTATTCACTGTATCAAGAAAGCCAAGAACATTGATCCTGGGGCTTCTGGATGAGGGGATCTCAAGGTTTGTTCCTATAGGTTGCCATGCATACGGTATCGATGGAGTAAGATCAAATCCAGACTCATCGAAATAGTATAAATTTATTTCACCTTTTTTTTGTTCTTCCTCTAAATTTTCGATTTCTTTTTTTGCTTTCTCAAACTCCTTTTTATCTTGTTTGGATTTCAAAGATTTTCGAACACGCTTCCAGCTCAAACCAGCGTTCCTGGCAGTACGCTTCAGTGTGTCTGCACTAATTTTTTTACCAGTTTTAACGATCAATATCTCTATTACTTTTTTTATCGACTTTGGGTCTTCTCGAAGCAAATCAATAGCTATGTCTTTCTCATCTTCAGTTAACTTAGAAGGTCTCCCGCTTCTAGGCTGATCGTATAAACCCTCAAGACCGAATTTATGCCACGAATCAATCAATGAAGACACAGTATCCCTGTGTAATCCATGGATATTTGTTATTTCTTCTATCGTGTATTTTTTATTACTGAGAAGGAGACAATGTGCTCTCATACGAACGCGAGAGGATGGATCATTATTCATAGTATACTTTAATTGTTCTATTAGCTTTTCTGTTAAACCAAATATTCTTTTTTTAATAATGGGCCTCCTTTTTGCAAAATTTATTATATATATTTATGTTTTTTCATGTTTTTGTCAAGAATATAATTTTAAAAGCGTAATAATACCGAAGAATTTATGCCTGGGTACTTATCGCAAAAATCAACTGGCCAATTACGAAGGCTATTACGCCTCTATTGTTTATTGTTATTTTGCCGCTCTTGGCTTGGATGTATGTGCGGAAGACACTACCAACCATGGTCGCATTGACATGACGGTGAAATTGGGCAAAGATATCTACATTTTCGAATTTAAAGTTGTGGAACTGCTTGCAGAGGGCCGGGCCTTGCAGCAGATCAAAGACAAAGGTTATGCTGACAAGTACCGCACCCAAGGTGCACGAATCCACATGATCGGGGTGGAATTTTCCTGCAAAAAACGCAATGTGGTGCGCTTTGAGGTGGAATCTGACAAAATTTGATGAAAACTGGTGAACCTTAAAATGCTGTTTTTGACCCCGAAAAGTGGGTTTTAAGAGATAAACAGAGCTTTTTTAAAGCAATTAAATTTTAAGGCTCATCGCGGATTCGTGTGAAAATCATTAAGACAAACAGTTTTCTAAAAACTGAATATTTTGAAATTATTGAGTTATCACAAAATTATGTGAAGCTTTTTGTCATGGAATCACACTAATCCGCTATGAGCCAATTTTAATAACAAATACTTATCTGGGTCAGACCCCGATATACCCGATATAATGGAGTTCTATGAAGGTATCCATCATCATCCCCGCTTTTAATGAAGCTGCATCCATTGGGGATGTGGTTAAAAGTATTAAAGCAACATATCCTGATTTTGAGATCATTGTGGTGAATGATGCCTCATCTGATAACACCGCTGAAATTGCGGAAAATGCCGGGGCAAAGGTGCTTTCCCATCCATATAATATAATATTGGCAATGCGCATCCATTAAGACGGGTATGAGGGTGGCAACCGGTGATTTCTTTGTGACCATGGATGGGGATGGGCAACACAAGCCTGAAGATATTGAAAAACTCCTGGCAGAAATGCACACCTATGATATGGTTGTGGGGCAACGCAATTTTTCAGGTCAAGCATCCTTGGGCAGATATATGGGAAATTTTTTTTATAATGGGTTTGCCTCCTATGTTACTAAATTCAAGGTGAGGGATCTGACGTCCGGGTTCAGGGCAGTAAATGCGGGGATGGCAAAAAATTTTTTATATCTTTTCCCCAACACCTATTCTTATCCTACCACCCTTACCCTGTCGGTTTTAAGGAGTGGAAGAAGCGTAAAGTATGTTCCGATATCCAGCAATAAACGGCAAAAAGGAAAAAGCGGTATTAATTTAAAAAGGTAAACCCCCGGCTTTGCCGGGGAGACTCCCAAAGTTTGACATTTACGGGAATATAAGAAAGTCTCCAAAACTGTGAACCGCTCAAAGATCACAGAAAAGGAGACTTTCAATGAACAACAGTAGAAAACTAAACCATACGAATTATGATTGCAAGTATCATATAGTTTGGATTCCAAAATATCGGAAAAAAGCTATATACGGCGAGTTGAGAAAATATCTCGGTGAAGTTTTTAGAGATTTGGCATTACAAAGGGAATCAGAAATCCTTGAAGGACATCTGATGGGAGATCACGTTCATATGCTGATAGCAATACCACCGAAGTATTCAGTGGCTCCAGTTGTCGGTTACATTAAAGGGAAAAGCGCTATTCACATAGCTCGAACTTATGCTGGCAAACGTCGCAATTTTGTTGGACAAAGTTTTTGGGCCAGAGGTTATTATGTTTCAACAGTTGGACGAGATGAAGAGACTGTAAGAAAATACATCCAAAAACAAGAAAACGCTGATAAAAAAATAGATCAACTGGAACTTTTTTAACCACCTTTAGGTGGTTCACAATACAAGCCTCCGGTTCTGCCGGAGGTCGCTGACTTTTTCCAACGGGATATCTAACAGGGTTGCAATCTCTTCATCTGAATGGCCTGTTTTTCTCATCAGGGTAATAGATCGTTTTTCCATCTCATCGATTTTTTTAAAGCGGCTTCCTTGGCTGCTTTTTCTTGTTCCTTGGCTGCTTTCTCCTTTTTGAAGGCAATCAGGTCGCGTTCCCTTGCAAGTTTCTCCTGTAGCAGAGCCTTTTCAAGTTGCCTTCTCTGAGCTTCCTCTCCCCGTCGTACCCGGAGCCACTCTTCATGAAGACGGTATTTTTCCCGAAGTCTGTCATTTTCTGTAAATGTATGAAGCATATCATGCACCTCCTTTATCCCCTTATTGGCCGCCACAAATGAATTGAGCGGGGCAGCAAGGTCTTGATCATTGCCAAGATAATAGATCCACTGCTCAAGCTGATGGCTGCTGCTACAGCTATTGGACAGGGGAATCTGTCTTTCCCCGGATGTTACCCGGGTACAGTCATCATCAAATTCAAAACAGGCAATGAACTTCTTCAGCTCTGCATAATACAAATGCCAGTGATTCAACAATGGCTGGTGATTCCGGGTATTGAGCATGGCGTAGTGGTGGAACCACTGTTTTCTATCTCCCTTATCCCTGAAAAAATTCTCCAGCAACAGGTGAACGCCATAGCAGGGTTTCAGGTCATTATAATTTTTGTCCTTGCTTTTCTTAAGCTGGTCCCGGTACATCCCGGCAAGATAGAATTTGGAACGTCGGGTATAATCAGGACTTTAAAGCACCTGCATTTCAAGGTCGATCCATTCTTTGCTGTCCACTTCCTGGAGGCGGAGATCCAGGATTCCCTGTTTTTCCATTGTAAAGGGCTCTGATTGATCATAGGGATTCATAATCAAAACATTTGTAAACTTTGGACCGGACGGATGGTCATGACCATCATACCCCACCATGGCATTCAAAAAAGCAAGAAGTGGACCGGTATGTTCCTGACGGCCGAAAATCCATTTGAACACAATGTCGTTGTATAATTTTATTTTCACTTTAAGCCTTTTTTGAGGCATCATTCTTTGTCAATTTACACTTGTTGGACCAATGATCTTGTTATTCGGAAAGCACTCTCCAAAAAGTGTAAAGTATTTTTGGTTTATATGAAGGACGTCCCTTTTTTATAGAATAAGCTATTCAATACTGACGTCAAGCTTTAAATGAACGTTCAGGCGGTTTCATGATAATTATCAGTGAGGTGGTTACCCACAAGGCCTTAAAGTGATGTTTTTACCTCCCAAAAGTGGGTTTTAAGAAATGAAACAAAGCCTTTTTAAAAAATTTAACAATCTTAGGAAATTTGGGTGTAACCCAGTCGGTAACAGGTAGGGCTCAGACCGACTTTTCTGTCAGGCACTAATTATGGGTTTGCATTGGCCCAGACTCAAAAGATCCCGATAATCTGGAGATTCTAAAAACAATTATCCTGTGTGCATGGTTTTTGAACACCTTTTCCATCGTATAGTTTTTTAAATATTTCGGTTCAGGCCATTCTCCCTTTCTTGCTTGATATACGACAACATTAAAACCTTGCGCGGCAGCCTGCTTGAAAATTTTCCCCAACACTGTAACGTCTTTTCGAGATTTCATTTTTCCCATCATGGCTTTTGGGAACCATTTTATTTTATTGAAATAAAAATTAAATCCTATATTATAGGGGTAATCCATACCGGTAAAAAAAATTTTGTCATTTGGGTGTTTTTTCTTGAGCCATTTCAGTGTTTTTTTGTAGGGATAGTAATGTTCTGATGTATCACATAAATAGTTACCCCAAAAAGGTTTTTTGGTGCCATCCCGGTTGACTGGGGATAAAAAAATATTTATGGAAATAATCATACTTAGAAGTAGCAGGGATATTTTTTTCTTATCGCAGATAAAATTGAGGCCTGCAATGGTAACGGCCAGGATTGTTGGAACCAGAAAGAGATTAAATCTGCTGTAGCCTGCATAATCAACGCTGTCCAGAATGTTGGAAAAAGTTATTGTTGCTATTGTGAATAAAGAAAAAAATAAAAATTCATATTTTTTTTTGTATATGAGGATAGCTCCTCCAGCGATGAATAATATTGAAAAAAATCCGAATTGATCAAACCAAGAACGGATGATCGCAAGATATGGCTCGGGTGTCATTAGGTTGACAAATTTTGGGAAAAAGGTTCTCGATACCTTGAAGTGAATTCTATAGAAAATGTAGATACAGGCCGGTAGAGAAACGCAAAAAATAATTTTCAAGTCATTCCATAAAAGAGACAGGTTAATGTCAACTTTTTTCCTGAAAATCTGTTCAATCCGAATAACCAACCGAGAAACGATGAATGAAAATAGAAAAAAAATAACTGTCTCTTTGATAAAACCGGTCAATATCAAGGCATACCAGCCGATTCTTGTTTTAATCGTTGTGAAGTCGTCTTTCAGTAATTTTTCAATATCCAGGCAGACGATCAACATGAGAAAAACAGCGGGCATTTCAAGATAAAGAATTGATGAATAGTAATAAAGAACCGGCATAAATGCAACGGAAAGACCAAAAACAAGCTTTATCCGCCAATCCAAGATGTTATATGATTCCATACATTTCCAAGCGATAAAAACAGTTGATAAAAAAGGAACAACTCTATAAAACACCTCATGATACATACTGGTAAAAAACGATCCAAAATACGGAACAATCGCTTGAAAAAATCTGGAAACATAAGGATATCTTAGTATTGAATAAAAATTTATTGGAGAGAAATAATTGTAGAGGGCGAATAACATGACCACCGCCGCTCCCGCTGGAACGACTATCTTGGACCGGCGCCATCCGGCGTATATAAAAAGAAGACATGACAAAATTAATGGGAAAAACGATTGGGGTTGTTTCAAAAAATCCTGAACAATGGCGATATGATAGTCTTCGTCCCCGCGCCATGGAATGACAGAGTTGAGCGGCATGTAATTGAACGCGCCAACAATCAACAGTAACAGCAAAAATGACAATATGCCATTCCAGGTTATTTTTATTTTGGTATGTCCGCTTGCTGTAGAAGACCAGAGAAGGCCGATCAGGGCGGTCAGTACTAAAAGTAAGATCGCCATCTGGGTCGACTGGTTGATCATCCAGTACGGAGCAGCGATGTATGCGAGACTGAAAAAACAAAAAAGAATTGTCCTGATAAATGCGTTGTGAAAAGGCAGGGACACTAATAGCTTAGTCAAATTTTCCTCCAGTAGAAATCCTGACCCAGAGAGCCAGGCTTTGGGTTAAGCCCAGAGAGCATGGTTTATTGTGAGGTTGCAGAATCAATATGCATAAAAAAACAGCGACTGCCCCAAACTTTGGAATTAAAATTGCGTGTTCGTTTAAGACCCACTATTTTTCAAAAACAAATTAGGTGCCTTCGGCCCCTAACTTTATAAAGGATTATCTGTGAACAAGCAAATATTACAGGTGGCTGTGCAAGGGTTGAACTCCAAACAATTTAGAGGGGCCAGACTCCCTACCTCCTTAATTCCAAACCCAATGTTCAATTGTATAATCACTACCTGGCTGAAGGCCAGACCCCAATTACCCAATTTTGGTTCATTCTCATGTATGAGCGGTGACTTGAGAAGTGGGGAATGAAAAGTAATGCTGATAACGAAAAGGACAAATACATATGAAAAATCATTCACCCGATAATTTAATGGTGATTCATAAAGATAACAACCCAGCTGAAGAACTCTATCGAACCAAACGTATAGCGCATTGGGATGGAGTGGCCCGGAAGGGACGTATCGGAAATTGTGGGTTGCGATCCAATTACCAAAAACATCTTCATGCCATGTACCGTTTTTTGATCCCCGAAGGATTACGTGTGCTTGAGGTTGGTTGTGCTGAGGGCGAACTGCTGGCAGTGCTAAAGCCAGAGATTGGGGTTGGAGTTGACTTTTCTGCGGCAATGCTGAAAGTAGCACGTGATTGCCACTCGGGATTATACTTCGTAGAGGCTGACGTTCATCGTCTTGTTCCTGATCTGGCACCAGAATTGTCTAATAAACCCTTTGATGTAATCATTTTGTCCGATTTGATCAATGATTTATGGGACGTATTAGAGACACTCAGTCACCTAAAACCCTTTTGCGCAGCACACACGCGGATGGTCATTAATTTTCAAAGCCACCTTTGGGAGCACCCCTTTCAGTTGCTTCAAAATCATAGCAACATCACGCCGCGACTGGCACAAAACTGGTTCACTCCCGCGGATTTGAGAAATTTGCTATATTTGGCCGGTTTTGAAGTCATTCAAGCTTTTGATGATTTTTTATGGCCTTGGCAGACCCCTCTCATTACCCGTTTGTGCAACCGTTACCTGTCCAAGCTATGGCCTTTTTCCATCTTGGATTTAACCCATTTCATGCTATGCCGACCTGCTGCCAGACCACTGGTGACTCCTTCAGTGTCCGTTGTCATTCCAGCCCGCAATGAGTCCGGTAACATTGAGGCTGCATTGCAACGCACACCAGAAATGGGATCAGAAACAGAGATCATTTTTGTGGAGGGCAACTCCACGGATGACACCTGGGATGTCATCCGGGATATGGCTAACAAGTATAAACACAGGAAAATAAAGATGCTGCGTCAACCTGGGAAAGGTAAGGGCGATGCGGTTCGTACAGGATTTGATGCGGCAGAGGGTGAAATTTTGATGATTCTTGACGCGGACCTGACTATGCCCCCGGAATCACTCCCCCAATTTTATGACGTCATTACCACAGGTAAGGCCGAATTCGTAAATGGGGTTCGCTTGGTCTATCCACAGGAAAAAAAAGCAATGCGTTTTCTGAATCTGTTAGGGAACAAATTCTTCTCTCTGGCCTTTTCCTGGATGCTGGGACTGCCCATTAAAGACACCCTGTGCGGTACTAAGGTGCTCTCCCGGGAAATTTACCGAAAAATTGTCGCGAATCGATCTTATTTCGGTGATTTTGATCCCTTTGGTGATTTTGATTTACTCTTTGGCGCTGCCAAATTGAACCTGAAAATAATAGACCTCCCAGTACGCTACAGGGAGAGAACTTATGGAGACACCAACATCTCCCGCTGGCGCGATGGGTGGTTGTTGCTGCGCATGCTCGCCTTTGCCGCTCGTCGAATCAAATTCAAACCATAGGAACATAACCCTTGACTACCCTTTCAGTTACTTGTTTTCAGCCAGCGTTTCTTTGCGTAGGCTTCTTTCGGGGTGGATCTATCAAAGATGGGTCTTGTCTTTGAACAGATCTGCCAGATGCGTTTTGAACGGTCGGGGAACTTCA
>Ga0307929_1001773_pt1 | contig 15321 bp, 13 predicted proteins | sample AceLakmetage1330_FD_203160 | JGI IMG/M metagenome (GOLD analysis project Ga0307929, IMG submission 203160) | Saline water microbial communities from Ace Lake, Antarctica - #1330 | ecosystem: Environmental > Aquatic > Non-marine Saline and Alkaline > Saline | place: Antarctica: Ace Lake...
ACTCGTACCATCGAAGCTCGAAAAGACGCTCCAGCGGACGCTCAGAGAGCCTGGCTTCAGAGCAGAGTTACCAAACATTAAACAAAAGACACTCCTCATCTGGGGACGGAACGATGCCATTACGCCGATGAGATCTGCACGTGTATTTGAGAAGGCATTGAAAAACAGTGAACTCAATGTAATTTCCGATGGGCGACACGGACTTCACAAAACACACGCAAAAAAAATCTCCGAATACGTTACTAAATTTCTCAACGAGAAATGAATCCTCTTGAAATTCTCCTTACTCTCGTCCTTCTCATTTTGGGAATACGAACGACCAGTTGGCATCTGCTCAACTGGCAACTCCGCGAATACCGACTCGATCGGATGCGAGCGCATCTGAAAACGGAAGATGGAAAACGAGACTTTGTAACCCTCTGGTATAATTTTTGGTTCTTCAAAGGTATTCTTCCTCGCCCAAAAAAGTCTGGACGAATGCTGATGATTATCGGAACGTTCCTCCTTCTCAGTTCCGTTCTTCTCTATGGACTTCTGTATGTGGAGGTAATAATGACGGTCCAATATCCCCTCTTATTCCTTGTTGCGATCTGGGAAAGAACGACAACGGTAACCGTAGGAATTGCTGTCGCCTTGTCACAAATCCCTGTCGGACTGGCACGGAAGGTTTTGTTTTTGAAGGCGAAACGAATTGTGAAGAATTCAAACGTGAAACGAATTGGAATCACTGGGAGTTTTGGAAAATCTTCAACGAAACAAATATTGATTCATTTGTTGCAGTCTAAGTTTGGTGCACAGAATGTGCTCTACAATCCTGGAAACGAAAACAATGAAGTCGCCATTGCGCGATTGATCATTAAGAATGAATCGTTTTTCCGCTCCGGAGCGAACAAATTCTTCGTGGTTGAGATTGGTGCGTACCGAAGGGGCGAAATCAAAGGCGTGTGCAAATTCGCACAACCTCATACCGGACTTCTCACGGGAATTAATGCTCAACACATTGAGCTCTTTGGTTCACAACGGAATATTCAACGGGCGAAGTTTGAGTTAGCGGAATCAGCAACGGAGAAAGTTTTCTTTAATGCTGACAGTCCTCTTCTCCGAGAGATTGCGGAGGATCGGAAGATTGAAGCGACGAAGATTCCTCTCTCTCTTTCCACAGCACGCAATTTAAAAAGTGAACATCACCAGAGCACCTTTGAGATGTACGGAGAAAAAATAACTTTGCCATGGAGCGGTGAGTTCTTTGTTTCCAATAGTTTATTGGCGATTGAATGTGCTCGTGAGTATGGCATGAGTGGAACTGAAATTGCGAACGCATTACCGAAGTTACCCCCACTGGAGAAAGCCCTCAACATGAAGACATTGCTGTCTGAGGCGACATTGCTAGAAGATTTGTACTCTGCCAATCCCGACGGTGTGATGGGAGCGGTGAAGCATCTGGGGACCTTTGGAGGAAAGAAAGTTTTTGTCGGTATTCCTCTCAGAGAACTGGGAAAAGAAGCCAAAGAAGTACATCGAAAAATCTTTGTAGCGTTGGAAAAGATGAGTGCGGAAGTCTTCTGGCTCAAGCCTGATTTTTCAGAACTCGGACAAGTCATTTGCGGATCACTCTTTCACGGAGATGATATTGAAGGGCTGAAGAAGATTCTCAAAACACTCAAGAAAAACGATGCGATTCTGCTTGAATCTCGTCTCCCACAAACTATTGTGAAATTGTTCCAATGAAACTCGTTTCAAATCAAATCTCCCCACACTTTCTTCTTCCCGATGCCTTGCATGCGGTGAAACAAATTGTTGTCGGAAAAAAAGACATCACTATTCCTCTCAAGCAATATTTGCGAACTGAGAATGTGAAGTTTTTTAACTCCGCCAGAACGGCGTTAGCCGAGATTGTACGCATCGTAGGACCAGCATTGAAGGATGAGAAGAAGATTGGAATTCCGGCGTTCTCATGCGCTGTGATGGCCACTCCTTTTCTGACCGCAGGCAGAGAAATCTGTTGGCTCGATACTGATAAGAATGGAAATATTTCTTTTGAAGACTTTGAAAAAAAATCAGATCAACTCGGAATGGTTCTGGTTCCTGATACCTTTGGACAACCAGCGTGCTTGGAGGAAATTTTCGCGGTGGCAAAAGAAAAACGAATTTTTGTTATTGCTGATGGCGCGCACGCATTCGACACGAACACGAAGAATTGCCATGCAAAAATACTGAGTTTCGGACGAGAAAAGGATGTTTCGTGTATTTCAGGAGGAGCCCTTCTCTGGCCCAATACCTCTCCCTTTTCGGTGCAATTTGATGGGATTGATCTTCCCTTGCCGAGCAAGTCATGGACGATTCGTCACTTAATCCAACCAATGGTTTTCGCACTCACATTGCCGTGGTGGAATGTCGGGGGGAAATACATCTCGGCCGTTTTTAATAAGAGCAAAATCCTTCCTCGTGCGGTTACTGCCAGTGAACGAGAAGGAAAAGAAGATTTTCCGCGCCACAGGATGCCACCTGAAATTCAGCATGTTCTGCTCCGAAATTTGCGAAAACGAACTGACGATCTCAGTCGACGATCCCTCATGGCACACGTGTGGGAAGTGGAGTTAAAGAAGATATTTCCAGACGCCATCATCACCATTCCTGATAATTCTTTTCGAGTTATTCTCACAGGAGTGAATCGAGAAATTATTGTGTCAAAAGCGAAAAAAATTGGGTTTCACCTCAATGAGTGGGACGGCGAACCGATTGCTCCTTTCGGAGTACAATTGGAAAAATTTGGATACAATCGAGGACAATGCCCACACGCTGAGGACTTCTCTCGACATTACGTTACCTTCCCTACAAATAAGCGAACGACCGAAAAAGATGTGAAACGTTTTGCGAACTCCCTTGCTTCCCACTAGAATCCACCCCGTATGAATTTTGAAATCAAAGAAATCTCAGCATCCCAGCTCCAAGAATTTTACGACAACTTCAACGGTCCGAAGACTTTTTTACAAACCGAGAACTTTGGAAAATTCCGAGAACAGTTAGGGGAAAAGAACCTTCGTCTTGGTATTTTTAACGACACCCAAATCGTTGGAATCGCGCAGTGTCAGAAGATTTCTGCACGAAGAGGCACGTTTCTCCACGTGGCGCATGGGCCGTTAATTGAGAATGGAGATAAGAAGGCACTGGCTTTCTTTTTGAAAGAAATCAAAACCATAGGTCGCAAGGAGAACTGTGATTTCGTTCGTGTTTCTCCTCTACTCAATGAAGATACGCAATCAACATTTACCGAACAAAAGTACCGAACCGCGCCACTCCACATCAATCCAAACCGAACCTGGATTCTCGATCTCACACAGAGCGAGGAGGATTTGTTAAAAAACATGAGGAAGTCTACACGATACGAAGTGCGAAGAATTGAGAAGTGTGGGATTAAGACAACTCAGGGACAGGGTCTCAAAACATTTTGGAAACTGCACAGTAAAACGGCCGCTCGGCAAAAGTTTGTTCCCTTCTCTCGGAAATCGACGGAATTGGAATTGAATATTTTTAACAACGACTGTCAGATATTCTCAGCTTCATTGGAAGGAGAAGACTTCGCGAGTTCTGTGATCCTCTACGACAAGCACGCTGGATATTATCATCAGGGAGCGTCAATCGTTCACAAACTTCCCTTTGCGCATGCGACACTCTGGTCTGCGATTTTGGAGGCGAAGAAGCGAGGATGCACCGAATTTAACTTCTGGGGTGTCAGTCCCAAAGAGTGCAAAGATCACCCATGGACAGGGCTTTCACGATTCAAACGAGGATTTGGTGGCGAGGAACAGCTCTTTCTCCCCGCTCAAGATATTCCTTTGACCAAAAAATACTGGATCAATTTCGCAGTAGAAAAATACCGAAAGTGGAAACGGCATTATTGATTTTTCCTACTCAACAAATACACTCTCCCCGATTTTTAAATTACAAAAATGGCAAAAATAACGATTAACGATAACGCTGGAAAGAAGGTCTCAGACTTCGATGCAACAAGTGATGAATCGATCGGAACACAAGCGCAAGATAATGGCGCTCCAATTCCCTTTTCCTGTGGAGTGGGCGCATGTCGAGCCTGTGTTTGCAAAGTGAAGAAAGGAAAAGAATTCATTGACCAAGAAGCCATCGGTCCAAAGCATATCCAAACGGAAGACGATGAAATCCTCTCCTGTATCAGTGCGGTGAAGGCTGATGCTCCTGAAGATGCAGAAATCGAATTGGATGTAGAAAACCTTTAACAATTTTCGATTTTCGATTTAAGACTCTTTAACTTTTAGACTTTTCTACTTTTAGACTTTTCTACTTTTAGACTCTTCTTTTTTTGACAAATTTCTTTTTCTTCATACACTCACCCCGCTTTTCAATTCGCAATTCGTAATTGAACATTCTCTTACTGACTGAACCATGGCACGAGCAACTAAAAAACGACTCTTCTTCGCTCTCTTCTGTACCGAGTGCAAAGACAAACTTGGAAAGATGATGCAAAATTACAAAATTTTGTTGAACATTCAGAATCAAAATCCAAAGGAGGTAACAATGCGAAAATACTGTTCACGATGTAATAAACATCAAGTACACAAGACAAAACAAATCTCTCGTGCACAGAACAAATAATATCTCGTTCTGACTTTTAATACCGCTTATTCATTACGTTGATTTTTTTTTGCGTGTATTTTCCTTTTGTGTAAAAATTATACTTGATGAAACAATTTTTTAATCGGCTTTCGAATAAGATAAATGAGATAAATGAGCTTCGGCAAAAGAAAATAAAAGAAGAAAATATTAAGCACCACGTCGCTCCTAAAAAAGAACACGCCGACGTTCAAAAAGTAGAACTTACAATTTCAAGTACCACTATCGCGAAGGTACTTATCGTTGTATTTTTGTTTCTCATCATCGGACAACTCGCGATTCAACTACAAAACATTCTCATCATTACACTGGTCTGTTTCTTCCTCGCAATGGGACTTTCTCCGATTGTGAGTTCAATGGAACAAAGAAAAATTCCTCGACCACTCGCCATATTGATTCTCTACATTCTTTTCTTGGGAGTGATTGGAATTTTGTTTTACCAAGTCGTTCCAATCCTCGGAGAACAGCTCTTCGCCATTGCACAGGATTTGAAATCAGCCTTTGGAAGCGATCAAACAAACTATCCTTGGCTTCAAGAGGTCTTCACACGATTCTCTTTTGATCCAACCACTGCGGAACAATTCATCTCTGACAACCTCACGAGCATATCGAAAAATCTCAATAGTGTCGCTGGTTCTACCTTCAGCATCCTGAGTGGTATTTTTCAAGGGGTCTTTAACTTCCTCTTCACACTTGTCGTCCTCTTCTTCCTTCTTATGGAACGAGAACAAATTGGACAATTCTTCCTCGCGCTCTTTCCTACAAAAGAACGAACGTACATCGAAGAAAAAACGATTCGTATTCAAACAAAGATGGCATCTTGGTTCCGAGGACAACTCATCCTCATGGTGTCTATCGGGCTTTCAATGTACATCGGGATGAAGATCCTCGAATACTTCTTTGGAATGCCATACGCGGCCACTATTGGACTTCTCGCGGGAGTAATGGAACTCTTCCCATATGTGGGGGTTATGACAACATACGTCCTCGCAGGGCTCATTGCGCTTAATATTTCTTGGATTCTTTTCTTCATCGTTATTGGATGGGTCGCCCTTATTCAATTCTTGGAAGGAAACCTCCTCGTTCCATTGGTTATGGAAAAAGTAACCGGTCTCCCATCCGTCGTGATAATTCTCTCTCTGGCTATAGGAGGTACCATTGGAAACGCCTTCGGTGGTGTACCGCTCGCTATTATCGGAATGATTATGTCGATTCCTATTGCGGCTTCTGTCGGTATCTTTGTCGGTGAATACGCACGGAGAAAGCACTAGGACTTTTGAATTGTTATGCGTGCAAATCGGACAGCATTTTCTGTGTCCGTGAAAAAATGAACATCATATTCTGAGAATATATGCGCAATAGATTTCTCTTGTTGCGGGAGGAACTCAAGCCAGAGTTCTTGAAATCGAATATTCTTTTCCTTTAATTGCACAGCGAACGTTCGTAATAAATCGAGGCCATCCGTACCTGAGAAGATAGCCTTCCGTGGCTCTTTGGAGACCTCTCCTGAGACAGAAATGTTTTCAGGGACATAGGGCAGGTTTGCGACGATAATGTCGTACTGCTCGTTTGCTTCGATTTTATCGAGGAGGTTTGATCGGAGGAACTCAATGGCAGGCTGGTGTTTTTTTGCATTCTTTCGTGCCACCCGCAGCGCACGCGAAGAAATATCAAGCGCTTGTACCATTGCCTCTGGGAAATGGTGTTTCAGAAAAATCGCAATGATTCCCGATCCCGTTCCCACATCAAGAATTCTTTTTACCGAATCCTCTCGCGAAAACCCGCAGATACATTCGCACAGGATTTCTGTCTCATCACGCGGAATAAGAACGTGTTTATTTACCGCTATTCGGAATCCAGCCCAATCTTTATATTTTAGAATTTGAGCCATAGGAAAACCTTCTAGTCTCTTTTGAACACATTTTTTGTACAATCTTTTTTCTCCCCATGACAGAGGAAAGTCTGGATTTGTTTTAAGAAAAATACGATCCTTTTTCATCACACCCGCAAGCAGGACTTCTGCTTCAAGTTTCGGATTCTCCAAATATTGAATATCTTCTTCTCCCCACAAAAGCGCTCTCCGGATATCCATAGTAATACAAAAAAGCATCCCTCTTCTAGCAGAAACATGCGTGAATACCTAGCTCAAAAATTGTTTTCGTTTTGCTTCTGTTCGGTGCATTTCTCTCACAACTGCTGCCTCTCTTTCACTAATCTTTCGTGGCTTCTGTGAAAAATATCGCAATCCTCGGAACTTTTGCATAAGTTTTCGAGATTTTACATGAGAAGAAAATCGTTTGAGCAATTTGTCTCCTGACTCACCGTTTCGTTTAGTAACCTTTATCATCGGGCGGAATTGTAGGTTTCAAGAAATGTTTGTCAAAAGTTTTTACGGTCGAAAAAGGATTTTTGTAAATTCCCGATCTACAAACTTAATCGGAGCATTTCGATAGGTTCCATTTCTATCTGGATTTTCCTTCTGGAATGTACTAATCATTGATCCCGTTGCTTGAAACAAAGAAAGCTTTCCATATCCTTCTGCTGAGTAGAATTGATTCGCGTCTTGTGGTTTCAGATACCCTCGTACAACAAGTTCTTCCCCCGCTCCAATAAGTACGCCTCCTGCTGTTCCGATTCCTGCAAGGAATATATTCCCAGTTCTCCCGACAGCAACTTCTTTATCAATCCCCATACCTCTCATTCGAAATTGAAAACTTCCAGCTGGTCCAATATTCGTTTTTTCAAACAAAAGTTTTAGTTCCATTGAATGCAATTCGACTCGATCATCAAGCGTATTTGAAATACGAATCGTTCCCATATCAACCCAATCCGAATCGCTTCGCACTAACACTTCATCTTCTTTCGGAACCACATTCATGCTCACCTGTTTTGTTTCAATATCATATCCCTGCATGTTGGGATTAAAATCACGAGGTTTGATAGCTACTCTTCGACTATCTACCCTTTGTGCATACGATCCAAAATCATTAGAAGAAGATGTTCCCAAAAGCCTTGGCTTTCGAAGAATTTTTGCTGCCACCCATGCTGCATCCGCTCTATCTACCGGATCTGATGGATTAAACTTACTTGATTTTGTTCTTATTAAGTCATTCGCAGCAAGGGTGAAAATTGGTTTTGAGAACCATGCTTTTGAAGGAACATCCGTATATCCAGGATTTTCTTCTCTTTCAAGCGAAAACGCTCGCATAATAAGTGTCGCCCATTCTGCACGATTGAGGTTCTGTCCTGGACGGAAGGTTCCGTCAGGAAATCCTGTAATCCATTCTTGATTTACCGCTTCCTCAACTGCCTTTGCAAACCATGCATCGAGTGGTACGTCTTTGAATTTTGTGTCTCCCGTTGCCCCTGCTTCGGCCAAATCAATTCGTTTTAATCGAAATAAAATAACCAATGCCTCCGCACGGTTCAAAACTTGATCAGGACGAAAGGTATTATCTCCAAATCCGGTCATAATTTTTTCTTCTTGAACAGCATCCACGGCGTCTACCGCCCATGTTGGAAGCAGTGCATCATCTGAGAATCGCAAAGCGTCTGCTGAAGGAATCAGTAAAGTAAAGAGAAAGAGGCTGAAAATTATTAGTTTTTTTTGCATGTATTTTTGTATAAAGGCAAGCTGGATTAAGGGTACGAGATTTGATTTTTTTTGCAAATTACGCTAAAAGGACTCCTGTGAAGAAACAGAACATCGTTTTCATAGGTTTCCGTGGATGCGGAAAGACGACATTTGGACGTGCTTTCGCGGAAATAAACAATCTCCCGTTTGCCGATCTTGATGAAGAGATTGAATTTGTCATTGGAGAAACCATTGCTGAATTCGTTGGAAAATACGGATGGCAAGTCTTCCGAGAAGTGGAACAACGAGTTACACACGACTTTTGTCGTAATTTCTCAGGAATTCTCGCTACAGGTGGTAGTACAATTGAAAACTCAAAAAACTTTCAAAATTTAAAGAAAACAGGAGTGTTTGTCTTCTTGCACACGAACTTTAGCGACGTACGGAAGTACTTGCTCACACAAGAAGCTTCATACCGACCTCGACTCAACCCTGATATTTCTCTTTCACAAGAGATTGATCAGTTTTGGAATCAGCGAAAAGGGATCTATCAAGCCAGTGCTGAAATAGAAGTAACCCCAAGTCTCAAAGGAGATCCAAAAAAAGAAGCTGAAAAAATGATGCCAGTACTGGAAGCACTCTTGCCTGAAGTCCCGGAAAAGAAACGAATCGCAATTCTTTCATCAAGTAATGGAACGACCTTCCAAGGGATTCTTGATGCCCATAAAAAAGGACGAATCCCAAATGTTGAGATTTGCCTTTTTCTCACGGATCAACCAGATTCTGGAGCGCTTGCGAAGGCAAAGAAAGCAAAAATTAAAAATATCGAAGTACTTCCTGAAGCCAAAGGAATGTCCCGTGAAGAATACGATCGAGAATTGATGAACTTCCTTCGGGAACACAATCCTGACTTCATCTTGCTCGCAGGATGGATGCGAGTTCTTTCAGAACTCTATTGTGAACAATTTGGAAACATTACGATCAACGTCCACCCATCGCTCTTACCGAAGTTTGCAGGGCTTAAAGGTGACGAAGTGCACCAGAAGGTTCTTGATGAAGAAGAACGCTACACAGGAGCAACCTTGCACCGTGTGAGCAAGGATGTGGATGCTGGCGAAACAGTCCTTCAACGAAAAGTACTCGTAGATGAAGAAACTGATACCGTTGAAACACTCCGACAAAAAGTACAGAAACAAGAAGTGCTTGGATTCTGTGAGTTCCTGGAGCGACGGTAAATCTACTTTCCCTTTTTATTAAACTGGTTCCATATTCGTTCCGATGTTTCGTCTATAAGAGGGCGAGCTGGTCGGATTATTAGATTTTCTATTTGAAGCTCCTTTTTTCCGTTAAGTATCGCTTCTGAAATAGGAGCATGTTGATCTTCACTGGGTGCATAAATAAAATCTTCCCATATTGGATATCCATTTTCACTAATACCACTTTCTGAAGAAATAAAGCTTATTTTTACAGCTTTATCAGGTCCTTTTCTATGATATCTTTTCGCTATAAATTGATTATTTACCAAACAAAGCCCCTCCCCTTTTCTTGATGCTACATCGAAATTTTTATCCATTCCTCCGCAAGCAAAACCTGCTTCTCTCTTTTCTCCCATTCGAACTTCTATTTTTTTTGTTCCAATTTTTTCTTTTAAAAGTTCTTGAAAATCCAAAGAAAAACCACTCATTGATGAGTCTGAATGGTATATTTGAAAAAGTTTAAAGAGTTCTGTGTCCATTAAAGACGGATTCTCTGTAAACATATGCATAAAAAATCCACTGGTAAATATTTCTTTAAATGCATCAATGTGGTTATAGAATAACCATGGACTCTTCTTGTGTATGGTTAAAAGTCTTTCTCTTAGTTTTTTATCAGAAACATATTCACGAGCTATCTCGACATATCGAAGCCAATAGTTAGGATCTTCCTGAAGAATACCTTCAATAATTTTCGAAACTTCTTCTGCTGCAAAAAACGGTTTTAGTCGTGAAAATTGTGGTATTAAATCTGATTTTTTATCTCCAACAATATGAAGAATAGCGGTTTTAATAGACTCAAAATCGCCCACATTTTTATCAATAATCTGATTTATCGTCTTCGTTTTTAACATTTCATATTTAATATATAATGTTTGAAGAAAAAGTCAATAGGTTTCTATTGTTAAAGCACCTGTTAAAAGGTCCGGACCCTTTTTTGGGATTCGGACCTTTTATTTGTATATCTGAAGCGCGTAACGGGAGGCTCGTCACTTCGTCCCGCCCTCTCCCTTGTCTTCCCGGAATTCCGAAGGAATATCCGGGATCCATTATCGTTAAGGAGTAACGGGGTACTCAGTCGTTTCACTCCTTCGTGACGTCGTCACATGAAAAGAAAATCCACTATCCCACTTTGCGGGACACTGGATTTTTTCTGGAGCGCGTAACGGGAGGCTCTTACGTGCTCATTTCACCTACGGCGAAACTGCGCGGTCGAGAACGCCACAATATTCGTTTCACTCATTTGTGGACGCGAACCCTGTGGGTTCTCCTTGTGAACATTAGCAAAAAAGGACTGCATCCTTCGGATACACTCCTTTTTTGCTGGAGCGCGTAACGGGAGTCGAACCCGTATCTCAGCCTTGGCAAGGCCGTATAATGAGCCACTATACGATACGCGCGGATTTTAAAAGACATGACCCCGATCCCGCTTAGCGGGACCAGGGCCGGAATCAATCTACTCTTTTACTTTTTCTTCTGTTTCTTCGATTCCTGTTTCTTCGCCATCTTTCGTCATGGCTTCTGTTTCATTTTCATCAACAACTTCTTTCACATCCTCAGAGTCTTCGATAAGAGTTTTCTCTTTCGGAGCTTCTTCTTTGGCAAGACGATCAGAAGCCGTTTCGATTTTCGCGACTTCTCCGTCTTGCAAGAGATCCACCTTGAGTCCGAGTGCTTGGAGTTCTTTCGTCAACACGTTGAATGATTCAGGAACAGACACCAATTCAATTGGTTCGCCCTTCACAATCGCATCATATGCCTCTGCACGACCGTGCACGTCATCTGACTTAATCGTAAGCATTTCTTGCAATGTATATGCCACACCGTATGCCTCAAGTGCCCACACCTCCATTTCTCCGAAACGCTGTCCTCCGTTTTGCGCCTTTCCTCCGAATGGTTGCTGTGTAACAAGTGAGTATGGTCCAACGGAACGTGCATGCATTTTGTCTTCCACCAAGTGGATCAACTTCAACATGTACACCGTTCCCACAACAGTCGTGTGATCAAAGGCTTCTCCTGTTCTTCCATCGAACAATTGGAATTTTCCATCTTCTGCGAAATCATTTTCTGTCAAAAAGTCTTTAATCTTGTCGACTTTAATTCCGTGAAGCACTGGCGTTGCTACTTTAATTCCCATTTTTTCTGCTGCTATTCCGATATGCGTTTCAAGCACCTGCCCAATATTCATACGAGATGACACTCCAAGTGGATTAAGGATGATGTCTACTGGTGTTCCATCCTCAAGATATGGCATATCTTCTGACGCTACGATTCGAGAGATCACCCCCTTATTTCCGTGTCGTCCAGCCATCTTATCTCCGACTTCCAAGTGACGCATTTGCGCTACTTTTACTTGAACACGTTTGATAACACCTGTCGGCAAGTCGTCTCCTTCGTTTCGATCGAGAATAGACACCGCGATAACCTTTCCTCCAGATCCCCTCGGGAGTCGGAGTGAAGAGTCTTTCACGTCGTGTGCTTTTTCTCCAAAGATTGCTCGAAGCAATCGGTCTTCCGCTGTCAGTTCTGTTTCTCCTTTTGGCGTTACTTTCCCTGCCAAGATATCTCCGGCAAGTGCTGTAGCCCCTACTCGTACCAATCCGATTTCATTCAAGTCTTTCAATTTTGTCCCGGCTACATTTGGGATATCAGCGGTCAATTCCTCTGCTCCCAATTTTGTATCTCGTACATCCAATTCGTATTTCTCAATATGGATTGAGTTAAAGAGTCCTTCTTTCACAACACGGTCAGACACGATCACCGCATCCTCATAGTTGTATCCGCTCCATGACATGTAGGCAACCGTGAGGTTTTGCCCAAGAGCCAATTCTCCGTTCTGCACCGCAGATCCGTCGATCAAAACATCTCCTTTTTTCACCTTCTCTCCTGCTTCCACTCGTACTCGTTGAGTGATACAAGTCGCTTGATTTGTTCGGTAAAAGTTCGTCACTGGGAATGTAATTTTCTTTCCTGATTTCCCAACAAAGATAACCTCATTCGCATCAGCGTATTTAATTTCTCCAGATTCTGGAGCTCGTACTGATTGATCATGAGATGTGATTCCTTCCATTCCTGTTCCCACAACCGGAGATTGTGGTTTAATCAATGGAACGGCTTGTCGTTGCATGTTTGATCCCATCAAGGCACGCGTATTATCGTCGTGCTCTAGAAAGGAAATAAGTGATGTTGAAAGCGACACCAGTTGTTTCGGTGACACATCGATATGTGAAATTTTTCGCTCTGCGAATGAACCTGGTTCGTAATTCTTTCGAGCTGAAATTGTTTCTTTTGCGAATTCTCCTTTCTCAGTGAGCAATGTATTCGCTTGCGCAATACACATTCCCTTTTCGGCTTCCGCATCATAATACGCCACGTCTTTCGTTACGTATGCTCGCACAGGCACTTCTTTGATATCTTTCAATTTCTTAATTTCTTTCGCTGTCTTACTATCGATAACATCCCCTTTCTTTACAACAATCTTTCGTCCGTCTTTGATATCTTCTCCTGCCATTCGACCTGTTGCCTCTACTCCATCATTCGCTGTTGTATGAAGAACAGTTCGGTATGGTGTTTCAATAAATCCGTATTTACTCACTCGTGCGTACGACGCCAAGTGAAGCACCAAACCAATATTCGGTCCCTCTGGCGTGGTCACTGGACAAATACGTCCGTAGTGAGACGGATGCACATCACGAACCTCAAAGGATGCTCGTTCTCGAGAAAGTCCTCCTGGGCCCATCGCTGAAATTCGTCGTTTGTGCTCTAGCTCTGCCAATGGATTTGTTTGATCCATAAACTGTGACAATTGTGATGATGCAAAGAACTCATGCATCGCCGCTGTAATTGGTCGGCAGTTCACGATTTGTGTCGGTGTTACTTCTTCAAGGTCTACAATAGACATTCTGTCTCGAACAATTCGTTCTGTTCGAAGAAGTCCAACACGGAATTTGTTTTGTACCAATTCCCCAACCGCACGAATTCGACGATTCGCAAGGTGGTCGATATCATCAGCGCCTTGTCCTTCTCCTTTGTTAAGAAGAATAAGTTCACGCACCATTTCGATGAAGTCTTCAATGAGGAAGACTCGTCCTTTTGGGTTATCTTTTGTATTGAGTCCGAATTTTTTGTTGATTTTGTATCGCGCAATCGGTCCGAGATCGTATTTTCGGTGATTGTGGAACATCTCTTCCAAGAACGCTCGTGCATTCTCTGCAGTCGCCAAATCTCCTGGACGGATTCGTTTGTATACCCCTTGCCATGCTTCTTTCTCATTTTCTGATTCATCTTTGAGAATAGTTTTCGCAATAGGATTTTCTTCTCCCATGTCTCCCAATTCGTCTTTGAAAAGGGCAAGAATTTCTTCGTTTGTTTTGTATCCGAATGCTCGTAAGAACATTGAGACAGCAATTTTTCGTTTTCGATCAACCTTTACCCAGACAAGTCCTTTCTTATCTGTTTCGAGTTCCAACCATGCTCCTCGTTTTGGGATCATCTTGGCACTGAATGTTCCTGGGATGGCGTTATTTTTGGCAAAGAAGATACCAGGGCTTCTCACAATTTGAGAAACGATAATTCGTTCAATACCGTTTACAAGGAAGGTTCCTTGCTCGGTCACTTGTGGAATTTGTCCGAAGTACACATCTTGCTCTTTAATTTCTCCCGTCTCCAAGTTCGTCAACGCAACGTGCGCTCGAATAATAGATTCGTAAGAAAGTCCCTTTTTTCGACAAAGGGGAATATCATATTTTGGAGGTTCGATCTCATAATCTTTGATCTCTAATCGCAACTTTTTCCCAGTCGCGTCTTCAATCGGATTAATTTCATCTAACAACTCACCGATTCCGTGGTCCAAGAACCATTTATATGATTCTGTTTGCACTCCGATAAGATCAGGAAATGGAAAGTCTTCTTCCACGTCCGTAAAGAAATATCGACCGTCCGCTGATTCTTTAGTGGGGGTCAATTTTGCGGGAAACTGTATGGTTTTTTTTGCCATTTTTTATTAAGTAAGGAATAAAAATGAAGCAAGAAAATCACGAAATCACCCTTTTTAGGGGGCCTCTTTCCCGAGAGTTACTGCCGAAAACGAAAGATAGTAGCTATCACTTCGACGGGAGTGTAGTGACAGAGTATGGTATGTCAAAAGTTTTTAGGGATTTTTTTCCTTAATAGTAGGGGCAAGGCATGCCTTGCCCCTACAGGGTTAACAAGGGGTTTAAACCCTTTGTTAAAAAGGTGTTCTCTTTTTGTCATCCTGAACCATATGCTCAACTCGATTGGGTATTGTTTCAGGATCAAGAGAGCGGGATACTCTCCTGACGACTCCCCCGCAATGCGGGGTCGTCTACTCGAGGAATTTGCATCTTCGTTTCACTCAGTGCAAATTTTCGAACCCTGGGCTTGGGTTCAAATCCCATCACAAAAGCAAAAAAACCGAAGAGACAAGCCCTTCATTTTTTTATGCTGGCGGAGAGAGCGGGATTCGAACCCGCGGTACAATTGCTTGCACACACGCTTTCCAAGCGTGCGCATTCGACCACTCTGCCATCTCTCCGTAATTTGAATAAAACCGATAAGAACGCGGCGATTGTACGAAAAACAAGGCGAAGGGCAAATCATCACCTCTTGATCCTGAAACAAGTTCAGGATGACAAAGGGGTCCGGATAGTTTTTAATTCTGTACTCGATCTTTCAACCGCTCTCCCCCATCCTCCACATCCACAATCACAAACACCTCATCCCCCATCCGCACGAGTGAGTTGGTTACGAAGGTAACGGTGTCACCTTTTTTCGCGTTCTCAATAACTTCCCCCTCTTCATCTCGCAGTTCGGTAATCTTCTGCTTCA
>Ga0307929_1001774_pt1 | contig 15306 bp, 12 predicted proteins | sample AceLakmetage1330_FD_203160 | JGI IMG/M metagenome (GOLD analysis project Ga0307929, IMG submission 203160) | Saline water microbial communities from Ace Lake, Antarctica - #1330 | ecosystem: Environmental > Aquatic > Non-marine Saline and Alkaline > Saline | place: Antarctica: Ace Lake...
CTTATTTTCTTGCAACAAAAGATGATATTTTAATTAAATTTGGAAATTCAGGAATAATCACCTCAATGTATAAACAAAATAATGGTTCTATGTATGAATTATTAAAATTAAATGCACTTGGAAAATTTGATATTATTGACAGTCAAAGAATTCTTGAATTAATTAATTCAAATATTTCAGATAAAAAATATGCTGATAGTAATTTATTATCTGCTGCAATTAATTATGCTTACGACTCGGTTAATTCTTTACCAGAAGATAGAAATAAAGTTATCATTCAAAAATTTAACAATTTTGATGCAAATAGAGTTATTGCTAGAGTTAAAGAATTTAGAAAATTAGTTCATTCCGATTCTATAATTCCTGATTATAATGATACAACAACACCTATAATTACGATCATGGATGGTTGTTTAAATAATTGTATTTATTGTCCTGAAGCTAAAAAATTTGTTAGATATTCAAAAGAAAAAATAAAATTCAACATCAATTTAGCAAAAGAAATTCTTGAAAAATATCATCCTAATATAAAAAATGATATTAATGAAGGATTCATTAATGGTTCGGATATTTTATGGTATAAAGTACTAAAATCTGAAATGGATCCTTTAGAAATTATTGCCGCATACAAAGAAGCTTTTCCACAAGTAAATAAACTTGGAACTTTTTTCGGTATTGATAATCTTAACAAAGTTAGTCAAGAATATTTAATTAAATTAAATAGAAATGAAGGTTCTAATAATCCTGCTCAAATTAATAATTGGGAAGGGATAAGAACAGGATATGTAGGTATAGAAACAGGTCATGAACTTGGATCTAAATTAGTTGGTAAAGATCATTCTTTTGAATTCAAAAAAAAAGGATTATTAAAACTCATAAATTCAGGGATACTTACAAAAGAAATTTTTCAAATTGGTTTATTTGGAAAAGGTTTTTATCCAAAACCAGAAGATGTTGGGAAAAAAGATAAATTCATTCCTGTAAGAGAAACTTTAGAAGATTCAATAAATTTAATTTTACAAACTAAACCTTATAGAATTATGTTTTCAGAATTTCAAAATTTACCAGAAATTAATTATCAGAAATTCATAGATAATGGACAAATTGTGCCTAATAATACAAAAGAAGATACTTTAAATGAAGTAGATTATATTTATGAAAGATTAAGAAAAGAACAACGTACTAAAGGTATTAGTTGGCAAGGTCAAGAAAGACACCCTTTAAATCAAAATGTCCCTATAGAATTTTCTTATGAAGAATTTGTAAAAGGAAGTTTCCAGATACAAAATAATTAAATAAAAAAAGAAAAAAGAAATTCTTTTTTAATCATTGATTAGTTTTAAAAAAGTCTCAAAAAAAATAATAAAAATTGATTAGTTTTATAAATAATTAAACTATTTTAAGAATAAATATGAAAATTTTGTTTATTAATCCAATAATTGATTTAGATTTTTTTTATAAAAAAAATAACTGTAATGATCCTAGTTATTTAAATTTAGGAATTCTTTATTTAGCATCTATTGCTTTAAAAAAAAATCACCAAGTCATGGTTAAAGTAATTCATAGTTCCATGGTTAAAAAAGTAATTAAGAAATTTAATCCAGATCTTGTTTGTATATCTTGTATGACTCCACAATATTCAGAATCTAAAAAAATTGCAACTATTATTAAAAAGATAGATCCTAATATTAAAACTTTTTTAGGCGGTTATTTACCAACTAATAAATATGATTACATCTTAAAAGAAAGTTCAGTTTTTGATTATTTATTTTTAGGTGAAGGAGAAATCACATTTGAAAAAGTATTAGATAAAATAAAAAATAAAAAATCTATAAAAGATATTAAAGGTTTAGCTTGGAAAGAGAATTCTATAATTAAAACAACAGGAGAAGGTGAACTAGTCAAAAATCTAGATTCATTAATATTTCCAGCAAGGCAATTAGTAGACTTTAAGATTCCAGAAATAGTTATATCCAGAGGTTGTAAATATAATTGTAAATTTTGCAGCATAAAAGAATTTTACAAAAGAACTTATAGACTGCGATCAGTAGATAATGTTATTAAAGAAATAAAAAAGTTATCAGCCCTTGATTATAAAATGATCAAAATCTCAGATGATAATTTTGGACTTAATAAAGAATGGTTAAATGAATTCACAAATAAATTAGTGAAAAATAAATTAAATAAATTAGAATATCAATTACTGACTGATATAAAAAATCTAAATTCTGAAGGAATTAGTGATTTTATTTCAAAGGTTAATGTTAAACGAATTATGACTGGAATACAAACAGTTAATGAAAAAAATGCACGAGCTTTTGGATTAAGACATGATAATGCTTCAATAAGAAAACTTTTTAAGAAATTTGAATTTAAAAATGTAAAACTAGAATTATACTACATATTGAATCTTGGAGGAATGAATGAAACCATAGAAGATATGAGAAATGATGCTAATAAATTTTATAAGTTAATAAGTGAATATAAGAATACTAAAATTGGAATTGGCAGTATTTTAATCTTAGAATTATTTCCAGGAATAGAAATAAATAAAGAATTTGAGAAAGCTAAAATTAAAGCCAGTAAAGATTGGATTTTATACCAAGCCACTAGTTGTAATTATGAAATGAAAAACTATTCTTCAAAAGAATTAAATGATTTTAAACTTGAATTTAGAAAGAAATTTGCAAAATATTATCCACCAACTGAAAAAAAATTATTTAAGCAATCTGGCATAGCATATCTAATAACTATTATTCGAGCGAAACTTTCATTTAAAACAAGAATTAAAATATTATCATTTGTAATTCTTAATAAATTATTTACTTCAAAAGATAATCCTACAATAATAAAACAAATGTTAATTAGATTTTTCTAAATATTTTGTTCTCAAGTAAGAATTCAGAAATGGTTTTAATTTATCTTGAGTTTGTTTATCTAAAAGATCATAAGTAGTAATAATATGTCTACAATTTTTACTTCCACATTTACATTCCATCTCTAACTTTTTTTTGCCAAAAGTTATTGTTTCTATATCTAAAGCAGAATAATCAATTAAAATTTCTTCTCCTTTTTTTATATCTCTTGCTGCAACTAATTTTCTATCATCAATTATTCCAACATTAGAATCGCAAGAATGATTCATATACATCCATGGAGATTCAGGAGTGATAAATCTGTATTTCTTCCCATCTCTTCCTAAAGGACCCCAATGTTCTCTAATTTCTTCAGGATAAGATTGTGGATCTTCAGTTTCTATAACTTCACCAGTAATATTTAGAACTAACTCGCCTTTGTTAAAATCATATAATGCAAATATTCCTTTTCCTTTATTTGGTACATCTCTTATTTCAACATTCATAAACTAATTTTTAATTTGATTGCTTAAATAGATTTCGAAAAGAATTAATAAAAAATTAATAAAAAAAAGAGAATAATAACTAATTAATTAGATTTTAGTTTCTTATTAAAAAGATACCAAGTCCAAAGTCCAAATATTAAACCACCAATTAAAAATATCACAGTAGTTACTAAAATGAATCCTAATGAAAAACCAACACCCATAATTAAATAAAATATATTCATAAGTACTGCCATAGAAACGCCCCAAAACAGAACACCTCTCTTTAAAACATAATTCCATTTTCCCATTCTAAGAAATTTTTGTATTTGTTTGAGTCTTTTTTCATTCATCTTAATTCAAACTATTGAATTAGAAATATTTAAACTTTACTAAAATGATAGATAATAATTTATCCAGTACAAAAATTTATATACTTATCGCCTAATTAAATTATCTAAACATTCATACTTTTATCTGGGGGGATATTGAAATGGAAGAGTTCAATCAAGGTAAGTTTAACAAATTTGTAGAAACAAATAACGTATATGGTTTCTTTGACGAAGCAATAACGCTTAAATCTGGAAGAAAATCACATTTCTATGCTAATTGGCGAAATGTTGTCGAGGATGCATTCTTAACAGATATTTTATCTGATTTTGTTTTAGCATTTGCAAAAGCTAAAAATATTGAAGTTGACACTTTTTATGGTGTTCCTGAAGGCGCTACTAAGCTTGGAGTAATTACTCAATTCAAATATGCCTTAAATTCAGAAAATTTAGTTAAAGGAAGTCACATTCTTGCTATGGGTAGAGCAAAACCAAAAGAACATGGTGCTCCAAAAGATAAATTCTTTGTAGGTATGCCTAGAGGAAATGTCATTGTTATTGAAGATGTTACCACAACTGGAGGATCTTTAATTACATCACTTAAAGGATTAAAAGAAGCAGGCGTGAATGTTGTCGCAGTTTTTAGTCTAACTAATAGAATGGAAAAAAGAGATGATGGTTTGAGTGTTAAGGAATGTATTGAATCCATGAATCTAAAATTCTTTTCTATGAGCAGTTCACTTGATATGCTTCCAATTATTTACAATAAACTAAATCCAGGAGAACACATTGCAAAAGCAATTGAATCCGAGTTTGGCGAATATGGCGTTGAGCCACTAAAACTTTTAAAATGAAATTTTTAGGAAAAGAAATATCAGGAAAATTTACTATTCCTTCAGGAATTGTAACTACAGATGTTAAAACAATTTTAAGAATTGCAAAAGAAATTCCTCAAATTGGAGTCATAACAACTAAAAGTGTTTGTTTAGAACCAAGAGAAGGGAATCGTGAACCAATTTATACAAAATATTCAAATGGTAATTATATGAATGCTGTTGGTTTAACAAATCCTGGTGCAAAAGAATTTGCAGAGCAATTATCAAAAATTGAATTACCAAAAACAACTTTCTTATTAACATCTATTTTTGGAAAAGACAAAGAGGAATATGTGCAAGTAGCAAAACTATTAGCTCCATATTCTGATGCTTTAGAATTAAATTTATCATGTCCACATGCAAAAGGTTACGGTATGGCTATGGGTCAAGATCCTAATCTTGTCAAGGAAATTACTGCAGCTGTAAAGCAAGCGGTTGATATTCCAGTTATTCCAAAACTAACTCCAAATACTGCAAATTTTGCAGAAATTGCAAAAGCCGCAGCAGAAGGTGGAGCAGATGCAATTTGCGCTATAAATACAGTTGGTCCGGGATATTTTGATGTTGATGGCCATCCTGTTCTTTCAAATAAAATGGGTGGAATGTCAGGAAGTGGAATTTTACCAATTGGTCTTAAATGCGTTAAAGAATGTTATGAAGCAACAAAACTTCCAGTAGTTGGATGTGGCGGAGTTAGTAGTGCTAATGATGTCAGATCTTACCAAAACGTAGGAGCAGAAATTATTGGAATTGGATCTGCACTTACTGGTCTTTCAACTAACGAAATGAAACATTATTTTGCAAACATGCAAAAGGACTTAGATAATAATACCAATGAAGCTGTTAAACTTCTAAAAAAGACTAATATGGGTTTTGAGAAATTCACTTTAGTAGAAAATCAAAGATTAGCAGATGATCTTGCAATTTTAACGTTTGATAGGAAATATGATATTAAACCAGGAGAATTCATTTTTGCATGGATTCCTGGAATTGGAGAAAAACCATTTTCAGTTCTTGATGATAATCCATTAACATTAGCAATCTTAAAGATTGGTTGTTTTACTTCTAAAGCTGTTGAACTTAAAAAAGGAGCAGAAGTTTATATTAGAGGAAATTATGGTAATCCAGTAGAAATTAAAGAAGACCAAAAAATAATTCTTGTTAGTGGTGGAACTGGTCTTGCTGCAAATTATCACATTGCAAGAGATTTTCCTAATACTGAATCTTTTGTTGGTGCAAGAGATAAAGATCATTTATTTTATACGGAAAAATTAGAAAAAGTTTCTAAAACATTCCTTGCAACAAACGATGGAAGTGTTGGACATGAAGGATTTGTTACTGTTCCTTTAAAAGAAAGACTTGAAGAATTAAAAGGCGAGAATCTTGTATTCTATAATTGTGGTCCAGAACCAATGATTAATGCAGTCACAAAGATGCAATTAGAATATACTAGCGCTGATAAAATTTTCAATGCAATTGACTTTGTTACTAAATGCGGAGTTGGAATTTGCGGAAGCTGTTCAACAAAAAAAGGTAAAAGACTTTGTGTTGACGGTCCATTTATAGGTGAAGATGATGAGAATTGATCCACATGTACATTTTAGAGATGAAGAACAAAGACATAAAGAAACAATAGAACATGGACTTTCAATTGCAAAAAAACAAGGAGTAAATATTGTTTTTGATATGCCAAATACAGTTAAACCAATCTTAAGAGAAGTTGATGTTAAAAGAAGATTAACTTTTGTTCCAGAATCTGAAAAAGATAGGTACTATTTATATGTTGGAGCTACAAGTGATGAAGAACAACTAAAAGAAGCTACAAGACTTGTTAAAGAATACAAAGAAGTTATTGGTGTAAAAATGTATGCTGGAAAATCAACTGGTGACTTGGCAATTTTAGAAGAAGAAAAACAAAAGAAAGTATACCAAGTTTTAACCAACGAAGATTATACAGGAATAATTGCAGTTCATTGCGAAAAAGAATCATTTATGAAAAATACTTTTGACTCAACAAGACCAATAAGCCATGCTGAATCTAGACCTAATATTGCAGAAGTTGAATCAGTAAAAGATCAAATTAAATTCATTAAAGAAACAGGATTTAAAGGAACACTCCTTGTCTGTCATGTTTCGTGTAAAGAAAGCTTAAACATAATTAATCAAGCAAGAAAAAATATGAAAATAGTTTGCGGAGCAACACCACATCATTTAATGTGGAGTGATGAAATGTTAAGTAAAAGTCATGGTTTACTTTACAAGATGAATCCACCACTTAGAAGCAAAGAAGATGTAGAAGCATTAAGAAAAGGACTTCTTGACGGTTCAATTGATTGGATAGAAACAGATCACGCACCACATACAATTGGAGAAAAATTAATCGATGGCTTTCCTTCAGGGTATCCAACATTGTATATCTACAAAGAGTTAGTTGAAGATTTATTACCGATTTGGGGACTAGATGAAAATAGAATTAAAGAATTAACTTACACTAATATTGTAAAAGCATTTAACTTAAAACTTGAGGAAAATTAAAATGGAATTAAGCGATAAAGAAAAAATTGCAAAAAGTAAAATTTGCCTACCACTTGACGGATTAAATACAATGGAAGAAGTAGAAGCAAGAGTTAAAGAATTAGCTCCTGTTGTTGGAATGTTTAAAATTGGAAAAGAATCTTTTACAAGATTTGGACCAAAAGTTATTGAAATGATTCATTCAAATGGTGCCGAAGTATTCTTAGATCTAAAATATCACGACATACCAAATACGGTTAAAGGAGCTGCAAAAGCTGCAACAGAATTAGGTGTATATATGTTTAATATTCATGCATCAGGCGGAAGTGAAATGATGAAAGCAGCACTTGCAGGTGCAAAAGAAATTAGCGCAACAGGTAAACGTATGCCTAAAATTATTGCAGTCACAGTTCTAACAAGCATAGATAAAGATATCATGAATAATGAAGTAAATATAGTTGGAGAAGTAGAAGAACAAGTATTAAAACTTGCAAAACTAACTAACGAAGCAGGACTTGATGGAGTAGTTTGTTCTGCAGCAGATTTATATTCGATTAAAGATAAACTTCCAAAAAACTTCATGTTTGTAACGCCTGGAATAAAAGGACCAAAAACAGGAGCAGGAGCAGATCAAAAAAGAGTTTTTACACCTGGAAATGCAGTTGTAGATGGCTCAACAATTCTAGTAGTAGGAAGAGCAATTACAGGACCTACAACACCAGAAGAAAGAATCCAAGCAGGAAAAGATATCTTAGAAGATATAGCTAAAGTTATTTAGAAACTACAAAAGAAAATACAATGCAACCGGAAGCATTATGCAACCCATGCCTTGCGTTCTCGTAACTTTTACTATTCCAGGAATTATTCCTATTGCAGTTGCAACCACAAGTACAAGCAATCCCTTCCAGCCTGTCAAAATATAAGTCATTACAATAAGGAGTCCAATCACATATTTTATTGTAAGTGAATAATTAATTTTAGTAATTAATTTTGAAAACTTCTTCGCAATATTAAGTGCTAAATATATTGATGCGCCTGCTGCAATTAACGTTACTGCTAAAAACAAAATAATCACTGACAAATTTATTTCAGGTAAGATTTCTTTTATTGCAATCACTGCGCCATTCCTTGCTTTATCATATAAGTAAAGTGTAATTAGTGATAAAATAAAATTCACAGTATTTATGCTTCCAGTAAGTATCATAAAACCTTTATCGCCTAAGTTTTTTGTTATTTGTAGCGATATTACTGCTGCAGTTGCAGAACCAACACCTGGAAGTATAGCAGTTAGAAAACCCGAAAGCTGTCCAGATAATAATGATTTCAAAAGTAATTTTTTAGGAATCTTCAAATCAGTCTTAATCTTTTGAGGAGGTATGCCGCTTGACTCATTTAAACTTATGAGGAGTGTTGATATTCCAAAGAGTCCCGAAAGCATTGGGAAAAGTGGATTTTCTAGTCCTGGCAAATTTAATACAATTAATCCTAATGTTCCAGATATTGCAAAAATAAAAAATGCCCAAAGCTTTTTGTTATCTCGAAGTATCATAAAAACAATTACTGCAACTAAAAGATATCCAATGTATGCAGAAACATAATCATATAGATATTTTACAATAAACAGAAAAACTGGGAAAAATATTATGCTCATTATTGTGGCTCCAAGCGAACCTATAACTGTTAATTTCAAAGCAACATAACCATGACCTGCTAAAAGGTATCGATGTCCTGGCAAAACTCCAAGTACTTGATCACTTTCTGGCGCTCCAAGATATATTGATGGAATCGGATCTAAATAACTATGAACTACGCTCATAGAAATAATAAAACAAGCAATAGCAATCAAGCCCATATAAGGCTGCAAAAATCCAACAGAACTTACAAGAAGCAAAGATACAAGATTAATATGAATGCCAGGAACAAGGCCTGTAATGATGCCTGCAAACACACCGAGAGTTATTGCAAAGATAATTTCTACAAACATAAAGTTCTTTAAATTCTTAAATTAATAAGATTCGCTATCTATTATCCGAAAACCGTCCGAAGTTATTTCTACGTACAAGCGCCCTTAAAACTAGAATATTTAATCAATTATACCTTCATAAAAATTAAAAAGTATGCTTAATTATAAGATTCAAAACCTTTATATACTACTAGGAAGTAATTAATATTATGATTAAACAAATAATTGAGCCTGATTATGCAGAATCTCAAAGACCAAAACCAGGATCAGGAGAATTCTCAGAATTTGCAAAATTATATGGGAAAATAGAATTAAATAAAATAGGCAGAACAGATTTGAATTTTTATAGATACGAGAATAAATTAGAAACAATAACTGAGTTTATGAAAGAACAGGGTTATGAATATTATTTGGCAGGTGGAAAACACGGAAGGCCAGATCTAAAAAGAAAAAATTATGAAACAGGATTTCTTATGATATACGATCCTACAGATCAAAAAGGAAGAATTGCATTTTCAAATGAATACGCCATCGGATATAGCATCATGCATGAATTAGGACATGCAAAAACTTTGAAACAACTTAATGAAATATATGGAGAAGGTAGACGTTTAGGCGCATTAGGAAAACATCGAACTAAAAGAGAAGCATTAAGAGCATTACATTGGGAAATATTAACTTTATCAGTCCAACGTGAATTATCAGAAGAAGTAGGAATTTACTTAACTGATGAAGATTATGAAAAAGATAGAAATGGAGTTTTAGGCGAAGCCACCATGAGAGCAATATCAGGCAGATTCACAGAACCAAATAATGAAGGATTCTACCCGCACTCAAATCACATAGAAGATAAAATCGTACTAGATGTAATTCATGAAGCAGCAGATAAAATGGGGCTGAAAGGAATGGATGATTTACTTTTGAGAAAATGAAAAATGAATTATACAAGTGCAATACTAATAGATAAACTTTTTTCTACAAATACCAATTCAATAGATAATGCATTAATAATATTTAATGATGATAGAATTGTTTACTTAGGAGAAAAAAACGATGAAATTCTAAAAAAATATTCACCTGATAAAGTTCTAAATTTAAAAGGTACAATAATGCCTGGATTTGTTAATACACACACACATCTAGAATTAAGTCATTTAGAATCAAAATTAGAAAAAAAGTCAGAAGGATTAACAGAATGGTTTAGTCAATTAGTTAATGTAACAAACAACTTTGAATTATCAGACGGAGTCGAGTATGCAATACAAAACTCAATAACTAAATTACAGGAAGTTGGAACTGTTGCAGTTGGAGATATTTCGAACACAGAAAAATCATGCAACCCCCTTATATCATCAAATTTATTAGGAACAATTTTCCTAGAATATTTTAATCGATTTGGATTAGACAAAGTAAGTCTTCCTTCAACAATAAATAATAAACCGGAAAATTTAATTAAAATAAGCTTAAGTCCACATGGACTCTATAGTGCCTCACAAGATTTAGTAAGTTTAATTCTAAATAAGAATAAACAAGCAAATAGAAAAACAAGCATTCATTGGATGGAAAATATTGAGGAAGTAGAGTTTTACAACTCACCCGATAGTAAATTAAAAAAATATTTTGAAACTAGTTGGAAAGAAAATTTTCCAAGTATGGACCACCCTTATTCATTTATTGAAAAATTTAAACAAAAATATGTTGATTCTTCAATGATATTAGTTCACAATACCCATATATCAAATAAAGACATCCTATATTTCAAACAACAAGAAACATCATTAGTTTTATGTCCAAAATCCAATTTATTCATTGGGAACCAGCTTCCACCAATAGAAGAACTTTTCAAATATAATTTAAATCTCTCATTAGGAACTGATAGTTTAGCTTCAAACGATTCTTTAGATGTTAGAGAAGAAGCTTCATTTATATATAACAATTTTAAAATTTCTGAAGATAAACTTTTATTTGCATTAACCTACGGCGGCGCTAAAGCTTTAGGAATTGAAAATGATTATGGACTTATAATTGGCGCACATAAAAACAGTTTAGTTCATTCAACAGAAAGAATAACTTCAAATAAAGAGTTCATACAAAATATTAATTCATTAAACCTAGTCCCTTTATCAAAATATGATATTTAAGATTAATTTATAAATGAGAACTAATAATTAAAAATGTGAAACAAACTATTTTAATTCATTCAGAATATTTATCAAATAAATTCCAGTCTAAAATATATTTAAAACCTGAATGGTATGGTGAAACAGGTTCTCACAAAGATAAATGGGCAAAATCAGCAATTGAAATTTTAAAAAAAGAAAATATAACTAAATTAGTAGTAATGTCAAGTGGAAATTTAGGACTTGCCATCGCAGCACAAGCTTATAAAAACAAAATAAAATGTAAAGTTATAACTTTCAACAATATTTCTAAAAAATATATTGAACTCTTTAGAAAATATCATGCAGAATTAATATCAGTAAATGATCTTAAAGAAGAAGAAATTCAATTCAATGAAGCAAAAAATGATGGATATTTTCCACTCTCACTAGATATAACACAAAGAGAAAAAGAAGACTTAATAGGTTCTGAAGGTTTCAAAGAAACAGCAATAGAAATCATAAATGATTTAGGATATTCTCCTGATAAAATAATAATTCCTACTTCATTTGCGGATCACGCCAAAGGAATATTAAAAGGATTTGAAAAAGCAAATTCTACTAACAAAATCTTGACAATACCAGAATTCATTTTAGTAAGAACAAACTTTAAAGAAGGTTTTAAAGCAAGATCTATAGCCACAGATTTAACAATGCCTCAAGTAAAATATGTCATTTCAAAAACAAAAGGCAAAAACATTTTCTTAAATAATGAAGAATTTGAATTAGGCAAGCAAATTGCTAAAGAAAAATTGGATTTAGATTTAGAACTTTCTTCAGCAGGAGCCATAAGTGCATTATCAAAATTAGACTTAAAAGAATTAAAAGATAAAACAATAATTTTGATTCTAACAGCAACAAATAAATAATTCTAACAAAAAAAAAACATAGCCATCATATTTTATCTTTAATCAAAATTCATACAAGTTTAATATCGCCTTTTGTTATAGCAAAATCATACTTTTCCCATCTTAATTTCATAAGTTCATCAAATAATTCTTGATTTGCCTCATAGTTTTTTTCGCATTTCTCAATTTGGGAATAATATGTTTTAGGAAGCACAGAGTATAAAATAAAAACCCTCCATAAATTTCGAATCTCGGTTGAAGATAAATATGGTTTAGGCATTTTCAGAAGCGAATGACTTGTAAATGTAGCCATAGATTCATTACCTGTAATAAACCCTTCCCTAATGCAAGTTTCAGTCAATTTCTGACCTGGCAAAGGTTGGAATATTGCAACTGACGCCACAGAAGGTTTTATCTTACGGCATAATTCAATTGTCTTAAAAATATTCTCTCTTTTTTCAAAAGGAAGACCAAGCATAAAGAAAGCATTACTACGCACATTCTCTCGATTTAAAATTTCGAAAGCATCAATTACTTGTTTAACAGTGCATTTCCTATCACAAACATCATGCATTATTTTTTCGGATCCAGATTCTACTCCTACACTTGCTTGAAAAGGAATTTTATATGATTTTAAGAGTTTAATTTTCTCTTCAGAAATTGTTTCAGCACGTGTTTGAAAAATAAAGGGTAAACCTATTTGTTTATACATATCCATAAAATCTTTTAACCAGGATATTGAGTGAGCTAAAAAACATTCATCCATAAACTGAAATATATCAACCTTGTAATTATCACGCATGTTCTTAAGATGAGCATAAGTTGATTTTAAGGGCCTAGATTTAACATATTTGCCCAATCCCTCATTATAATTTTTTAAAGCACTATTCCCGCAGTAGGCGCAATTGTATGGACAACCTCTTCCAATATCAACATCATATCGGTTTATAGTCTTCCCATCAAAAGGTCTGATAAAATATTTTTCTTCAAAAAAAGAAAAATCAGATTCAATAGCCCAAAGCTCTTCTGCAGAAAGTAAATTTCTCTTTGGATTAATTTTAATAATTTTTTTCAAACGATCAAAAAAAAGTGTACCTGCTATATTCTTTATATTAACATCATCATCTATTCGTTGCAATACTTCATGAAATGTTTTCTCCCCTTCACCAGCGCAAATAATATCAAACTGTCCAGACTTGGCTACTTCTTCACTTTTAAGAGTTGGATGTATGCCTCCAATAATTACTTTTGTCATAACAGGAATTTTAATCTCATTAAAAAAACTCATCAAGAACTCATATTCATGAGACAATACAGATATGGCTAATAAGTCAGGTTTAGTTTCATTTAATTTTTTCTGCAAGTCAAGCACTATATCAGAAAATTTTTGGTTAATATTTTCTTGCTTACAAAAACCAGGCTTAAATCCGCCAGCTTTTTCTTTCTCAGATGAAGAATCAATACTTTTTTCATAATTATAAGTATCAAAATAATCTATTTCCCACCCAGACTTTTTTGCAATACCTGCAAGTATTGGAGTCGAACTACAAATTGTAGGCCAATTAGCAGCATTAGGGAATAAAAATAATACTTTTTTCATATTATAACTAATAAAATATTCTTTTTATAAAAATATGTCTATAAGTTTGCATAATTTGCTTTATGAGAATTCTAACAATTTTATTTGTAATTAAACTTTAGGTCCTATTCTTTCTAATAATGAAAAAAATTCTTGACCAGTTGATGAATAGTCTGATTGAAGATATACAGGCACATCTATATCAATTGCTTCTTCATAATTAATTTGAGCTAAATCTCCACGCGCTCTAATAAATTCAAAAGTTTCTTCTTCTTCAAAATAATTATTTATTGATTTTACTATTACATCTACCATTTCATTTTGAAAGTCTTTATGAGTTAATAATATCATATCTGAATTACTACTCATAAATCCTAGTTCAATTAAAACCGTTGGCATTTGAGGATTATATTTTGCTTCGCTATTTTTGGGGGTATATCCTACTAAATAATTAGCATCCATGCATTTGATAAAATCCATTTTCCTTGGTTGATAATTATTTAATGATCTAAATATATTATTTGCTAATAAAACACTTTTATCTAAATAATTCTTATAATCATAATTTTCTGCTGGATTGTAATAAGAAATATAATTCTCATGATAGCTTGGCTGATATCTGCAAATATCTTTATCTCCATTTCCCCGATCATCTAAATTACAAAAACATCCTACATAAATATCTGATTTCATTTCATTATTATCTTCTGCACGCGAATCATGATGTAATGGTAAATAAATATCTGCTTCGTGTTCATTTGCAAATAATACTCTTTCATAGGTATCATCATAACGATCAATTAGTCCATCTTTATTAAAATCATTTCCATTAAGTAAATCTTTATCTATTTCTCGTGTCAATATTACTTCATAATCCGGTTCCAATGCAGTTCTTAATAATTTTGCAAAGTTTAAATTCATTTCACTTTCTTTGTATTTTTTTCCAAGATAAATTGTAGTTGCTCCAGGATTAAGTCCACCATGTCCAGGATCCAAAACTATTTTCTTTTTTGCTTCTTCATCCCAGTTTATAATTAATATATCCACTTCAGGTGTATCTTGTTCTTCATCATCGGCATCTTCTACTTCAATATCAGAAGATTCAACATCATCATCAGGAACACCTGTATTAGTTTCGGATGATTCTTGTTCTAATTTTTCAGTTATTAATATTTTAAATTTTTTAAGAAGTTCTAAAAGTTTTTTTTGTTCAACTAAAAAGTTGTTTAAATCTAATTTATAAGAGGTTATTCCTTTTTGCATATGTTCATTAGATGAAATTAAATGTATTAATAAAAAATTAAGATTCTGTAAAAGTTCTGCATCGGTTAATTTTTCATCTTTCATATCATCAATTAGTTTTTCTGAATCTTTGATAATTTTGTCTAGACTATAAGAATAATCATAAGTTAAATCAGGCTGATCTTTAGATTTGAGTGTTTTTAATTGAATTAATTGATTTAATATTAATACTTGTAAAGTTTCTTCGTAATTATTTTCATTCACATTTTGATCTTCAACTTCTTCTACTTTAGATCCTTTTTTATTTTGTTCATCTATTGCTTTTGATGTTCCTAATTCTAATGTTGTAATCGCGTTATTTGCCACTCCTAAAAACATTTCGTAAGTTTCTCCAATCTTTGATTTATCATTTAAGTCTTCAAATTCCTTAATTAAATTAGTTGTTTCTTCTTTTAAT
>Ga0307929_1001775_pt1 | contig 15297 bp, 12 predicted proteins | sample AceLakmetage1330_FD_203160 | JGI IMG/M metagenome (GOLD analysis project Ga0307929, IMG submission 203160) | Saline water microbial communities from Ace Lake, Antarctica - #1330 | ecosystem: Environmental > Aquatic > Non-marine Saline and Alkaline > Saline | place: Antarctica: Ace Lake...
AAATCTGCATTCCAAGGTCATTTACTGGGCGAAACCCCTTTTGACTGCCTTCTTATTGAAAATCATCTGCTCCTTGTTTTCACAGCCCTTTTTGATGACAACCAATTTAACATTCAACGAGGGTTATCATTCATGAGATGCCTAGATGTCCCATGGGGAATCGCGGCGAACTTTGGGAAAAAAGGGGTTCAAATCAAAGGCATCTCTCTTTAACATATCCGTGGGATCGCTTTGCCATCCGCGGGATTCCCTTCATAACGACCCTAAGGAAACGATATGAGCGACTGCTGCTGCAAAAAAACTGCGCGCCGAAGCGCGAACCCTGGATGACCGGCGAGACGGAAACTCCCGTTGGCAACGTTCCAACGGTTGGAACGATCCTCACCTCCCGCGACCGGAGGGGCGCGCTGAAAGTCCGCTTTGCGATTGGTCGCCACGACTATACCGTTGACCCCGGCCTCTATGCCATCGGCTCACCGACCCCCGCATCGCCCGTTTTCGTTTCCGCCAACTACAAACTCTCCTTCGACTACCTGCGCTGCGCACTCGACGACACCGACGGCTGGGTTCTCGTACTCGACACCCAAGGCATCAACGTCTGGTGCGCGGCAGGCAAAGGAACCTTTGGAACCGAGGAAATCGTCAATCGCGTGAGCAAAACACAGCTCGACCAAATCGTTTCACACCGCAAACTAATCGTCCCGCAGCTCGGTACGCCGGGCGTCTCCGCCACCGAGGTGGCCAAGCAGTCCGGATTCCGCGTGCTCTATGGACCCGTCCGGGCCGAAGATCTCCCCGCATTCCTCGCGGCCAACTTTAAAGCTACTCCGGCAATGCGCCGCGTCCGCTTCACCCTGCGCGACCGAATCGACGTCATCCCCGTCGAGCTTATCATCTGGTTCAAACAGGCGCTCGGCCTAGCCATTGCCCTCGCGTTGCTCGGGGGAATTTCCCGCAACGGCCTGAGTGTTGATGGAACGCCGCGCGCCTTCGGCCTCGTCTTTATCGGCTGGCTGACCGGCGGGGCAATCGTACCCATGCTGTTGCCGCGGATCCCGGGCCGCTCTTTCGCTCTCAAAGGACTCTGGGCAGGCCTCGTGCTCTGGGCGGTGCTTGGCACCGCCAAATTGATGGGTCCCACCAACCTCATCGAAGGCGGATGGGGGCTGATGCTGATGGCCATCGTCTCCTTCATGGCGCTTAACTTCACCGGCACTTCGACCTACACCTCGATGTCTGGCGTCAAAAAGGAAATGAAAATCGCCATCCCGCTTCAATTGATCGCGGCCATCGCCGGAACCCTCTGCATTGTTCTCGGAGGATTGAAATGAAACATCTAAAAAATGTCGCCACTCTGAAACTCGATCAGGAAGCCTGCACCGGATGCGGCCTCTGCGTCGCCGTCTGTCCGCACGAGGTCTTTGCTATCGCAGACAACAAAGCACACATCATCGACTTGGATGCCTGTATGGAATGCGGGGCTTGCGCGGGCAACTGCCCCGTGACAGCCCTTTCTGTCAAAACCGGCGTCGGATGCGCCAGCGGCATCCTCAACGGAATCTTCAACGGCTCCGGCGAATGCTCCTGCGACAAGGGCGGATGCGCATAAAAGCTTAAAAAGCGCCAAGGGCCTCGGTGATTTTCTCTTCCGTTCCGCCTTTTACGATCCAGGCCAAGACCCCAAGGCCTTCGGCGGGGCAGGCCGGTTGTGAGCCGAGTTGCGGGGTACGGATGACACCGGCGGTTGAGTAGTCGAAAAACTCGTCGGCGAGCGTTCCTTTGACGCGGTAGATATCATCCGCATGCTCCAGAACAAACGTTTCAAGAACATCGCCATTAAACGGCGTTTCGGTGACGAAGGTCGCATAGTTCGGATCGCGGCACTTGGCGTACTCTCCGTGCAGGCCACGCGGCGAATGGCGGGCGAACAAATCAATCTCCACGTCGCACTGCACCGTCTGAATTCGATCAGCTGCGGGATTCAGTTCATGAACAGCTTGCGCGGTTTCTTCGGTTTTTTCGGGCGTGTTACAATCGGTTTTGTTGATGAGCACGACATCGGAAGCTTCTACCTGCGCAAGAATGTTCGGCAATGTATGGCGCAATTTGAGAAAACTATTGGGGTCAATCACGCTGATGACGGTTGCCAGGCGGAAGCGGTCGTCGAGCCCGGTCTCTGAAAGCATCTGTTCAATCACCTTCGGGTTCGCCATCCCGCTGGCCTCGATCACCACCCCATCGACATCCGAATGCTCTGCGGCAATCTTCGTGAGCTGACCGATAAATTCGGTGACGAGGCATTTGCAGAAAATGCTTCCGCCCGGGATGGAGACCACATTCGGGTTTTCCGCCGATACGATGGCTCCATCCACATCGTGCGTGGAAAACTCGTTGATCAAATAAACGATTTTTCGGTCACGGTTTTGCGCGACGATATTTTTCAACAGCGTCGTCTTTCCCGTTCCCAAAAACCCAGTAACCAGACAAATTGGAAGCATGTCTTCAACTCCGTTTTAATGATCAGAATAATTATGGACAGAATGATTCTAGTTGCGGTTTCCAATGTCTGTAAAAATTATTCTGATCGAATTTTTAAATGCCAGCGGCGGCTTCAATGGCGGCGACGAGAGTTTTCTGGTCGGGGATGATGGAGGCGAATTTGACTTCGCCGTTGATGCAGATGGTCGGCAGGTTTTTGACGCCCAGCTTGACCATCATACCGATTCCCTGACGCACTTTAATTTTGTGCTCATTGATGTAGCAGATCGGGCTGGCCACTTCGGCGGCTTTCTCGACCGCTTCCATCATATACTGGCAGGGTGCGCAGGAGGTGGAGTCAAGTGTGATGACATCGATCAGCACCGTATTGGCCATGCCGTAGTTCGGCAGGTTAATATCGTCGAATGCGTCGGCGTCTTTAGCAGTCAGAGTTTTTGCGGCCTCGCGGGCGTACTCGTCGTGCACCATGTCGGCGACGGCTTGCAGGTTTTTAACCGGCACGGCGTATGGCAGATCGCAGCCCGGAGCGAGAATGAACCCTTTGGTTCCACTCTTCTCCAGGATGCCGATGGTTTCCATTTTTGCGTCGTCTTCGTCGCCGAGCAACAGCACGGAGGTCAGCTTAAGATTGCCGCCAAACGATTTGCCCTGCGCTTCGCACAGCTCCCGCAGGTGGACCATATCGATCTGTTCATCGACCGAAATATTGTCGGCAGTCGTTTGCGTCATCACCTCGAGATTGCGAGTCACATCCCCGCAGACAAAGATGGATGAAATGCCGCCGCGAGCACGGATGTGGTCATACACCTTGTTCATGGCCGGGGTGACGAATTGTTCAAAATGATCCGGCGAAATCTGGCTGGTCATCGGGTCGACCACACCGATCACATCCGCGCCGTGGTCGAGATAGATGTCGGCGGACTGGATGCAGATGTCGGCGCAATAATCGATGACCGCCAGAACCACATCTTCTTCATCATACATATCGAGGAAGATATCGTTGCCGAGCAGATGAAGCGCGAGAGTGAACGGGCCGCAGATCAGGCCGTAGAGCGCCGTGTCGTCACCGATCTCCTTCTTGAGCGTTTCCAATGCCTGGACAACAATCGGAAAGCGGCCTTTGGTTTCGTCGAACTCCGGCAGGTCGGCAATGGTTTTTCCTTCGGCCAGCGGATGGCTGACCACGGCGGGCGGCACTTCATCGGCCCAGTGCAAACGGCAGCCGAGAATCTCGGCTTCGACCTGCAGGTCGAACATCACCGGCAGTCCATCTGGGCGGTAAAGCTCTTTGGCTTTTTTGAGCCCTTCGACCAGCAGGTCGGCCGACTGCAAATATTCAGTCGCGGTTTTATTGATCAAGAACCCGCCATGGCATCCCACAAACGGAAGCCATGCCGGGCGTGAGGTTTCTTCGCCGACGAGGGCTTTAAGTAGCAGTTCTTTTCCATTCATATTGTTCTCCCTATTGAAAAATTACGGAAAAAACTCTAACAGAACGAAACAACATCAAATAGATAGCGACACATAAAAAGTATAACGATTTTGCTGCAAACACACGAAAACAAGATGTTTATGTAGAAGTTATATAACGATCGTGTCTTCAGGAACGGACTACTGCCTTCATTGCCTGAATGTGTGCGGGAGTGGTTCCGCAGCAACCGCCGATGATATTGGCTCCGGCCGAAACCAGTCCGGTGACTTGACGGGCCATATCTTCCGGCGTTTCCGGGAAGGTGTCGACCCCATTGATATTTTTCGGCAGGCCCGCATTGGCGTGTACAAGAATCGGCACATCCGGAGCGGTCTCACGCAGTACTTTAACAATATCGATCATGCGCTCAATCCCGTTACCGCAGTTGGTTCCGATGATATCCGCGCCGGCTTCAATCATTTCTTCTGCGGCCTGTTCCGGCGAAACGCCCATCATGGTGCGGTAGTCGCCGCTCACGGTCTGTTCGAAGGTGAAGGTCGCGATGACTTCACAACCCGTGTTTTCCTTCGCGGCTTTCACCGCCAACGCGGCTTCGTCGAGCGCGCTCATGGTTTCGATGCAGATGGCATCCGCCCCGCCCTGCTCGAGTGCGATGGCCTGGGCTACAAATCCGGCGGTTAATTCTTCCTCAGTCACATCACCCATCAAAAGCATTTTTCCGGTCGGGCCGATGGAGGCGATCACCCATTGATCATCCTTCGCTGCCGAACGCGAAAGCCGCGCGGCCGCCTCGTTGATTTCTGCGACACGTTCTTCCAATCCATAATGCGCCAGCTTGAAGCGGCTGCCGCCGAAGCTGTTGGTTTCAACCATATCCGCACCGGCATAAAAATAGCTCTGCGCAATCGCACGCACATCATCAGGCCGTTCGATATTCCACAGCTCAGGGCATTCACCGGGCTTCAGTCCTTTCTGCTGCAAAAAAGTTCCCCAGGCTCCGTCGGACACCAACACACGCCCGCTCTTCACCGCTTCAGTAATTTTAACTTTTTTCATAGTTCATCTTTCATAATTCCGGCGGCTGCGCCGCGCCCGGGAATTCATCGGGATCAAGATTCGGCAACGCGAGTGCATCGACAAACCGGTTATTAAATTCATCGGTCTCCGCCAGATGGCAGGTATCCGGCCGCTCAGAGATTTTTTGGAGGTTTTTCCAAACATTGGAAACTCCGAGAGCGGCGTAAGCGCCGGCGAGCGATCCGTTGCCGACCACGTCGTATTTTTCGAGCGATAGTTCCGGCAGCAGACCGATCATGATTGCGTTTGGAATGCGCAGATGCGCGGCGAACCCGCCCGCTAGAACCAAGCGTTCAATCTCATGTAGGCTTCGGCCCGCGCGATCAAGCAACGTACAGATTCCGGCATAAATCGCCGCCTTCGCTTTCAGGATTTGTGAAATATCAAATTCGGTAATCAAAATGGCTTCATCTAGTCCCGATTCCTCGATAGGAACCAGCACGCAGGCGTTGACCTTTAGTCCGTGGCAATCGAGTTCCACAAACCGGCTGGCGGCCTTCAGTCGGTCGAGGTCGAAGCGCCCCATTTCGTTGAGCAGGCCGGTTTTGAGTGCCGACGCAATAAAGTCCACCGCCGCGCTGCCGCAAAGACCTGTCGGCGGTTGATCAAGAAGCACATGCAAATTGATCGAGTCGTCTGCTTGGCATTCAATGCGATCAATCACGCCTGCGGCGGCGCGCGCACCATGGAGAAGCCCCGCGCCTTCAAAAGCCGGGCCGGCGGCGGTCGCGGTCGCCATCCATTTTCCCTGATCGTTCAGCACGATCTCGCCGTTAGTTCCAATATCGACCAGCAATTCGATGCGATCATCGGACAACTCCGAAATATAAAGGTCAGAAACAATGTCGCCGCCAACATAGCCTGCAATCGATGACACCGTGCTCACTTTGGCATTCGGACAATTCGTCAACCCGATCTCCGGCGCGGAATGTTCGCTATAGATTTTGGTCAGTGGCTCAAACGGAATGGTTCCAATGCAAAGCGGCGACAGCCCGAGCGCCAAATGGCACATCACTGTATTTCCCGAGAAGATGATCTTCTGCACACGTTTCAAAACATCACGTGCATCCTGCCCTTGCACCGCGAAGCGCTGTGACGCAACGCAGTTGCTTTCCAAACCTTGGAACAATTGCTCTGAAAGTTTTCCAAGCATTGGAAGAAGGGTTTCTTCGATGATCAGCTTTTGAAGTTTGCCGGCATTTTCAATGTCGGCGCAGAGCGCGATGCGCGATGCGATATTATCGGCCATTTCAATCTGCCGGTTATAAGCAGACTCACGCGCCAGAATGGTTCCGGTCGAGAGGTCCACCAGCAGCGCGGCAACGGTGGTCGTACCGATATCGACCGCGATCCCAAAGCAGGCTGAGCCTGCACCCATATTTTTTTCCGAAGGTTGGAAAAGGTTTTCACGGGTGGCGTAAAAATCTGCGGAAGAACACTCGCCAATCTTCAGCAGCGAACGCTCCGGAACCGTTACTTCCGCGACGTCACTGAGAACAACCGTCTTGCAGGCGCGTGCATCGAGTGTCTGACCGGCGGCCACCGTCGTTTCGGTTTCGCCGATGCGATAGAGCCCTTCCCCGAGTTGAACCATGCACCCGCGGCAGGCACCCTGTCCGCCGCACTGCATATTGAGCGCAAGCCCCTCCCCGGCGGCCAGCTCCGCGAGCGTTGCGCCGTTGCGGCTTGCAACGGACTGGCTCTGTCCCTTGGATTTAAATACCAGATTCATAGGCGAAAAATCCTACTGTAAGCCATCCGTAACGAATAGGAAATACTGTCTGACTTTACGATGAGTTTGCTGACGAATGAATGCGAATTAACCACAGGCGGCAAGACGCGCCGTCAACTCTGGCGCACTGATCCAGTCGGCAGAAGATTGCTTTGCCTCGGACGCCGGTTTTTGAACGATGTGTCCGGCGGCAATTTCGAGGCGAACCCATCCCTGCTCGGTTTGAAAGATTCCTTTGAAGCGTTCGGTTTTCGGCGCAATTTCTTCGAGTAGCGTGATCAACTTTTCGAGCTGAAAAATTTTGTCGGATCGGAAGGTTCCGGCGGGCGGAAGTGCGGCGTGGTGATGGTGCCCCTCCCCAACGCGCTCAACGTGTCCGCGCAGATCAAACAATTCTGCGGGCAGTTCGCCGTGCGAGGTTTTGACGAGTTTCAGTTTCTTTGGTTCCCAACGTTCCAAACATTGGAAAAAGGCATCGGTGGCTTCGGGCGGCGCGAGGTCGCAGCGGTTGGCGACGACGATGTCGGCGCGGTCGGCGAGATGTTTCCAGTAAGGGATCAGTTTGAGAGTAGCGGGTCGTGTTTGGGCGGGATCAAACAGAACGATGACCGGAGCGAGTTCGAATCCGCACTCCGGCGCGGCGGCCTGGAGCATTTTCAATAATGGATCGAGCAAGGCGACTCCGCTCGGCTCGACGATGATCCGTTCAACTTCCGGTTTTTCGCAGAGCATTTTGAGGGCCGGAAGCAGTTGCGCGGCGGAGGTGCAACAGAGGCATCCGCCGGGAACGTTTTCAACCTGTAGCTTTCCGCCGCCCACTTCACCGATGAGCGCGGCGTCGTAGCCGGTTTCGCCAAAGTCGTTGACGAGGACGGCGACATAATCGGGCGACTGCGCCACGAACCGCCGGATGGCGGTGGTTTTACCCACCCCCAGCGCGCCGGCGATCAAATGGAGAGGAATATTCATAGAATGGAATGTTGGAGTGCTGGAATGTCGGAGCAATGGAAATTCAACACTCCACTACTCCCATACGCCATCACTCCTATACTCTCCTCTTATTCTATGCCGTATTCGCGAAGGTCACATTTCGCGGGATCAACAAGCGGTGCCTGCTGAGCGATCATTTCGGCTTCGGTTTCCGGAATGTCGTCTTCGATGGCCATTTCCATCATGTCGAGCCAAGATTCTTCGCGCTCCTCAAGGCGATAAGCCTTGGACTCGGCTCCTTTGCGCAGTTCGTCGATGGCGGCGGCCACGGCGGCGCGGGTGCGACCGTAGGCGGTTTCTTCCTGCATGATTTTTTCGGAAATGCGCAGGACGACATCGGGCCGTAGGACATAGGCCTGCGGATCGAGCGCGGAATCGGAGTCGACGAGCCAGTCGCGCAGACGCAAGGCGTCTTCGGGTGACGAGGCGGCGGCGGTGTTCATGAGGCGGCAGTCGTAGGCAAGCTGTTCAACCGAGACTTCGGGAGCTTTGCCGCTGAGCAACTGTACGTTTTGCACGGACTCGTTGGACCAGCAGTCGCAGACAGCCGAGGCAATGTTGCCGATGGGACTCAAGTGAGCGCAGGCGGCCGATTTTCCTTCGAGGGAAATCGGGGTGCCGGTGATGGCTTTGATGTAGATGCCTTCGTAGGCGCAGTCTTTACAGGGGCCGACGGCGCCCTGCTCAACCGCGACGAGTGTGCGCGGCACGGTGGCAACGCGCACGACGGCGGCAAAGACCTTCGGAATCATTTTTTTGTCGGCCAGTACCATGGCGGTATTGGCAAATCCGCAGGCGCTGTCACCCGCTGGGATAACACCGTTAGCTTTACAGGCGTCGACCATGTGCTTCCAGAGGAATTCCATGTCGCGACAAGCGAGTACGCCGAGGGCGAAAACCACGCCGGGCAGATCGGCATTCATGAGGGCTTCGTCGCACAGTTCTTTGCCGCCAGTCGATTCAATAGAGAGGAAGTCGGCTCCGGCTTCGCCGGCTTTGGCGAAAGTTTCGAGCATGCTATCCCAGTATTTTCCACTCCGCATGATCGGCGGGCGGGAGAATTCACGAATGTCGTTGGGCGTAAAGCGCAGTGCGGTTTTGATGCCGCTCTTTTCCTGAGCCTCGATGAGCTTGTCGGCCAGCAGACGGTTAATTTCCAGCGCCCATTCGGGACGAATGGTCATATCCGGCAGTGTTTCGAACTCAATCATGAGCTGTGGCACTTCGAGTTCGATCGCACGGCGGATGACGTCGTCGGCCATTTCGGTGTACTGCGCAATAACCTGCGGCCAGGTCTCTTCGTTGATGTTCATGGTCGGAAGCGTGAAGTTCACTTCCGGGAAGACGGTTCCGGTTCCGAGTTCGAGTCCGCGGGCGGTTTTGACCGGTTTAGGGCAAACCCCGTAAACAAATTGATCCAATGTGGGTATAGCGATAGATTTACTCATGTTTTTCTCCATTAAAAAACACCCCGATAGTTCGGGGTGTTTGGGGTGAAATTTAGGCCAATACTTTTTCGACGGCACCGACCGCTTGGTTGGCGTCACCAGCATAACCATCGGCTCCGATTTCGTCGGCATATTCCTGTGTAATAGGTGCGCCACCGATGAGGATTTTGACGTCCTTCCCTTTGAAGTGTTCGGTGACTTCTTTCATCGCCGGCATGGTGGTGGTCAGCAGTGCGCTGAGCAGAAGAACTTGGGTGCCGTTATTAACGGCCTCTTCGTATTTAGCGATGTCGCAGTCGACGCCGAGGTCGGTGACATCGTAGCCCGCGCCCTTGAGCATCATGGCAACCAGGTTTTTACCAATGTCGTGGAGGTCACCCTTTACCGTTCCAATGGCGACCCGTGCCAGCGGTTCATGACCCGTGCCGGCCAGTAGCGGCTCAACGATGTCGAGACCGGCTTGCATCGCACGGGCGGCGATGAGCATTTCGGGAACATACACTTCGTTGCGGCTGAAGCGGTCACCGATTTCACGCATAGCGGGAATCATCGACTCCATCAAAATTTCTGCGACATTCGCGCCACTGTCTACAGCCGTTTGAACCAGTACGGAAACATCTTTGCGCTTCCCTTTGATAATTGCATTAAACAGTTCTTCGTTTTTCGCCATGAGGTTTTCTCCGTTTGGGTTAAATGATGCCAAACAATGTACCGGTTAAAGGCGGAACGGAATAGATTGATTATAAAATTTACATAACGATCTTGCTGGCTATGTGTCCAAATGACGATTAAAACTCATCAAATCAGCTAAAATAAGGGATAAAATATGGCGATCTTGTCCAAGAGCGACTTCAGTAAAATCAAAAAAAGCTACCAACAATCTCACGATGCATTCCTGTATGAGGTGAATCCCGCCGGGATCCGGGAAGGAGCCAGCGACGCGGTCGCCAACCTTCCACCGCTGATGAATGCACGCTCCCACGCGCTGAGCGAGAGCGTCCGCTGGGGGGAGGCCTATACCTTTTTTCTAGTGCCCAATGTGCTCAGCTGGATTGTGCCGCTGGTACGCGACGGCGAAGTGCGCGGCGGACTGGTCGGCGGCGAGGTGATGACGGAGAAGGACAGCTATGACCAACTGGAGACCGTCAATCATCTAACCGCTTCTGGGGCGCCGCGCGCCGCGGCCGAAAACTATGTGAATAAGCTGTCGGTGTGGGATCACGAGCAGTCCCACAAGGCCGCGGAGTTTTTATTTGCGCTCACCTGTTGCACGGTGGACTGGGACATTTCTCTGCTCGGTGAAAACCGAAAAAAGGCCCTGCGGCAAAAACAGATCGCCGAAGAAATTCACCGCCGCAAGCAGGGGCTTGGCGACCGCACGCTCCGGGATGATGAACGCACCCTGCTCTCGTTGATGAAAGCCGGCGATCAGAAGGGCGCGCGGCGCGAGCTGAACAAAACGCTAGGCGCCCTATTCTCCCATACAGCAGACATCCGGCTCATTAAGGCACATGTGATCGAGATGATGGGCTACCTCGTGCGCAATGCGATCGAAGACAGCCCGAACATGAGTTCGCTGATCGAGAAAAACCATGACTGGATGGCCGCCATTATCGATGCCGGCGATTTTGAAACGCTGAGTAACGTGGTGGCCGATTCGCTCGACGACTTTATGCGCAACATCTACCTGCACGGACAGAACCGCACGAATGAAACGGTCGGACATGTTCTCGATTATCTTGGCGAAAATTTTCATGAACCGGTTACGCTTAAAATGCTCGCACAGGAAGTGGGTCTGAGCACCTTCCGGATCTCTCACCTCGTCAAAGAACAGACCGGGAAAACCGTTCTGCAGCATATTCACCAACTTCGTGTGCAAGAAGCGCAGCGGCTTCTGGAACAAAGCGACATGAGCTGCACCGACATCGCCTACGAAGCCGGCTTCGGCGATCAGAGTTATTTCATCAAGCAGTTCCGCAAATGGATGGGCATCACGCCGGCGCGCTACCGAAAACTTTATCACTCCCGCAAAAGTGAATCCTAATTTTTTTCCAATGTTTGGAAAACCCGCTTGACCGGCACATACTTTCTCTCTACGTTTCGTTCCTTACTGCAGAAGTGCCGGGAAAGTGCTGTGAGAATCAGCCGCTGTCGCGCAACCGTTAAAGCCGGAGAGCCGTCCTTTCTGCAACAACCTGAACCCGTCCCCGCGTAAAGGGACAGAAAGGCACAAAATGAAGAAGCTCACTGCACTTATTGCATTCCTCGGGATTATTGCATCCCACTCCGCCGCCGATGTCGCCACTTTTGACGACAAGAACACCTCTCCCAATGGGTACTACAAACCCAATGCAGGAGGAGCACAGAACTGGACGGATAACGGCATAACGTTCAACATGACTGAAGATTTCACCTACGGATACTACTGGGAAGGTCTCGCCTATTCTGATGTAAACGACACCACGACCGTAGGCAATGGTAATCAATACGCCGTTTACGGGGACGGAAAAGATTACTCAAATAACGGAGTCTATACCGTCGGATATATGGGATTTAACGGCACACAGCCTACTGCCTCATTCAACTACGACCAAACGGTCAACGGCTTTTACGCAAACAATACAACGTATGCCGCTCTCGACATGCTGAATGGTAGCGGCTTTTCAAAACAGTTCGGCGGAGTATCCGGCGATGATGAAGACTGGTTTAAGTTGACCGTCGAAGGATTCAACGCAACTAGCACCAGCCTAGGAACCGTTGATTTCTATCTGGCGGACTACCGGTTCGCGGATAACGGGCAGGATTACATCCTTAGCGATTGGACGTATGTTGACCTGACATCATTGGGCTCAACGGTGCGTTCTATCGAGTTTTCACTTTCCTCATCAGACACGGGTGGGTTTGGGATGAATACCCCTGGCTATTTTGCTATCGATGAAATGCAGGCTGTTCCCGAACCGGCCAGTGCCCTGCTGGCCCTGCTCGGATCGCTCGGCATATTCGGCTTCCGTCGCTACCGGAACAGCATGCGCTGATTCATATTTCAGGCCATCGTTTAGATGGCCTGAACCCAAATCATGAATACGCAAAATAGAGTTCTCGTGCTTCAGATGCTTTTCGCTCTGACAGGAGGGCTTTTTGCGTTTTCGGATGAAATTGAGAAACGGGATATTCCGGTCATCCGCGTTACGGCGCAGCGCTTCGAAAGCACCGAGATGGCGGTGCCGGCCGATGTGTCGATAATCAGCTCTGAAGTCATCGAGCAGTCGCAGGCCCGAAGCGTTCCGGAACTTCTGCAACAGATAGCCAACCTGCACGTCCGCTCCTCCAACGGAAAAGGCAATACCGGTGAAATCTCCATGCGCGGATTTGGTGAAAACAGCGGTCAGCGCGTGCTTATTATTGTCGATGGCCAGAAGATGAACCGGGCCGACATGGGCCTTCTCGACTGGCAGCAGCTTCCCTTGGAAAACATTCAGTCCATTGAGGTTATTCGCGGTGGACAAAACGTACTCTACGGAAACCATGCCCTTTCCGGCGTCATCAAAATCACCACAAAGAAAGGCGGTGCTCGAAAAATCAAACTAAAGGCATCCGCCGGAAGCTATGGATTTCAGGAATACAACGCGTTCTATTCTGATGCCACCGGCGACCTATTTTATACCGCCGGAGCCAATTACCAGCGCGATGAAGGCTTCCGTGACAACTCCCTATCTTGGTCAAAAAATGTCAACCTATCAATAGGAAGCCTGCTAGGAGACTCCGATACCCTTATCCTGAAAGCTGCGGTCGGCGAAAACTTCATCCAGTTTCCTGGCCCTCTCTCCTATAGCCAATATCGTGATGACCCGCCCCAGTCCTTCAAGCCCAACGACTATGCACATACCACAAACCTATTAATCACAGCTCTGTGGGAAGGCGAACGCACATGGGGTTCTATACAAATTAACAGCGGCTTCAACCTGCGTAATGTCTATTCAGAAATGGGAGGATTGATCAATAATAACGAACAACAGGGCTTCTCTTTCTCACCGCAAGCTCGCATTGGCAATGAAGAAAACTTTATCACCGGAGGCCTCGATTTGTTCTACGACACAATAGATTTATCAGGAGATCAGGGCATTACATTTAATCATGCGCAACTCAGTCGCATCACCGTCGGACCGTTTTTGTTCGCGCAAAAAGAGGTGACCGAAACCCTCTCGCTCAGCGGGGGAGCCCGTTATGAATGCGCGTATACCACCGGTAAAAACAAACAGTATACAAAGGCCGATTTCGAACCCTTCATTTACAACCCGTGGGGGCAGCCCGCCCCCAACCCAAACTATCCGGCGCAACCAGACCCAACCACATCATTTGATGGAACCGTCCGGAAAACCGGATGGGCGGACAATCTGTCGCTGAACTGGCAGGCAACAGATTCCTTTAGTGCATGGCTCGGATACAGCCGGATTTATCGCTACCCATCGCTCGATGAAACCGCCTCCTACCAGGGTTTCGCACAGGCTGACCCGCTGAATAAAAATTTAGATCCCGAACAGGGTCATGATTTTGAAACCGGGGTGAAATACCGTTCAGAATGCTGGAGCGCCTCCGCAACTCTGTTTTATTTGACGCTCGAGAACGAAATCGGTTACGAACCTGCTTATAACAATCTCGGTCAGGGACAAAACATAAATCTCGGCGCGACAAAACACATCGGCTCCGATCTAAACCTGTCGTATGAAAAGGAAACCTACGGGGCCTCTACCATGCTGTCGTTCGTCAAAGCAAAATTTGACGGCGGGCCGAACGACGGCAATTCCGTCCCCCTGGTTCCTGAGTTTCAGAATACAACCGAACTGTGGTTTCGTCCGGTCAAACCATTGCGTATCAGTGGCACTCTCACCTGGCTCTCCGATCAGTTCGAGGGAGGCGACTTCACCAATACACGGACAGAAAAACTGGATTCCTACACCCTGTTCGGACTGCGCGCGGACTGGACCATCGGCCAGCATGTCACTGTCTTTGCTAAAATCGACAACCTTACCGACAAACGGTATGCAACCAACGCATACAACAGCGGCTATTATCCGGGACAAGGCCGCTCGTTTTATGCCGGTGCTTCATTGGAGTTCTAATGAGAAAATTATCTACCACCGTTATACTGTTGATCACCTGCACATTGCCGGGATGGAGTGAGCCTCTGCCGGGAACATCAATCGAATTTCCATTTCCGGGGGTGCCCTCCTCAGATACCACCACCGCTATCCACAAAGACAGCCCTCTTTTCACCGGATGGGCGGATGGATACACACAGATTTCGTACGGAACCGAAGCCGATGCACTGTGGAAAACACCGCAAAAAGCGCTCGGACCAGCCACCAGCGGCATCTACGACATCGTCTGCCTCGGTAATGGCGGACAGATCACCATGACCTTCAGCCGAGCAATTACTGACGGGGATGGATTCGACTTTGCCGTATTTGAAAACGGAGTAAGCGACACCGCTCTTGAACTGGCGTGGGTTGAAGTTTCCTCCGATGGAACTCACTTTACTCGTTTTCCGAATTTCTACGCGGGAACTAATTCTGTCGGCGGATATTCAGGACACAACACCATTTCAATCTACGGCCTCGCAAGTAAATATCAACTAGCCTACGGCACACCGTTCGATCTTGACGAACTAACAGAAACCTATCTCCTCGCGATATCCGGCAGCAACAGTGTTTATTCAGCGGAATACAAAACCGCACTCACCCATAACTATCCCTTTCTAAATCTAAACAACATTCAGTATATCCGCATTGTGGACATCATCGGAGACGGCTCCTCAAAAGAGGCCTCCGGGCGAGCCATCTATGACCCCACCCCCACCTTTGGCTCCGGCGGGTTCGATCTCGAGGCCATCGGCGCCATCCATCAAATCACGATCACCGGAACCCCGCAAACCATCACCTTTCCATCGATTCCAAACCAGCGCATCGACACCGGCCTCGTCACGCTCGATGCCAGCTCCGACAGTGAATTGCCCGTCACCTTAACTCTGATCGATGGTCTGGCACAACTGACCGGCAACCAACTCACCTTCACAAACTCGGGCATCATTCAAATCCAAGCCACACAGCCCGGAGATTCTG
>Ga0307929_1001776_pt1 | contig 15276 bp, 12 predicted proteins | sample AceLakmetage1330_FD_203160 | JGI IMG/M metagenome (GOLD analysis project Ga0307929, IMG submission 203160) | Saline water microbial communities from Ace Lake, Antarctica - #1330 | ecosystem: Environmental > Aquatic > Non-marine Saline and Alkaline > Saline | place: Antarctica: Ace Lake...
ACTCATGCTACGAAATCGACCATTAGGGCCCCCTTAAGGGGGATGGGGCTTGAAAAAAGCCCCATTCTTAATGATCGGGAAAAAGTGTCAAATATGTCATGCTATATGACAATTAATTATTAAAGTTTAATACCGGGTTGGTTTTTGTCTTGACTAAATCCAAAATTAATATTCATTATTTTGCCTTCCTTATTGTTAATTATCAGGCCATTTAAGTCCAGGTTGGGATACCAATTAATCCATTGCTTAAAAAGTAAAGCATAAAAACTAAATTAAATATTGCTGCCAGTGCTGAATGGAAATAAAAAATCTTAGACATTTTTTCGCGACGATTCCTATAAATGTAGAATACCGACCAAACAGATGCCAACGCATAGCCAATGCCACAAATGAACATTAAAACTGAAAACACATTAGCTGTTCCAAATACATGAAACATATCATACCTGGTCTGTACCGTTATAAATATCAAAAGCCCCACTACAAAAAGAAAAGAATTGGTAATGAGAGGCCATAAGCAAATCCATAAAGCGGTTTTGTTTTTCTTTTTTTCAAACAGATAGACCAATGCACGTAGCATCCCAAAAACAACGCTTGTAATAAGTATTAAATAAAATGACCAAAACATAAAAAGGAGGCTGTAAGCCCTTAGTGGTGAAATCTTTTTTAAAAAGCCGGGTGCAGTTATTTGACCGTTTAATGGGTCATCTATGAAGGCGAGACTTATGGTATTAGATCCTACCTGCCTAAATTCATTATTGCCTGCAGGAAGGTATTTCCCGATAAATTTTTGACCTAAAAAAGTCTTTGTAAACAAAGTATCATTTTCCACCCATACTTTATGAATATTTTTAATACGCTCATTAAAGCCAATTTTATCTATTTTAGGAATAGTAATCGTATAATATCCTGATGGGTCGATATCTATTTTGTGCTTTTCGCTATCAATTTCTGCGGGCTTTGGTGTCAGATTTTGGGTTTGATAGTATTTAATTAAATAGGCGATTTTATCCATTGCTTCGTTATCACCATCGTTAACCATTACTGCATATCCCACCTTGTAATCCGGAAGATATCCAAAATTGGCATTGCCTCCGGGGAGGCTTCCAGAATATCCATGATAAATGAAACCTTTATAATTGCTGGCATCATTTGATAAACCATACCCCTTAAACACGCTTAATTTTGATAATTCCCCCATGCTCCCTGATCTTTCCATTCTAAGTAATGAGGAATCAGAAAGTATTTGATTATCATTAATCCTGCCCCGGTTAATAAAAAACTTAACCATTCTTGCCATATCTTTTGGCGACCCGTTAAGTGCTGCTGCAGGGCGATAAAGAATATTGAAGTAGTTTAACCTGATTCCATTGTCGTAAAGTTTTGCACCCAGTTTTTTATAGGATTCCGATTGAAGATAGGTCATGTTATCCATTCCCATAGGATCGAAAAAATATTTATCCACATAATCTTCAAAGCTTAATCCAGAGACTTTTTCAACTATATAGGCAGCTACTGCTGTACCTACATTGCTTTCGATTATTCGTGTTCCGGGAACGTAAAGGCATTTTCTGGATTTGGGATAAAAGTCCAGGGCTTCTTTAAGCGTCTTTGGTATAGGATCATCGCTGCCAAGCTCGGCAAAATGCCAATAACTCCAACCTGAAGTATGCTCAAGAAGATTTTCGATTCGGATAGGATATTCATCTTCCCAGGGATTATCAAATTCAATTTCAGGAATCAAATCTCTGATTTTGTCCTTGAGATTTAAACGCCCCTCTTCCTGTAGTTTTAGAATGGCTAAGGCAACAAATACTTTTGAAAGTGAGCCAAGCCGAAACATGGTGTTTTCATTTACATCGATATTATTTTCAATATCTGCTTTACCAAACCCTTCAGGCAAAATGGTTGTATCGCCTGATATTATTGCTACTCCTGCCCCCGGGGTATTGGTTTCCTTTAATACCCTTTGAATAGATTCCTGTAACTCATCTATTGTTTTTACTTTATAAACATTTACACTGTCTTGAGCGGAAGTTACTGATACGTTTAAAAGTAAAAGCAGAATCAATTTGATTTTTAAGATTTTCATCATTAAAATTTACGTTTTATCATTCTTCACAAATCACAGTACTGGCTTGTGTGTTGGCACTCCCTTCTCCTTCAGGAGAAGGGCAGGGGATGAGGTCTGGCTTGTGCGGCAGCACTCCCTTTCCGCCAACTGGCGGAGAATGTCTGTCCCGAAATTCCGGGAGGCTGGGGATGGGGTCTGTATCACTTTAATACAATCCGCTCGTTATCGCCAAAATTTTCGTAGCCCGAAACAATGACGCGCTCCCCTGGCTGCAGGCCTTCCAGTAATTCGTAAAAGCCGGGGTTTTGCCGTCCGATTTTTATCATTCGCTTTTCGGCATAGCTGCCATCGGGCGAAAGCACAAAAATCCATTGCCCTCCCGTTTGCTGGAAAAAGTTTCCTCGTGGCAGCAGCAGCGACTGTTCCGGGCTGCCCAGTTGCAGGCGCGTGTAGTAGGTTTGGCCGGTGCGCATATTGTCGGGCGTTTCGCCGGTAAAAATCATCTCGACCGAAAAACGGCCATCGCGTACCTCGGGCAATACTTTCCTTATCTTTAACTGGTACTCCTGCCCCTGTCGGTCGAGGTTTGCTGTCAACCCTGCCCGCACCTGGTCGATGTAGTGCTCGTCGATTTGCGCAACCACCTTGAATGACGACAGCACGTGTATTTGCCCAATCCGGCCTCCCTTGGGTATCGATTGCCCCAGCTCTACATCCAGCGTGCTAAGTTGCCCATCAACCGGTGCAGCCACATTAAGGTTTTCCTGGCTTTGGCGGATTAGTTTCAGGTTCATTTCCATGTTGCGCAGGTTATCTTCCATTTGATCCACCTGGATTTTGCGGTAAATCGAGTCCTGCCGCTGGCGCTCCTGATAAAGCTCGAAGCTCCGCTGGGCAAACTGATAATCCTCCTCTGCAATCAGGAACTCTTCTTTAGATATCAATTCATCCTTAAACAAAATTTGTTTTTGGCCATACACCCGTTTTTTGCGTTTGATGTCGAATTCCAGATTGAGCAGCTCGCGTTTAATTTGCAGCTTTTCCTGCTCCATCACCACCATGGTGTTGCGCAAAAAGTTACTCTTTTCGGCCAGTTGCGATTCGCTGTTCAAAATGCTTAACGTTAAATCGGGATTGCTCAGGCGCAAAATCACATCCCCCTTTTTTACCATCGTACCTTCCTCGATTACCTTTTCCTCCACGCGCCCTCCTTCGCGGGCATCCAGAAAGATGGTGGCGATGGGTTCTACATTCCCGGTAACGGTGATGTAGTTATGAAAAATCCCCTCCGACACGGTTTCAATTTGCACCTTATCGGTATCCACATTTAAGGTGGACAAATGCACGGCAAAAAATGCCTGATACACCAGGAATGCAAATAACACCACCACCAGTGCTATTATTAGGTGCTTCTTTTTTAGTCCCTTTTTCTTTACTTTTGGAATGTCCATCGAATATCTTTTTTAGAATTCAGTTTCGAGCTATCCAATCTCAATGCCGAAAAAGTTAAAACCTTGAAAAAGCGATGTTTAAATCTGAATTTGAATCGACCAAATAGGACAAGCTGTAAAGTTATCTTACAAGGCCTGTCTTATTCATTTACAAATAATGTACTTTCGCAAAAACAAAGACAGACACGATTTATAGCAAAAATTGATATGAAAGGTAAAATTCTGATACTCGACGATAACAGTAGCGTACTTACGGCTTTGGAAATGCTGGTGCAAACGGAATTCGGCCATGTTTTCCCGCTGCCCAGCCCTAACGCATTGTTGTCCACTATTCAGCAGCAAAATATTGATGTGGTACTTTTGGATATGAATTTTAAAGCCGGCATCAACACAGGCAACGAGGGGATCTATTGGTTGCATCAAATTCAAAAACAGGATCCATCGATAGTGGTTGTGATGATTACCGCTTATGGTGATGTGGAATTGGCGGTGAAAGCTGTTAAGGAAGGGGCCTTCGATTTTATTTTGAAACCCTGGGATAACCATAAGCTGCTTAGTACCTTACATGCGGCAATGAAACTGCGCAAGAGCCAGATGGATTATAAGCTATTGGAAAAAAAGACCAATACATTAAAAAAAGAACTCATGCCACCCGGGCAAGCCCTCATCGGCCAGTCAGAGCCTATAAAAAATGTATTGCTTATGGCCAAAAAAGTGGCGGCCACCGATGCCAATGTTTTTATCACAGGAGAAAATGGTACCGGCAAAGAATTGCTTGCCCGTGAAATTCACCAACATTCGTTGCGTAATAGCGAAGTCATGGTGAGCGTTGACATGGGAGCTATCAGCGATACCTTATTCGAGAGCGAACTTTTTGGCCACACCAAAGGGGCTTTTACTGATGCCAAAGAAGAACGTACCGGCAAGTTTGAAGCTGCGCATAAGGGCACCTTGTTTTTGGATGAAATTGGAAACCTTCCCTTGTCGCTTCAATCCAAGTTGCTCGCTGTTTTGCAAAACCGCAACATCGTGAAATTGGGTAGCAATATCCCCATTCCCATCGACATAAGGCTAATTACGGCCACAAACAAGGATTTATCACAAATGATTGCCGAAGGCTTTTTTCGTGAGGATCTGCTTTATCGCATCAACACCATCACCATCGAAATGCCGCCACTGCGCGAGCGGGGAAATGATGTGTTGTTGCTGGCCGATTTTTATCTGCATAAATACGGGGCGAAGTATAACAAGCCTGGTATAAAAATTAATCGGCGAGCTGGGCAGAAGCTGCTCAAGCACCATTGGCCAGGTAACGTTCGCGAACTGCAGCACAGCATCGAAAAAGCGGTGATATTGGCCGATAGCCATCAACTGACCGAAGCAAGTTTTGCACTCGAAGTCCAAAAAACGGTTAAATCCTCCACCCTCCACAATCTTACCATCGAAGAGATGGAGAACGTGATGATAAAGGCTGCCATTAAAATAGAAAATGGTAACATGAGTGCTGTGGCAAAAAAATTGGGTATTTCGCGGCCTACGCTGTATAAAAAACTGAAGTCATTTGAGGATTAATAAATAATACCTTCAAATATGCTATACAAACATTTTTACCGTGCTATCTTGTCGAGGTTATTCATTATCATCCTTCTTGCGGCGGGGGCTACATTTTTGTATGTCGAAATGCAGGAACTCACTTTCAGTTTGATAGTGGTTTTGGTATTGATAGGAGTAGTTATCAATATCATCAACTATTTTAACAAAATTAACCACTGGATTGCTTCCTTCCTCTTGGGTATCGAAAACGAAGATACCACCCTAAAAACTCCCCGAAAGTCGGGTAACAAGGCTATCGACGAAATTTATTTGGGCATCGGGCGGTTGAACGAAATTTTTAAGAAAACAAAAATCGACATCAATACGCAGGAGCAGTATTTCCGTTCGGTAATCGACCAGTCGGCCACCGGACTGTTTTCGGTAAACGAAAAAGGCCGTGTGATAAACATCAATCCGGCGGCTACCAAGCTTACCCGGCTTAGTGCCTTTCACCACGTAAATAGTTTGCTAGCCATCGATGAGGTATTGCCGGATTTTATTATGCAAAGCCACGACAAAAATCAACAAACAGCAATATTTGAAAACCAATACGGGCAGAAACTACTTTTTAAACTTTCCGAAATTAATACACAAGCAGAATTCATAAAGCTGGTAGCGGTAAGCGATATTACCAAAGAACTCGACAATCGCGAGATTGATGCCTGGATAAAACTGGCGCGTACACTTGCCCACGAAATCATGAATAACATTGCTCCCATCACTTCGCTTACGCAGGTAATTTCAGGCTATTATGTGGTAAATGGTCAGGTAGTAAAAACTGAAAGTGTGGATGCCAACATCATCGCAAATACTGTGAAAGGCCTACGTGTAATAGAGGAGCGCGGAGTTGGGCTGATGCGCTTTGTAGATAATTATCGGAAATTTACCAAACTGCCCGAGCCGCATTTTAAGGTGATTAACCTTTCGGGTATCATCGAGCGTGCATTACTTGCTTCCAATGCGTATTCCGGGTTTCCGAAAATAGAAATACGGAAGTCGATTCCCGAAAATATGATGATTTCATCGGACGAGCAGCTCTTGTCACAGGTTATTTTAAACCTTCTGAAAAATGCTTCGGAAGCCCTGATTGATGGAGAAATCCCTGTGCCATTCATCTCAGTAAAACTCACCCAATTTGGGAATACCATAAAACTGGAGATTGCCAACAATGGGGCGCAGATACCACCTGAAATAAAAGAGCAAATATTTGTTCCCTTTTATACCACTAAAGAAAATGGTTCGGGTATTGGCCTTAGCCTGAGCAAACAAATAATTTTGCAGATGGGTGGGGATATTATGCTGACCACAGGAAAGGATCAACAGACCATATTCAGCATCGTGCTTAATTGCAAGCACCAGCCGCAGCAGCATTAGGAGAAAATATAATTAGGTGGAAATGTGGAACGATAAACCGTATTACCATATTCAACGGCACGATGGGAAAAAATAAGGGAATTAGGTTAAATAAAATTTGTGGGAACTTTTTTCTACTAAGGTTGGTTTTGTGAAAATAAGGTTTTCCCGACTCCGGTTGAACATTTTCCGGCTTTCATCGAAAACCTTATCATTTTCCTCAACCAAAGTTGTAGGAAATGGAGTCCCATCATTTTATGCTCCGGCAGGTAAAGACAAACCTCATCTTTTTTTTAAACCTTAGTAGAAATGATGATTCCCGTTGAACCCCGAACCTTATTACCTTATTCCTGAGTGAGTAAGGAAAAATTACACAAACCAAAACGCCGATTTTTCATAAGCACGCCAGAATATGCCATCCTTTATTAAATAACATTTGCTGGGTTTCTCTTTTTCCAGCATAATTATTTCACTAATCTTCATTTAAAAAAGAATTTCGTTCCGCCACCGGCGGGAAAATAGTCAAATAGTCAATACAGCCTGAAGGCCGTTAGTCCTTGAGGCACCTGACGGAGAACCCGTAGGTATTGTAGTAATAGTACCGTAATGATCCATCGCTGTCGAAGCCCTGGTGGCGACCCCATGCGTACGAACCTGAACCCTCACTCGATGACCACCAGTAGCCGCTGTAGCTGAGGCGGTAGAACGACCCGATGATATCACGGTGGCCACCAGGCAGGGCATCGAAGCCGTAAAGATTGGTGCCAGTGCTATTCCATCCAGAAGTAGATTTCAAATTTTCTCCTGCATCAAAGCCACGATATCCGGTATCATCCCATACGGGATCACCCACAGGGTACTGGCTGTCAACGGTTCCTTCTAGGATTTTCCATTCATCGTCACTTGGTAAGTGCCAGCCGCTCGGGCAAACATCAAGGGCGGTTTCCCAATCGTACAAGCGGCCGTAGGTATCGCAATTGGAGGGATCGTTATCGTAGCACCAGCTATTGCCGGCTTGGTAGTTCAGGTTTTCTTTCAGCCAGCATTGATCGCCAATTTCTACTGTATTGTATGTTTGTCCGCCATAAGTTATTTCTGTAATTCCGTCGCAGCCGTTTCCGCCGCCGCCATTATTATCGGGCGGGTTGTTGTTGTTATCGTCTTTTTTGCAGGTGATATTCACCATCACCAATGCACTCAACAGTGACGATAAAATTGTAATGCTGATTTTTTTCATAAACTTAGGTATTTGAAGTTATTCTAAATTTTTTTTCTTTTAGATAGTGCTTGGCTTATTTTAATAGCATACGCAAATATAAACAGATAAAAAGGTTTAATGAAATTAATCGGTAATTTAAAGTGAATCCAAATAGGACGAACGCCTGGATATCTTGAACGAACGTTGGTGTTTATCGAACGAACGCCGGGATATTTTGAGCGAACGTTTTTTTTGACTGTAGTTAATTAGAGCAGATTAACCGGGGTAATTGTTTAGCTGCAAGCGAATTTTAAATATTCACAAATGGATTAATAATCCTGAGTTTGCCTTCGATGAGTTGGTTGTGTTGCAAGTCCTCGGTGTAGAGGGTTTTGCAATCGGCTTCGAGGGCAGAAGCAATGATGAGAGAGGCGTAGTAGCTAAATCCGTATTGTTGGCTTATATTGAGAGCCTGAGCAACAAGTTCTTTTTGAATGCCATAAGTATCGAAATTGTCCATGCATACATTAACAATGGACGTGCATTTCAAGAGGTCGTTTCCTTTTTTTCTCAAAACATTAAAAAGCTCACCTAAAACCTGAACACTAATAATTGCATTAGAAAAATTTTGATCGATCAACTCTCTGGCAATTGGTTTTCTTGGGTCATCACCTGCCTGAAAATAATAAACCAAAACATTGGTGTCAATAAATCACTACTCAGTCCAATTTGCTGTTCTTCATACCAGGCTATGATACAATCGAGGTCACCCTCAGCCTCTGGTCGGATAATAATTTTATAGCGCATATTTTTCAGTCAGACGTTTTTTCACTGTTTCCCAAGTATCCCCGACATGAGGATTTTCTTTGTATTTTTCGTAACGAATCGCCAGGATTTTTTTATGATCCTCACTTAGCTCGGGTTCTTCGGGTTTGCTTGCAGGTATGGCATGGTGCTTCGTAATAAGATATTCCATATAATCGATTACCTGCAAGTGAAGGTAGTCTGGTAATTCGTGAAGCCGTTTTAAAACTACTTGTTCTGTTGTCATAATAAATTGTTTTACACAAAAATAATAGAATTAATTTAAATGGAAGTACAACAATCCAAAGCACTACTTTTGCCTGATATTTTAATCAAAATTCAATTTTGGGTACTCAACGTTTTACAAGTCCCGACCTGCTTAAAGGCCTGGCTGTAATTTTTATGATTCAGGTTCACCTGATGGAATTGTTTGCCACGCCTGAGGTTTATGGTTCGTGGGTGGGACGGCTTTCGCTGTTTTTGGGTGGGCCACCTGCAGCCCCTGTTTTTATGGCGGTGATGGGTTATTTTTTGGCACAATCCAAAAAACCCACCATGTATTTTCTTTTGCGTGCCTCCAAACTTATTGGTTTGGCTTTTTTGTTAAACCTGGGATTGAACGCCCACTTGCTTCTGAAGATTACAAACGGTACCTTGCAAATCAATCCCTTTCCCTTTATTTTTGGTGTGGATATTCTCTTTCTGGCAGGCTTGAGTATTATGTTTATTACTCTTGTTAAGCCTTTATTCAAAGGCCGTTGGTTGCCATGGTTTATCCTTATGTTGCTCTTTGCCGGCTTAAATCCTTACCTGCCGGTTTACAGCGGCCAATCGGTGTGGGTAAAATATGTACAAGCCTACTTTTGGGGCTATGCCTCATGGGGCTATTTTCCGGTCTTCCCCTGGATGGCTTATGTGCTGGCAGGCTATGTGTTTTATTTGATTATTAATAAGTTGCCAGCTATCATCTTTTCATTTAAAATAAGGCTTTTGCTCGTCATAGTACTTACGGTTTTTCTGGCCATGAGTTTTAATTATGGACTGAGAGTTGCTTCCATTCTCGAAGTTTATTACCACCATTCCTTATTATATTTTCTGTGGGATTTGGCATTTCTTGCCTGGTGGATTCTACTTATTGATGAAATTTCCCGGGCATGGTCAGCCACGCTACCTTTCCGATATTTGCAATGGATCGGCAAAAATGTTACGGCTTTTTATGTGGTGCAATGGCTTATTGTTGGCAACATTGCTACAGCTATTTATAAAACGCAACAAATCGGTACCCTGCCTCTCTGGCTTATCGGACTGCTTGCAATGACCAGCGCATTAGTTTTGGCGTTTAATTGGTTAAAAAGTCCACGTCATCAGGCTTTTCGTTGATTCAAGTTTATTGGATATAAATAAGTTTTATGCGAATTAGCCTGTAATTAAACGAAAATGAATAAAGAATAAATCCTAATTTCATTCTCGTAAAAACAAGTACTTTTATTTTTTTAAACGTAAAACAACTCAATATGAAAACTCATTTCACATTTCACTTTACTGCTTTACTCATTTTGATGGTACTTCTGCCACTTTCGATGCAAGCACAAAAAATCAAGGTTTCTGATGGCCAGAATCAGTTTAATGTGGTGCAGGCCGATGGTGCTGCTCTGCATTTTAGCAGCGAACTTTCGTCATTTTCCACCATGGCGGTTTCCACCAAGTCCGGCCAATTTGCCGAGCTTATTTTGCAAGGTTATAATTATGCTAACGAAGAGGGTGCGCCTAAGCTACCGGTGATGAAAAAACTAATCGAAATCCCCGTAGGGAGTTCTTATAAAATTATTTTTAATAATATTAAGTCAAGTACAATTCAACTTAGCGATTATGAAGTGAATACGCTGATAATCCCCAGCCAGCCGCCGGTGAGTAAAAGCGAGGATGCGGAAAGTCTCCCTTTTGTTATTAATAATGAAATTTATCAAACCGATGATTGGTACGGACAAGAGCTTGTAAGGGTGATAGAGCTTGGCGAGATGCGGGGAGTACACCTTGCCCGCCTCGAAATAGCCCCCTTTCTTTACAATCCGGTGACCGGAGTTCTTAAAATTGTTAGTGCTATGGATTGCGAAATTCAATTTAAGTTTGGCAAAGCTGCTACTTCTGGAAATGAGAAGGCAAGGGTTTTCTCACCATTTTATGAAGCCAATTTCAATCGACTACTCAATTACCAAAAGCCGGATTGTGATCTTGGAGATGGTCTAATCCAGGTAGTGCCAATAACTTATATCATCGTTTCTGATCCTATGTTTGAAGCCTCGCTACAGCCCTTTATCCAGTGGAAAACCAAAAAGGGTTACAAGGTTGTTGAGGCTTATACTGACAATCCGGCTGTGGGCAGTACCACCAGCTCTATCAAGAATTATCTAAAGTCGTTTTATCAAAATCCTCCCGCTGGTTATCAGCCACAGAGTTTTGTTTTGATTGTGGGTGATGTAGCCCAGGTGCCTGCTTTTAATGGTAATGCAGGCTCACACGTTACCGATTTGTATTATTGTGAATACACCAACGATATTTTCCCCGAGTGTTTTTACGGTCGTTTTTCGGCAACGAATCTCTCGCAGCTTCAGGCACAAATTGATAAAACGCTGGAGTATGAGCACTATGCTTTTCCCGACCCTTCGTTTTTGGATGAAGTGGTGATGGTGGCGGGAGCAGATGCCTCGCATCAGCTCACTTGGGGCAATGGGCAAATTAATTACGGCACGCAATATTATTTTAATGCGGCGCATGGATTGCTTTCACATAATTATCTTCAGCCTGAGCCTTCAGGGGGAAATTACTCGGGGCTGATTCGGCAGAATGTGAGCGATGGCGTGGCTTATGCCAACTATTCGGCGCATTGTAGTCCCTCGGGCTGGGCCGACCCAAGCTTTACAACAAGTCATATTTCGGCACTTACCAACTCACATCGTTATCCATTAATGGTAGGCAATTGCTGTTCATCGGTCGAGTTTCAGACCAACTGCTTTGGCGAGGAAATCCTGCGTGCTCCGCTCAAAGGGGCCATTGGTTATATCGGAGGTTCCAACAGCACATACTGGGACGAGGACTTTTGGTGGGGCGTTGGTCTCGAATCCATTTCTGCAAACCCCACCTACAATTCCAGTCATCTCGGAGCTTACGACCGTACCTTCCACGACCGTAGTGGATTAAGCACCGGTGATTGGTTTATTACTCAGGGGCAAATGCCCTCGGCAGGAAATTTGGCGGTAACGCAGTCGGGGTCTTCCCTCGAAAATTATTACTGGGAAATATACCATTTGATGGGCGATCCTTCACTGATGGTTTACTTTTCGCAAGCCCCCGAAATCAGTGCTTCTTACGCAGCATTGATGCCCCTGTCGGCGGCCTCGTTTAGCGTGCAAACCGAGCCTTATGCTTATGTGGCTATTTCTAAGGATGGGATTTTAAATGGAGCTGCTGTGGCTAATGCCTCCGGGGATGCCGAAGTTTCGCTTGATGCTATTACCGAGCCTGGTCAGGCCGATGTGGTGGTTACCGGACAAAATCTCCAGCCTTTTATTGGCAATGTAATGGTTTCCACACCCGATGGACCTTTTATTAGCCTCGAAAGCTTTTCGATCGATGATGCAGACGGCAACAATGATGGGCAGGCCGATTATGGCGAAACAGTGAGTCTGAATGTGAGCATCCAAAATATGGGCAATGCTCCCGGGAACAGCCTTAACCTAACACTTTCCAGCACAAGTGCATTCGCTGATATTAATCAGCCTCATGCTACTGTAGCGGTAATCGTCCCCGACCAAATCCTCTTTTTGGATAATGCTTTTGAATTTTCGCTCACCGAAAATGTACCCGACCAGGAGAATCTTGACTTTAGTTTGACCATAACTGATGGTGTAAGTACATGGGAGTATTCTTTGCCTGTTATTGCCCATGCTCCCATACTCGAATTTGATAATTATAGTATTAATGATATTGGAGGCAATAATAACGGTAAATTGGACCCCGGCGAAACCATTGGTTTAAATGTTGAATTGACCAATGCCGGTTCATCCACTGCTTTTGAGGTATTTGGTGAATTGACAAGTAGCAGCCCCTATGCTTCGATTATTACCGGTGAAGCCCTCGAATACGGGGATGTGGCTCCTGAGGGTTTGTCAGGATCAGCTTTTCAGGTTTATTGTAACGAATCATGCCCGGCCGGTCAAAACATCGAATTTACTATTGAATTTACGGCAGCTATGGGGATTACTTTTCAGCAAGCATTTTTGTTGGTAGCAGGGCAAATACCAGTATTGGTTGTCGATTTGGATGGAAACGGCAATTCCGCCCCGGCCATAGTTTCAACCATGAATAATTTGGGTGTGATGGCCGAAACAGCCACTGCTATTCCTGATGAGCCGGGTTTGTACAGTTCCATTTTTGTGTGCCTTGGGATTTACAGCCAAAATCATGTGCTGAATACTGCCGAGGGACAGAAGCTGGCCACTTATCTTAATAATGGAGGTAATTTATTTATGGAAGGTGGCGATACCTGGTACTTTGATGATGCTACAGCCGTACATCCTATGTTTGGTATTAACGGCACCAGTGATGGTAGCTCCGATTTGGGTACTGTGCTTGGGGTGAATGGGACTTTTACCCAAGGGATGAGCTTTAATTATTCGGGCGATAATGGTTGGATCGATCGCCTAACGGCCGTTAATGGCGGAACTTTGATCTTAAATAATCAATCGCCAGCCTACGGTTGCGGCGTTATTAACCAAGGGTCAAACTATAAAACTATTGGACTTTCGTTTGAGCTTGGAGGACTTGCCAATAGTTCCTCTTTGATGGAACAGTTTCTTATTTATTTTGATCTTCTGCCTTCGTTAGAGGCTAATTTTACAGCAGATCAAACGGAAATATTTGCTGGCGAAAGTGTGAATTTTACCAACTTATCCAGCGGAAATCCTACGGCTTTTCAATGGTCTTTTCCGGGTGGAACGCCCCCAAACAGTACCGCAGAAAATCCTGTGCTTACTTACGATTCACCCGGAATTTTTGATGTTAGTCTTAGTGTTTCTGCAGGAGGGAACACCAGTAGCTTTAGCCGTGAGCAATACATTGTGGTAAATTCAAGCATGCAAAGCCAATCCATTTCTTTATCACAGGGATGGAATGGTATCTCTGCCTGCCTTATTCCTGAAAACACAAATTTGTTTTCGATTTTCGATGGCCATATTGATGATATTGTTCTCATGCAAAATATGAAGGGCGTTTTTTATCCCGAGCAATCGGTGAATACCCTCGGTGTGTGGGATTATCAAAGTGGGTATGTGCTAAAAGCCAATGTGGCTTTCGATCTTGAGGTAATTGGAAATTCGCCTCCGTTATATCAGGTGTCACTTAAGGCAGGCTGGAACTTATTGCCTGTTCTGTCCGAATCAAATATTCCGCTTGAAGAAGTCTTTGAGGCAGTACTCGAGAAGTTGATTGTAGTGAAGTCGGTGGCCGGAAGTGCCGTTTATTGGCCGGCATTTAACATCAACACCATTGGTAATTTGGAACCCGGCAAGGCCTATTTTGTAAATGTTAGCGAAGCAGTAACGATTGTTTTCCCTTAAGTCTGGTTTAATAATATGATACTTTTGTTTTTACCAAGAACCTGATAAATGGGGAATGAACAAAAGCACTTATTAAAGGTTTGAAAAAATAAATGATTGTTTGATGCGAATAAAATTCCAATCACAGGTACAATGCAATTTCGATAAGGTTTCCGCTGATTTTGGCGAGGATTTGTTTAGGTTTTTACTACCCCCATCTTTTGTGGCTGGCTTGAAATCATACGAGGGAAATGAGCCGGGCAGCAGGGTGCATATCCATTTTCATCTGCCCTGGCCATCGGATTGGATTAGTGTAATTACCAGTAGGCAAATGGATAAGCGAAAATATGTATTTGTGGATGAGGGCGAAAGATTGCCATTTGGTCTTAAAACATGGAAACACGAGCATAGCGTGTTAAAAAAAGGCGAGGGTATTACAATTATTATGGATAATATCCACTTTACCAGCCAAAACCGAATACTTGATTTTTTGATGTATCCCCTTTTGTTTCTGGCTTTTTATCCAAGAAAATTTACATATAAAAAATATTTCGAGAAATGAATATTGCCGAGTGGAGAGAAGAAACCTACAAGCAGATGTTTGAAAGTACGACTGCCTTTGTAAAACATTTGAAAAACAATGATGAAGAATTTATGATTGCTGATCTGGAGGCTATGCTGCAAAGTGAGTACGACCGGCAGGGATTGGCCTGGGATGGAAGGGGAGAGGTGGTTGAGTTAAATATTGAGGCTACCATTGCAGCCTTGCAAAACGAGTTGATCATCTGGAAGAAAGAATTGGCCGGGATGAAGGATCAAAAGCTATAATCAGCATCGAAATAGAATTATCATTAGCTCCAACATTTCCTCACTAAAGGAATAATGGGAGTTAGAGCGGGTTTTATAAGTATTGTTTGGGAGACAATTTGCTTATGTAATAATCGTAAAAAATGCCAGATCATGAATATCACCGATGATGCACAAAAATATGTTTCTGCACTATTCGATAAATATAACAATGATAAGCTAAGGTATCACAATTTTCGGCATACTGAAAATGTGGCAGAAGCGGCTCGTTTGATTGCTCAGACCTCCTGACTTGTGGTCAAACTAAATTGTCGCGATTTTATATATTAGCCTCATATCTGTTGCTGGAAATAGTGTTTCGCTATCGTTTAGCAGGGAGCAAATTTCTTGTACTGCATCATT
>Ga0307929_1001777_pt1 | contig 15276 bp, 8 predicted proteins | sample AceLakmetage1330_FD_203160 | JGI IMG/M metagenome (GOLD analysis project Ga0307929, IMG submission 203160) | Saline water microbial communities from Ace Lake, Antarctica - #1330 | ecosystem: Environmental > Aquatic > Non-marine Saline and Alkaline > Saline | place: Antarctica: Ace Lake...
GGTCCATACCGGTACCTCCTTTTGGGTTAGATCGGGCGTCCTTGCCCGTTCCCCTGATTGTATGGTACCTTTAATTGGGTGGTAACCTTTTTTAACCTTTATATGATTATCAGACCTGCGTAACTTGCTAGTAATAAACATATAACGTATATTTTACCCCCTCTCACAGCGCTTAGAGGTCCAGTTTTTGGGGTAAAACTGGACCTCTAAGGAAATAATTCCGGGGACACCATAATAATTCCGGGGACACCATACGTAATTCGGCCGCATCACAAGAGAAAACCAATAATAATTAAGTAAGGTGTCCCCGGAATTCATAAATACTTTACAAATAAATTGGCATATAGTTCCGATTGCTCTTGCAAAAAATGGATAGGGGAGATATAGTTACCCCCCTGCTGAGAATCCTTTTAACCGATCAGAAAGCTCCTTAAAATATGAAAAATCGGTTCACAAAAAAAATTTGTTTAAATTTAATCACCCGCCCGTTTTTCCCGGCGGGTTTTTTGTTCTCTGATGAGAAAGGGAATCAATTTTAAAGGATCCGGGGCGGATAATTCTGGGGCTACCATAAATAATTCGGCAGCCTCACAAACGAAAATCAATAATAATCAAGTAATATATCCCCGGGATTACCCAAATTTGAAAGACTAAATAGTCAAGATTAAAGATTTTACCCCAAATGCTCGGTCTTAGAGTGCCAGTTTTGGGGGTAAAACTGGCACTCTAAGGCCTTCTGAAGGCCAAAATTAACCCTAAAACATTTATTTGTAGACAGTTACGCAGGTCCGACCCTCTTTTTAATCTTTTTAAAAACAAATAAAACCAGGATCATCTATTAAAGGTTTTGCATTAGGCTGGAGTTTCCGAACAAAGCCCCCCATGATTTGACAAAATGATAGATCCATTTATAAAAGAGAAAAAAGATTTTCTCCGGGCATATTCTATCTGGCTCAGTCATGGGCTTGATCGATGTCTGCCAATATTATATTCGAAATCACCATCTACTAATAAAACCCAAGAAGAACATTGGGGCGAATGGCGGGATGAATTATGTTTACTTTCAAATAAACTCATGGAGTTGATTGATGGTGCACGCCATTTTATAAATCAAGATTTTGATAAAGAGATCGTTCTTCTTGCTAACAAATTGAAGTTTCAGGCTCAATATTTAGATGATATGGCATTATCTGCAGAGGAAGACCGCTTATATAAAGCGAAAACATTATATAATGATAGATTTAAACCCGAAGCTGGAATAATCCGAAATGTAGCTGACGAGCTCCTGTCTAAATTACGTTGTTCATTTTTTCCCACAAGGGAGGAAGATTGTATGGATTTTAGGTTGAGCATAATCGAGAAACGTGTGGCTGAAGTAATTACTTCTTTTAAAGGAATCAAAATTGGGAAAGAAGGGGGGTATGTAGCTTATCCAGAAGATCAAATAATCAATGATATTTCATCTATTTTGTTGGAAAAGAAGAAAATACCTGAAGATAGGACTGAGGTAAAAAAATATGCGGCGCGCATTATAAAAAAATGGTTAGGTGAAGGGAAATTAGGGAAAAATCCTTATGGACAAATATATTATGATGAAATAGGGAAAGACGAAATTGACAAACTGAGTGAAGCTCCAGACCCGCAATCTTTTCGTATGGATATTTTAAAGGTGATCGATATATTAAGAGGAGGTGCTTCGTCAGAATATGTCAAAGATATTGAAATAGCACAATATCTCTGGATTAACATCGAAGAAGTTAGACCTCATTTAGAAATATTGAAACATGAAAATAATATTAATCTCAATATTACCTTTGGTCCAAAAATGCAGGCGATTATTCTTCCAGAAGGAAGAAAAGCACTTGAAGGAATTGTTAAGCCACCGCAACTTATAAAAGAGTTGAAAATATTGTTTCTGGCAGCCAATCCATCAAACGAGACTCGGATACATTTGGATCTTGAATATCGGGATATTGACCAAGTTATACAACGAGGTACGTACCGTGATCATATAAAATTAATCCCACAATTTGCTGTCCGAGCTAAGGATATGCAAGGCTATTTATTGCGCCATAGTCCCGACATTTTGCATATTTGTGGCCATGGCAATACTTCAAACGAAATAATTCTCGTAGACGAGTATAATCTTGGTCATCCAATCACTATCAAATCTATGGAAAAGCTTATACGTGCGTTAAAAGATAATCTTCGCTGTGTTATTCTTAATGCTTGTTATTCTGAGGACCTTGCCAATGCAATTGCCCAACACATCGACTGCGTTATTGGGATGTCTAATACAATTGCAGATACTTCTGCAATATCATTTTCAACTGCATTTTATCAAGCTATTGCGTTTGGGAAAGATATAAATAGTGCGTTCTTGCTCGGTTGTGCTCAAATCGATCTTCAAAATCTTCCTGGTCAGGAAACACCCAAGTTGGTATCAACGAAGATTGATCCAGATAAAGTAGAATTTTTTAAAGGATAAAGGAACAGGGTCAAACCCGGAATATTAACAGTTAAGCATGAAAATAGTCCGGATCGGGCCGAATTCTGGAGCAAAGTGGACACCTAATCCGCTCCAAAGTGGACACTCAATCCAGAGCAAGGGGGACATCGATTCCGGAGTAAAGTAGCCACCCAATCAGGATCAAAGTAATCAATCCAGAATATTCGAATCCTTATTAGTAATATTGGGAGGAGACCAAAGGCCGCCGGGGCGGAAACAACTGTTTATAGGAATGAATTACATAACCTAATTGCTTCACTTTTAGATCGATTTCCCGGGTTCCGGAGAATTCCCAACTTTTCATGAAGTTCCATTTAGGAATTAACTAATTTTTGGTCGATTTAATAAAAATATGGCATTTAGGCAACACGCCGTCGAGGTTTGAACCTAATTTTTTCTGCCCCTGATTTTTTTATCCTGAGTTTGTTACTTAGAGAGTATATTGAGAGGGCTTCTTATGCAAGAATAGGGAAGATAGTTCTCAGTTGACGAAGTCGCCGAATATCTCGGCGTCAAACCCGACACGGTCTGTACGTGGATATCAAAGAAGGGGCTACACGCACACAAAATGAGTCCGGTATGGAAAATGAAACGACGTGAAGTTGATATTTGGGTTCGAAGGGGAAAGCCGCATCCACCACAGAATAGGAAATACAGGTGTCTCTATGGCTGCACAAGGAGCTAATCAGGCTACGGCATCTCTGAATGAGGATATGGAAGCCCTTGTTCTTGATGATCTGGGCTCAGGCACTCGACAGGGACTCACGGCAGTTTGGGGCAATGGCCTCGCTGAAGTGGCCAGCGTCTGTCTGGATAGAGCGGGCCATACTACAGGTGCCATTTTACACGTACAGGGAGATTCACAATCGAAATATCAACTTGTTTTTGGATCAGTTACACAGCAAATGCGCGATACTCACGGAGACCATCAAGACGCAACGGAACTCGGAGCGTACGGCATTGCCTGCCTTCTGGTCGAGCGTATGGAGGGTGTTACTGCAATTGGGCGATCCTGTAAAGGAACTGGCTTTGATTATTGGTTGGGCCAAAGCGGAAAGGCAGGCGACCTTTTTCAAGCAAGCTCACGCCTGGAGGTCTCTGGTATCGCCAAGGAATCCGGCAGCAACACCCTTAATGCTCGCGTGAAAGAGAAACTGATTCAGACCGAGCAATCAGATGATACACATCTTCCGGCTGTTGTCGTTGTCATCCTTTTCGAGCACCCGCGTGCACACAAGGAGACTCGCCTATGACTCCTGAACATCTTCATGAGCAAGCCATGGAAGTCGCCGAAAACGCTTTCTTTGCTCGGCGAGAAGGCGATGATGCACGGTTCCTTGATCTATGTGTGCAGGCTTTGTCTCTGGAGGAGCAAGCCGCACGTTGTTTTGAAAGCGATGTTTTTTTTGAGCCGACGCGTTCGGTACTTTTTCGCAGTGCCGCGACACTTGCCACCTGGGCAGGCAATACGACACTTGCTGTCGATCTTGCGAACATAGCATTGAAAGGAACACCTCCGCGAGAGATCAGAGAGGAACTGGCTGCGATTCTGAGATGCCACAGTCAAGGAGCATTGTGCGCGGCATATTATCATTCCCAGTACTACGCTTACGAGTTGACCAAGCAATGCTCGGCCCACCAGATTGAAAAACTCAGCAAATCGATCTTTAACGCTACCGTGGATCTGAATCCCCATCAGATCGATGCAGCACTATTTGCTTTCCGCTCTCCGCTGTCTCGCGGCGCGATCCTTGCCGACGAGGTTGGCTTGGGAAAAACCATCGAGGCTGGTTTTATTGTAAGCCAGCTTTGGGCGGAACGGCGAAGACGTATCCTTTGCATTGTACCGGCGGCGCTTCGGAAGCAATGGCAAGGTGAGCTTTGTGATAAGTTTTTCATTGAGTCGCTGATTCTTGAGTCCAAGACTTTCAACCGTTGTGTGAAGGACGGCATCAGCAACCCATTTGATCAGCGGGATATGGTAGTGATCTGCTCTTACCACTTCGCGCGCAACAAGGAAACCGAGGTAGCTGCGCTGCCTTGGGATCTGGTGGTAATCGACGAAGCCCATCGCTTACGTAATGTGTACAAAAAGAGCAACAAGATCGCTCGTACGCTCAAAAACATTATTGGTATGCGTCCCAAAGTCTTGCTAACCGCTACACCACTTCAGAACTCGTTGATGGAGCTATACGGGCTCGTTAGCTTTGTCGATCCGCATGTCTTCGGCAGCGAGGACTCCTTCCGGGATCAATTTGCCAGGCGCTCAACGGATATGAGCGCTGCTGATTTTCAGTCACTGCGCGCCCGGATTAGCCCTGTCTGCCAGCGTACCCTCCGAAAACAGGTCACCGAATACATTCGCTATACAAACCGGGTCTCTTTGACGCAGGACTTTACGCCGACTGACGATGAAGTCAAATTGTACGAGGCTGTATCAGAATACCTTCAGCGCCCTGATGCCTTCGCGCTTCCCGCCGGTCAGCGTTCCCTCATGACGCTGGTTCTCCGCAAGATTCTCGCGTCTTCTTCGTTCGCAATAGCGGCTACCCTCGGGAGGCTTATTGAACGGCTTGATGCCATGCACGAAGATGTGAATGGCGCACCTACGCAGGAGTCTGCGGAAGGTATTATGCCCGATTACGAACTGACAGAAGAAATGCAGGATGAATGGTCCGAAGATAACGGGAATGCCGGCACCGCTGAGCCATCCGCTGAACATTCAGACAATCATGCCAAGCAAGTAATGGCGGCCGCGATCCGGGACGAGATCAAAGATCTGGCTGCATACAAGGAACTTGCCGAGTCAATAACGCACAACGCCAAAGGTGAAGCCCTGCGGATTGCGCTAAAAACCGGCTTCGAGAAGTTGAATGAGTTCTCCGCCCCTCTCAAAGCTCTGATTTTTACGGAATCTCGACGCACCCAACGCTACCTGTATGAGCTCCTTGAAAACAATGGCTACTCTGGGCAACTTGTGATGCTGAATGGAACCAACACGGAACAGCCATCGCGCGAAGTCTACAAGCGCTGGGTACAGAGGCATGAGGGCCATGACTGCGTCACAGGGTCCAGGGCTGTCGATATGCGCACTGCACTCCTGGAAGAATTTCGCGATCATGCCTCAATAATGATTTCTACGGAATCGGGCGCTGAGGGTCTCAATCTGCAATTCTGCTGCCTGGTTGTCAACTACGATCTCCCTTGGAATCCACAGCGGATTGAGCAGCGCATAGGCCGCTGTCATCGATACGGTCAGAAGCATGATGTCGTCGTCATTAATTTCCTAAACAGGCGCAACGCGGCCGACCAACGTGTATTTGAACTTTTGTCCGAGAAGTTGCGCCTCTTCGATGGCGTATTCGGCGCATCAGACGAGATTCTCGGTGCCCTCGAATCCGGGGTTGATTTCGAGAAGAGAATCAGCGGCATCTATCAATCATGCAGAACTGCACACGAAATCAACACGGCCTTTGATCAGCTCCAACGGGAATTGGACGAGAAGATCCAGAGCAAGATGACAGATGCACGCTCCAAGTTGTTCGAACACTTTGACGAGGATGTTCATGACCGCCTTCGGTTGAGTCGTGAACATACCATGGCGCAAGTCGGACGTTTTGAGAAATGGCTCTGGAAGCTGACGGAGATTGAACTTTCGGGCTGTGCTATCTTCTCGCCTGACGAATTCACCTTCGAGCTACAGTCGCTTCCTGATGGCTTTGATAGTGGCGGTATTCCGCTCGGGCAATACCGGTTCGTTACGCAAAGGAAGGATCTTGACGGGCATCAGTATCGGTTGGGGCATCCATTGGCCCAGCAGGTGATACAGGCTGCCAGGACACGCCAACTTCCCTGCTGCGAGGTCGAATTCCTCTACGAAGAACACCCCGGTAAAATCAGTGTTTTGCAGCAGCTCATTGGACAGTCCGGCTGGCTTCGCTTGTTCCATTTGAGTGTACAGGCGTTCGAAACCGAAGAGCATATTCTTCCTGTCGCAATTACTGACGACGGCACCGTCATCGACGCAGATGTTTGTCGACGATTATTCTCCGTTCGCTCTCGCCTGGGTGAACCGTCTGATATCACGCCGGACATCAATGCCGAGCTCGAATACATGGGCGATCAGGCACAGAATGGCGTTTGCACCGATATTGCAACGCGCAATCGAGATTACTTTGAATTGGAGATGGAAAAGCTAGACCACTGGGCGGAAGATCTGAAGACGCAGCTCGAAACGGAACTGAAAGGGCTGGACAAGGAAATCAAGGCCACGAAGCGAGATGCCCGTCAAGCCGTTGACCTGGAGGCCAAAGTTGTTTTACACCGAAAGGTCAAGAACCTGGAGAAGGAGAGAACAGACAAACGGCGGCGGCTCTTTGATGCCCAGGATGAAGTTGATTCGAGGAAAGATGACCTGATTACCGACGTTGAGACAAGGCTCAAACAGCAAGTGCGCCGAAATGAAATGTTTACGATACGATGGAGGATCACATGAAGGTAAACCCCGATACGATTGTTGCGGAAAATATCCTGACTGCCCTGCGCGAGAAGAAGCTCCTTACAGAGCAACGGCTCAACGGCTTAGAGCAGAAGCTCAGCGCCGGAAGCCTTGATGCTGGTGACTGGCGTCTCCTTGCAGAGCTGGATGATAAGAAAGCAAAGGAGGAACACGATGACAGCAAGGATTGATAAACTAGAGATCGTCGGGTTCCGTGGGGCCACCAAACCCTTGGAGATCCATTTTGATACGAGCAAACCAGTCACGATGATCTTCGGAGAGAATGGGACGGGGAAATCAACTGTTGCCGATGCCTTCGATTTCGCCTGCAACGGCAAATACGGTTCCTTGGAAGATCGCAGCTTCTCGGGTCAGAATAAAACTCATGTTGTAAGCGCTGGACAACCAGCAAGCGCGGTGTCCGTACGACTTGTAAGTGGCGCGAAAACATGGACAACAACTCTAAGCACGACCGGCCCAGTAACTTCCGGCACAGATTGCCCAGACGCCAGCATACTCCGTCGCAGTAGTGTTTCGAAACTCATCAATGCAGAGCCAAAGGCTCGTTTTAAGGAGTTGCGTGATTTCATTGCGGTGCCCGGAGTAGAGAAATCCGAAACTACGTTACGAGCCGCCATCAAAGATGTTGACCGAGATCTGCGCGATGCAATTGCCGCTGCGGAGCAGGCTCGCCAATCCCTCGACCAGCTATGGAATACGGAGGGAAGCCCCGAAACAGATGCGCTTGCTTGGGCAAAAACAGAAAGCGGCAAGGATCTTTCCACACTGAAATCTGCCGTTACGGAAGCTCGGAGTCTTCTGGATGCCATTCGAGATGCTGAAACGAGAATCGAATCTCTGGACTTCGCGGCAACAACGAAGGAGCAGGCGAGCAAGACGCTGGCAACAGCCCAAGAATCACTGGCAAAAGGGGAGACCGCTGGCGCGGAGCAGGACGGTGACTTAGTAACACTGCTGAATACAGCAAAGGAATTTGTTGCTGTCCGCCAGGACATGGTCTCTTGCCCCGTTTGCGAGCAGCCTGTAGATGCAAAAGCACTCGTTGCGAAGCTTGGAGAGCGGCTTACAGCACTACAGTCCATTGCTATCTTGGTCTCGGCCGTCCAGGCTGCGAAGAAGAAGTTGACGTTGGCCAAATCCGTCTGGACGCAGAGTCTGAAGAACGCATGCCTAAATGCCAAGAAACTAGGATACGCTGTAAAAGAGTCGAAGACGTTCCAGCCTGCACCGGGCACGTTCGACTGGAGCGCTTTCAGCACACTGCTGGCGCACGATGCCGCCAGTACAGAGGTCGGAACTGAGGCCCGATCTCTTGTAGTGAAGGCAAGTGCTCTGCGGACAGATATTGAGCACAAGAAGGATGCGGATCAGAAATCCATAAACCAACAGAACGCCATCACGGGACACCTGAAGACGCTTTCCACAAACGATAAAGCGAAACTGTCTCTCGACGCCGTGCTCACAAAACTCAAGGGTCTGCTTGAGGTTATCGAGAGCCACAGGAAGAGCTATATTGACGGTATTCTGATTGCCATCTCCGGGGATGTAGAGAAGTTGTATGAGAAAATGCATCCCGGTGAAGGTATTGGCAAGATCCGACTATTCCTGAAGAACAAGGCCATTGGTTCGCTTGAGATGGACGGTAACTTCCAAGGCAAAACCGGAGTTCCGTTCCAGGCCTACTACAGCGAGTCGCATCTTGATACGCTTGGAATCTGCGTCTTCTTGGCGCTGGCTCTCAAGTTCAAGACAGACAATACAATCGTCATTCTGGATGATGTCGTGACTTCCGTAGATAGCGTCCACCTTGATAGGTTCATGACATTACTGCATGAACAGGCGACCAAGTTTAATCAACTCATTGTCACAACCCACTACCGTCCTTGGCGTGATCGCTATCGCTACGCCAGAGGGGCAACAGCGAATATCCAAGTATTAGACCTGCGGCGTTGGTCTTTCGATTCAGGAATCCAGACTGACGAGATGAAGACCTTTGTCAAAGAAGTAGAGGGCTGCCTGTCCGCGTCGCCAATTGACCGTCAGGCCATAGCATCAAAAGCAGGAATCCAGTTGGAGAACCTGTTGGACTTTCTTACACTTCAGTATCAATGCAAACTGCCGCGTCAGGCTGATCCGAACTACACCTTGGGGACATTGTGGTCAGGTGTATCTTCAAAACTCGCCAAGCAACTCAAGACCTGTAGCACACCGGCTACCGGCGGCGACAAGGTTGAGACAGAGCTAAAACCTATTATGGACGAGCTCATGGAGAAAACGTGGATTCGGAACTCAGAAGGTTGCCATTTCCGTGTTGTGCCAAGCGAGATCCCGGAAGCGGAGGTCGAGGAATTCGGGAAAAATGTGGTGAAGCTGTCGAAACTGATTGTGTGTGAAGCCTGTGGCTCCTTTCCGATGCGACGGCCATCAGGTAGTCACTGGGAATGTGGCTGCGGAAACACCGAACTGCATCCGCTGGTTGAGCCTGGAAAATCATTGGGGAGCATCCCAGATGAGAAGTAAGACAAAACTCGAACTCACTTGGATTGGGAAGGAGAACCGGCCGAAGCTGGAACCTCGTATTCTGATCGAAGATCCTGAGAAATCGTATCACGCGAAGCAGCGTGTTTCAGACGATGATTTTTTCGATAACCGTCTCCTTTTCGGCGACAACCTTCTCGCATTGAAGGCGCTGGAGCAGGAATTCACGGGTAAGATCAAATGCGTATACATTGATCCTCCGTTCAACACGAATCAGGCTTTTGAACACTATGACGATGGCGTTGAGCATTCTCTCTGGCTTGGTCTGATGCGAGACAGACTGACAATCCTGCAACGCCTACTCTCGCCGGAGGGGACGCTCTGTATTCACATTGATGACAACGAACTTGGGTATCTTATTGTAATTGCTGATGAAATTTTTGGACGAAAGAACCGTGCCTATATTGTGACCTTTAAGCAAAGCTCTGTTTCTGGGCCAAAGTCAGTGAATCCCGGGTTAGTCACGACGGGAAGCTATGTTCTGATCTATGCGAAGGACAAAGCTAAATGGAATCCTGGCAAGGTGTTTGTTGCGACCAAACGGGACAGCCGCTATAGCAAGTATATTGTAAATATAGATGAACCATTTGAGCGTTGGCGACTGGTGACGTTGAGAGAAGCACTTGCCACGGCAGAAGGCATTCAGCCTAAGGAGTTGAAAGGAAAATACACAACCAAGGATGAGTTGGAGGCACGATTCGAGGAGTTTGTGCTCGATGACCCTCGCCGCGTTGTAAGGACGGCTAGAGTCGCACCAAAGGATATCAATGAAGCTTGTAGAGCGCAGCTTGAAGAGAGCAACAGGCATCCCGGCACAGTATTTATGGCCGAACGAGAAAAACGAGATGACATGTTTTTCCTCAATGGGGAGCAGCTGATTTTCTACTCATCAAAGGCCAAGGAGGTCGATGGGCGATGGGTAACAGGTCAAGCGGCCTCAACGATGTGGGACGACCTTCTTTCCAACAACCTGCATAATGAGGGCAACGTCTCTTTCCCCAATGGAAAGAAGCCTGAGGCCTTGCTGAAGAGATTGCTTGATATGTGTACCAGCAAGGGCGAGTGGGTTCTCGATTCGTTTGCGGGTTCGGGAACGACTGGTGCCGTTGCGCACAAGATGGGGCGCCGTTGGATTATGGTTGAACTTGGAGAACACTGTCACTCACACATCATTCCACGAATACAGGGCGTTGTTGACGGGCGAGACATGAGTGGCATCACAAAGGCGGTTAAGTGGAAGGGGGGTGGCGGGTTCCGGTACTATCACCTGGCACCTTCGTTGCTGGAGAAGGATGTTTGGGGGAATTGGGTTATCAGGAAGGACTACAACCCGGCAATGTTGGCGGAGGCGATGTGCAAGCACGAGGGGTTCTCCTATGTGCCCAGCGAGGAAATCTACTGGCAGCACGGGTATTCGTCTAAAACGGATTTCATTTACGTCACAACGCAGACACTTAACCGCCAGCAATTGACGGCACTGAGCGATGAAGTGGGGACGAAGCGAACACTGCTTGTCTGCTGTTCGGCGTTTCGCGTGAAACCTGATGCGTTCCCAAATCTAACACTGAAGAAGATACCGAAGACGGTGTTGAGAAATTGCGAGTGGGATCGGGACGATTACAGCCTGGAGGTATCCGCCTTGCCCGCTGCACCCACGCCGGAAGAAGAAGCGGCTAAGCGGATTGAGGAACTCCCACTGTTCGCGAAGGGGGATCAGGAATGAGTCGTAAACCTGCGAAGACGAAAGTGGCGAAGGGAGACGAGTTCTATCAGCGCATTTGTGAAATTCTGGAGTCAGCGCGTACGAGTGTTTCCCGCACGGTCAACACTACTCAGGTTGTCGCGAATTGGCTTGTCGGCCGGGAAATCGTGGAGGAGGAGCAGAAAGGCCAAAAGCGGGCACATTACGGAGAGGAACTTTTGAAGGGACTTTCTGCCCAGCTTACGGCCGACTTCGGACGAGGCTTTTCCGTTAGCAATCTGGAACATTTCCGTGACTTCTTCCTCACGTATTGTGAACTGATTGAGATTCCCCACGCAGTGCGTGGGGAATCTGTAACGGGCTCAGCTACAACCCTTTCCACGAAATCCGACGCAGTGCGTGGGAGATCGCACGCAGTGCGTGCGGAATTGCTGCCCGAAATTCTTTACGCATCGCGTAAAGAATCCTGGGAACCCGGCTGGCTCCATCCGAATCTATCGTGGACCCATTACCGAACCCTTTTGCGGGTGGATAAATCGGAGGTTCGCGCCTTCTACGAAATCGAGACTCTGAACAATAACTGGTCAACGAGGGAACTGGAACGACAGATCAACAGCTTGCTCTATGACCGATTGGCATTGAGCAAGGACAAGAAAGGCCTGATGCGGTTGGCGACAAAGGGACAGGAAATTCAGGTGGCTTCCGATGTGTTCAAGGACCCGGTGGTCATGGAATTCCTGGGATTGCCGGAATCTCCTAAGCTGGTCGAAACGAAATTGGAGCAGGCGCTTATTGATCATTTGCAGGCTTTTCTGCTGGAGTTGGGCAAAGGTTTCGCTTTCATGGCACGGCAGAAACGCTTGACGCTGGATGGCGATCATTTCTATGCAGACCTGATCTTCTATCACACTGTTTTGAAATGCTTTATTATTGTTGATCTCAAGACAGGCAAACTCACTCATGAGGATCTTGGTCAACTTCAGTTATACGTGAACTACTATGACCGGGAATGCCGTACCAAGGGCGACAATCCGACAATCGGCCTGATCCTCTGTACCGAGAAAAACGATGCTGTTGTTCGTTATACATTGGGCGAGGGGCAGAAGAAGATATTTGCGAGTCGCTACAAACTCCACTTGCCAACGGAAGCAGAGCTGCGGAAGGAAATGCGCCGTGAGGTACAACAACTGACGGACGGGCAGCCGCCTCCAAAATCACGAAAGAAGAAATCATGAATAATCATGTCAATACCATCAGTGGACGCCTAAGTCTGCGCCAGCCGCAACGGGACTCGCTTGAAATTTTGGCGAGGATTACGGAGATCATCTCTCTGAAAAAGGATCGGGATCTGACTGCTGATATGGCTGTTATTCAGTCCGAGTTCCCGACTGTGACGGATTTCGAGCGAGAATTCCCATCGCTGTGCTTCGCTCTGGCGACAGGGGTTGGGAAGACACGGCTTATGGGTGCCTTTATCGCCTATCTGCATCAGGCACATAAAGTGCGGCACTTCTTCGTGTTGGCTCCGAACCTCACGATCTACAATAAGCTGATCGCGGATTTCACGCCGAACACTTCAAAATATGTTTTTCAGGGCATTGGAGAGTTTGCTGTACGGCCGCCGGAGATTGTCACCGGTGACACCTATGAGGACGGTCGCGGTGTGAGGGGATCTGATCTATTTGGTGAGACGGAAGCTATCCATATCAATATCTTCAATATCTCCAAGATCAACTCGGAGGTCCGAGGCGGCAAGGCACCACGCATCAAACGGCTGTCCGAATACATAGGCCAGAGCTACTTTGATTATCTTGCCGGACTTGATGATCTGGTATTGCTCATGGACGAATCGCATCGCTACCGTGCGAGCGCCGGGATACGGGCAATCAACGAGCTTCGCCCCGTCTTAGGGCTTGAACTCACAGCCACACCGAAAGTTGAGTCGGGCGGCAACGCCATTCCATTCAAGAATACTATCTACAGCTACCCATTGTCGAGTGCGATGGCAGACGGTTTCGTAAAAGAGCCTGCTGTTGCAACCAGGGAGAACTTCAATCTCACAAACTACACTGACGAGCAACTGGAAGTCCTGAAACTTGAAGATGGTATTCGCATTCATGAGGATACCAAGGTAGAGCTTGAGGTATACGCGAGACAACACGGCCAGCACATCGTGAAACCTTTCATGCTGATTGTTGCGCAGGATACGGCCCACGCGAATCAACTCGTCAGCCGGATCAAGCAGGACGATTTCTTCAATGGCCGCTATAAAGATCGGGTCATTACTGTTCACTCAAAGCTGAAAGGAGCAGAAGCGGATGAAACCGTGCAGCGACTCCTAGAGGTGGAGAATCCGGATGAGCCAACCGAGATTGTCGTGCACGTGAACATGCTGAAAGAAGGCTGGGATGTGACCAATCTCTATACGATTGTACCCCTGCGGGCGGCAAATTCGATGACACTCGTGGAGCAGTCCATCGGTCGGGGGCTGCGGCTTCCGTATGGTAAACGCGTTGGAGTCTCTGCTGTGGATCGGTTGACAATTGTTGCGCACGACCGATTTCAGGCGATCATTGACGCGGCCAACAATCCCGATTCTGTTATTCGCACGGGCGTCATTATTGGTCGGGACGTTGCTAAAGAAAAGAGAGAAGTTGTTACCGTTGAACCAAAGATCATGGAGGAGCTGGCTCGAACGGAGAGCGTGGATGGAGAGCAGGGCGAAATTCTGTTTCCAACGCCTGCTGATAAGGAAGTCGCCAGAATCACTATTGATGTGCTCCGCGACTTTGAACGCTTGCCTACATCCAGAACTCTGGCGACCCCGGAGATTCAGGACGAAATCACCCGCCGTGTTGAAGCAGTCTACACGCCCAAGCAAGGGGAACTGGAGGGCATTGTCGAGCTACCAGACATCAAGACAGTCGTGAAAGAGGCTACCAAGGTCTATATTGCCGGCTCGATTGACATTCCGCGTATTGTCGTCTTGCCGCGGGGCGAGCTGACCTCCGGATTCAAAGATTTCGACCTCGATCTGGAGGGCGTCAACCTTCAGCCCGTGTCCGCGGAGATTCTTATCCAGCATCTCAGAACACACGAACGAGAACGGTTGCACAGTGGCGACGGTGTGAAAAAGGAGGAACGATTGGAGAACTACATCGTCAGAAATCTTATCGATTTTGATGACTTGTCTTACGATGACCACGCGGAACTGATGTACAAACTCGCCGGTCAGCTTGTGGAGCACCTGAAATCATATCTCCCGGACAATGAAGCTGTTCTGAATGTTCTTCAGTACCATCAGCGAAAGTTGGCGGAACTGGTGTATACGCAGATGCAGAATCACTATTGGGAACGTGCAACGGATTATGATGTCCATGTAAGCAAGGGATTCATCACCCTGCGTCCAGACAACTATGCGCCTGCTTCCGGTGAAAGAAGACGTGACTTCCGTGTCCAAGTTCCCGACCCACAGCGCATTAAGAGTATGACGTTTGCGGGATTCAGCCGCTGTCTTTACTCGGAGCAGAAGTTCGATTCGGAACCAGAGCGCCGTTTTGCCGTTCTGCTTGAGGATGAGGATGCCGATTTGAAGTGGTTCAAACCGGCCACTGGTGTTTTTCAGATCCACTATAGAGACAATCATAATTACGAGCCGGATTTTATCGTAGAGACTGCCTCGATGAAGTACATCTGCGAACCGAAACGGGCAGACGAAGTCGAGGACGTAGATGTCCAGGCAAAAGCACGGGCTGCCGTTGAATGGTGCAAGATGGCGACCACTCACGAGGAACAGAATGATGGCAAGCCGTGGAAATACCTGTTGATTCCACATGATGCAATAGGAGCAAGCGCTACGCTTGACGGCTTGGTGGCGTCATGTGCGTTGGTTTAGGTGCATATTCGGTTTTTGGGGTCGCCCATTAAAGGTTTTCGTCAATGGTAAATTTTAAGACAAAGTCCTCCATGAACGGCGCTAAACCACAAAACACCGTCTAAAGAATATAT
>Ga0307929_1001778_pt1 | contig 15273 bp, 9 predicted proteins | sample AceLakmetage1330_FD_203160 | JGI IMG/M metagenome (GOLD analysis project Ga0307929, IMG submission 203160) | Saline water microbial communities from Ace Lake, Antarctica - #1330 | ecosystem: Environmental > Aquatic > Non-marine Saline and Alkaline > Saline | place: Antarctica: Ace Lake...
CTTAAGGCGGGATATTTTCAAGACTTTTTATGTGGGTAATTGCTTTTAACCCCTAAAATCAAGGATGGTAAGACGCTTGATTTTAAAGGCTATCCCGCCTTAAGTGGGTAGCCAAAAACTTCTTCTTGAAACCCCTTTTTTTTCCAGATTTTCATAAAATTCATGATTCTCGTGTTCTTTTTCCATAGCACCTCCTTGATGCTGTTGCGGTTACATTTTGGATTTGAGCAGTTGTGCGATATGGCCATATTATCTTATGTTATGTATCCTAAAGTAAGGCAAAGACGATGTGAAGGATACCTTTGAATCTATGTTTTTTATAAAAACTTGTAACATTAACTATATTATTTGGTGTGCCTTTTTTGGTTACCCGTCTAAAGCGGGATAATTTTTAGCCTTGCGATCTATGAATATCAAGATCATTGATTTGACAGCTTCTCCCGGCTTAGATATTTTTTCCAAAGGCAATAATAGGCAGTAAACATAGTGTTCAATAGCTAAGGAGGAGGGGTGCTTTATGGCGCTGTACGCCTCTCCTTTTGAATAAATTATGCAAAGTATGCATATTTTAAACTCTACAAAAAAATAATTCTGAATTCGTATGTCTTTATACTCAATTTGTCAATAAAAAAATAGTTTCGACTAAGATTGCAAAGATGTTTTTATTTGAAATTTAAGGGTTGGGTCTAACTCTGTTTTACAAGGGCTAAAATCCTTGACATCTCCATTAAACTTGAATATTTGTCCATCCTTTGATATTCATAAAGTTTATAATTTTGTGCCAACAAAGACATGATGGTGTTTTTGAGATGAAAGAGTAGATGTGTCTAATAGTCTTTCATGCTTCGTTGTGGGCAGGCAGGCCGAGGTCAGAATAGGGGCTGCCCGTGGCATTCTATTAGAAAATAAAACGTCCGGGCAACCTCAGCAGAGCCCCCCCCCGATGGGTAATAGGAACCGGGCAATTGGGCCGTCTACGGTTCCGGGCCGGGCCCATTACCCGTCGGGGGGGGGGGGCGGCATGATATCATTTGGCTCCGCGTCTACGACCCAATATTCGTTGTGGGCAAGCCGAGGCCAGAATACGGTCTGCCCGTGCCAATTTATAAGAAAGTCTCACCAACACGCTGGAATTAAAAGACTTTCATTTTTCGTTGTGGCTGGTCTTACAGCCATGTATGTTATATAAAAAATAGCTGTCAGACCGTTCAGATCTGTAAGCTGTGCGAGGATAAAACAATAAATGAGCTTTGTCAAAACAAGACAAAAAACCCGCAGTATAAAGGTTGGCAGTGTCTTTGTGGGTAATGCGGCCCCTGTTGCCGTACAGTCCATGACCAACACCTATACCCAGGATGTGGCAGCCACGGTGGGGCAGATTACGGCCTTAACCCGGGCAGGATGCGAAATTGTCCGGGTGGCGGTTCCTGACATGGAAGCGGCCCTGGCAATTAAAAAAATAAAGCAACAGATTGAAATACCCCTCATAGCTGATATCCATTTTGACCATAAGCTTGCCATTGCAGCGGCTGATGCCGGGGCCGACGGACTGAGAATCAATCCCGGGAACATTGGCCCGACCCACAAGGTTAAAGCGGTGGCAGACTGTGCAAAGGCCCATGGTATCCCCATCCGGGTAGGGGTCAATGCTGGATCTCTGGAAAAAGATATCCTGGCCAGCATGGGAGCCACCCCGGAAGCCATGGTTGAGAGTGCCCTTAGAAATATTGCCATATTGGAAGCGTTGGATTTTAATGATATTAAAATATCTTTAAAAGCCTCTGATGTGGAACGTACGGTGCAAGCCTATCGCCTTATTTCCACCCGCACCGATGTGCCCCTCCATGTGGGGGTCACCGAAGCAGGCGGCTTGTATGCCGGTATCACCAAGTCTGCCATTGGCATTGGCATGCTGTTGTCCGAGGGCATTGGTGATACCATCCGGGTCTCCTTGACCCGTGATCCGGTGGAGGAGATCCGTGTGGCCTGGGAAATTTTACGATCCCTTAAAATTAGAAAACGGGGGCCGGAAATTATCTCCTGCCCCACCTGTGGCAGATGTAAAATTAATTTGTTTGACATTGCCCGCACCGTGGAAGATGCACTGCTCAACTCCACCACAGATATCAAGGTGGCCATCATGGGCTGCGTTGTAAATGGCCCCGGTGAAGCAAGAGAAGCAGATATCGGCATTGCTGGTGGGGATGGTATGGGTATTCTTTTTAAAAAGGGAAAAATCATCAGGAAAGTGCATGAGGATCGCCTTGTTGAGGTGTTGTTCCAAGAAATCAAACAATATGAATTAGATCAGAATTAAAGCAAACACCCTTGAGATAGAGATTCAGGGGTTTTCTTGCCTAATTTTTATAACTGTCACGGGCAGACCGTATTCTGGCCTCGGCCTGTCCACAACGAAACATGAAAGAATGTTAGAGGCGTCTACTTTTTCATGTAAACACCCATGCCTTAGCGGGCACAACGAATATTGGGTCGTAGACGCGGAGCCAAATGATATCATGCCGCCCCCCCCGACGGGCAATGGGCCCGGCCGGAACCGTAGACGGCACAATTGGCCGGTTCCTATTACCCATCGGGGGGGGCTCTGCTGAGGTTACCTGAAAGTTCTATTTTCTAATAAAAAAACTGCCACGAGCAGACCGTATTCTGGCCTTGGCCTGTCCACAACTAAGCATGAAAGAGTATTAGATATATCTACTCTTTCATATATAATGTAATTTAAAATCATCTGGAGGAATGTAAATGGGGAAAAAGGTTACAACAGCAATTACGCCAACGCGGGAAGAAGATTACCCAATGTGGTATCAAGAGGTGGTTAAGGCTTCTGAAATGGCGGAAAAATCCCCTGTTCGGGGCTGTATGGTCATTCGGCCCTGGGGATATACCCTGTGGGAAAATATATCCTCCCAGTTGGATGAGATGTTCAAGGAAACTGGGGTTAAAAATGCCTATTTTCCTCTGTTCATCCCCTTAAGTTATCTGGAAAAAGAGGCCGAGCATGTGGAGGGATTTGCCAAGGAATGTGCCGTTGTAACCCACCACAAGCTGGAAAAGGGGGAAAACGGCAAGCTGGTTCCCGCAGGAGAACTTGCAGAGCCTTTGATTGTTCGGCCCACCTCGGAGACCATCATCGGAGAATCCATGTCAAAGTGGGTCTCAAGTTACCGGGATTTGCCAGTGTTGCTCAACCAGTGGGCCAATGTGGTGAGATGGGAGATGCGTACCCGTATTTTCCTTAGAACCAGTGAGTTTTTATGGCAGGAAGGCCACACGGCCCATGCCACCGAGGAAGAGGCCCGGGATCGCACCCTGATGATGCTCAATATCTACACAAAATTTGTGGAAGAGTGCCTTGCCATGCCCGTAGTTCGAGGATGCAAGACCCCTTCCGAGCGATTCCCCGGGGCGGTTGACACCATGTGCATTGAAGGCATGATGCAGGACAAAAAGGCACTCCAGGCTGGGACCTCCCATTTTCTGGGGCAGAATTTTGCCAAGGGATCGGATATTAAATTTCAAAACGCCGATAAAGAAGAGCAATTTGCCTGGACCACCTCCTGGGGGGTCTCCACCCGGATGATTGGCGGTATGATCATGACACATGGGGATGACGATGGCGTTATCATGCCCCCCCGGGTGGCGCCTTCCCATGTGGTGCTGTTACCCATCTACAGAAAGGATGAAGAAAAAGCAGAGATCATGGCCTATACCCAGGCCCTGGCGGCTGAACTTCGCCAGATTAGATACCATGGCAGAAAAATCGTTGTGGAAATTGATGATAGAGATACGGGCGGGGCCCGGGGATGGGAATGGATCAAAAAAGGGATACCCCTAAGGGCAGAAATTGGACCAAAAGATATGGCCAATGAGTCTGTTTTTCTGGGCCGAAGGGATAAAACCGCCCGGGAAAAAACCGGCGTTAAAAAGGATGCCTTTGTTGAAGGTCTTTGTGAGCTTCTGGATGAAATCCAAGATACCTATTTCCAGCGGGCCAAGGATTTCATGGCGGCCAACACCATTGATATAGATGATAACAAGGTGTTCTATGATTTTTACAAATCCCGCAACGGCATCCATGGTGGGTTTGCCATGTCCCACTGGTGTGGAGATGAGGGGTGTGAGGCCAAAATAAAGGAAGATCTTTCCGTTACCATTCGTTGTATTCCCTTTGATTCACCCCAGGAAAAGGGCGCGTGTATCTGCTGTGGTAAACCCAGCAATAAGCGGGTTTTATTTTCCAAAGCATATTAACAACGGGGTTTGGTCACAACATTGGCCATTTTGGGGAGGGGCAGGCTTGTGTTATTGACTTTTTTGTTTAGAGTTTCCTTTAAATACAAAGTTTTGTCAAAAATATGGCCTGATAAACGCTTAAGCATTAAACAACACAAGCCTGCCCCCCCTTTCACCCCTTCCCAATCATGTCAACATAATAAAATGTATTATAGAGTAAAAAGGTTCACCCGCATATGATCAGAATTACCGACATCCTGGATATCATTATAGCGTATAATCCCGATGCAGACCTTGGAATCATTGACCGGGCTTACATTTATTCGGCCCGGGTTCATGATGGCAAGCTGCGGCTGTCCGGTGAACCCTACCTCTCCCATCCCCTGGAAGTGGCGGCCATTCTGGCCCACATGAAGCTGGATGTGGAGAGTGTTGCCGCAGGTCTTCTCCATGATGTCATTGAAGACACCCACGCCACCCAGGAGGAGATCCAGGAGGTGTTTGGATCAGGAATTGCCCACATCGTTTCTGGAGTGACCACACTGTCCCAACTCTCAGTTGCAGATAAGACGGTTCAGCAGGCAGAGAGTCTCAGGAAGATGATTCTTGCCATGGCCGATGATATCCGGGTGGTTCTTATCAAGCTTGCCGACCGTCTCCATACCATGAGAACCCTTAAATATCATGAAACCCATGAGACCCAGGTGATGATTTCCCGGGAGACCCTGGATATCTATGCGCCCATTGCCTCCCGCCTGGGTATATTCTGGCTCAAACAAGAACTGGAAGACATCTCATTTTTTTACACCCTGCCCGAAAAATACGCCGAAATTGATGCCCTGGTGAACCGAGCCAAGGAAGAAAAGGAAAATTACATTGAAGAGGTAAGGGAAAAACTCACGGAAAAACTCACCGCCGAGGGGATGGAAAATTTATCCATTAAAGGGCGTTATAAACAACATTACAGTATCTATCAGAAAATGATATCCCAGAATTTACCCTTTGATCAGGTGTATGATATCATTGCCTTCAGGGTGATTGTAGAGGTGAAATTTCAGTGCTATCAGGCAATGGGTGTCATCCATGACATGTGGAAACCCATCCACTACAAGTTCAAGGATTACATTGGTGTTCCTAAGCCCAACCTGTACCAATCTTTGCACACCACCGTGATCGGCCCCCGGGGGCAACGGGTGGAGATCCAGCTTCGAACCTGGGAGATGGATCAGATTGCCGAGTCCGGGATTGCAGCCCATTGGAGTTACAAAGAAGGGGCGGCCATTGATGAAAAAACAGGGAAAACCTTTGCCTGGCTCAGAAATCTGGTGGAAAACCAGGAAGAAGCCAGTGATCCCGATGAGTTCCTTGAAAATGTCAAGATTGATCTGTATCCCAATGAAATTTATGTGTTCACCCCGGGGGGGGATATCAGAACCCTTCCCAAGGGAGCCACACCAGTTGATTTTGCCTACCAAATTCACACAGAGGTGGGTGCACAGTGCTCCGGTGCTAAAGTGAACGGTAAGCTGGTGCCCCTGGCCCAAAAGCTTGCCACGGGAAGCACTGTGAGTATCATCACCACCAAGGGGCACCACCCCAGCCCGGACTGGCTCAATTTTGTAAAAACAGTGAAGGCCAAAAATAAAATCCGGCATTGGATTAAAAATCAGGAAAAGGAGCGCAGTATCAGCCTTGGCCGGGAAATGTGTGAAAAGCTTTTCCGCAAGAAAAACTTTAGTTTTAATGCCCTGGTGAAATCAGGAGAGGTACTACAGGCGGCTGAAGCGTTTGGGTTTAAAGAGGTGGATGATTTGATAGCCCAGGTGGGATTTGGGAAAATCACACCGCTCCAGATTCTTCATAAAGCCCTTCCTGATGAAGCAAGGGATAAGGAAAAAGAGGAGGGGAAACCTGCCTTCAGGGATAAGGGACTTGGGGGGGGGAACCAAAAAAGAAGCCGGGATGGCATCGTGGTTAAAGGACTGGATGATATTCTGATAAAATTTTCAAAATGCTGTAATCCGTTGCCAGGAGACGCCATTGTGGGGTTTATTACCCAGGGACAGGGGGTGGCAATACATCGGAAAAACTGCATTAATGCTTTGAAAATGAGTCCGGAAAGGAAAATTGAGGTTCAGTGGAGCGAAGAGTCTATTGAATCTTACCCGGTAAGGGTTAGAATTCGCTCCACTGACAGATCTGGTCTACTGGCAGATGTGGCATTAACCATCTCAAGGGCCAAGGCAGATATTATCAACGCACATACAGAAACCACCGATTATGGGGTGGTGAACAGTTATTTTACCATTGCAGTGGAAAGTACCTCACAATTGGGTAAAATTATATCTGACCTCAGACGTGTGAAACAGGTTAAAGAGGTAAAGCGTATTGTGATCGTTGATTAAGGCGCTTTTACCACATGACCCGCTTTGATGCAGCTGGTGCACACATCAATCTTTTTTACATGACCCTCATAAAGCGCTCTGACCTTTTGAAGATTGGGATTGAAACGGCGTTTGTTGATGTTGTGGGCATGGCTGACATTGTTTCCAACCATTGGTTTTTTCCCGCATATTTTACATTCTCTGGACATGCTTACTTCTCCTTAGCTTTTTTTATATGAAACTCCGTCCAACGCACTGGAATCATGAGAGTTTCATTTTTCGTTGTGGCTGGTGGTTACAGCCATGTGGGTTTTATATGAAAGAGTAGACACTCCTAACATTCTTTCATGCTTCGTTGTGGGTAGGCCGAGGCCAGAATACGGTCTGCCCGTTGCAGTTATATGAAAAAGCAGGTGCTGAACCCTCTCAGAGCGAATGCCAGCACTTAAATTTTGAAACTCTTTTTCATTTTTGTTGTGGCAGACTCACTGCTAAGTACCCGGGTATATATTCCTCAAAATAAAATCCATAAATATCAATGATATATGGCTGTAGAATACCGAAAAACATATGCGTGGGTACTTAAGTACTCGTGCATATATTCCTCAAAACAAAACCCATCAATATCAATGATATATGGCTGTGGAATACCGAAAAACATATGTGTGGGTACTTACTGCCTGTTATTGAAACGAATACGCTTAAATTTTAAAACAAAATTTTATACAATAAAAATAATGGAATGTAAAGGAAAACCAAATTGAAAACCCTATTTTTGTTTAATTTTTTCCTTGCATATGGCAATGTTTTCCAATGCTTTTTTACCGAATTGCGTCTCCGGGTAGACGGCAAAAATAGATTCATACCGTTTCAATGCCGCTTTGTATTGTTTTGTTTTTAAATAGTAATCTGCCACATATGCCTCATGTCCTGCCAGGCTCTCTTTGCATCGTTTTATTCTTTTTGCCGCCTTGACACTTAGGGTATCCTGGGGGAACCTGTCAATGAGTCGCTGGAATTCAGCCATTGCTTTTGCCGCAGGTGTCTGGTCTTTGTCTACAGATCGGATTTCCTTGTACCAGCACATGCCGATGCGGTAGATCACAAAAGGAATGGCTTCATTTCTCGGGTGCAAATTTTCAAATTCCTGATACGCTGGAATGGCTTCTTCATAGGATTCCAGCTTGTAATGGGAATCGGCAATTTTCAACTCTGCCAGGATGGCGTATTTGCTGAAAGGGTACCAGTCCCTTAACGTGGTAAAGGAATGGATGGCATCCCGGTAGTTTCCTTCTCTGTAATCTGATGTTCCCTCATTCACAAGGGTTTCTGCACTTTTTTCCATTTCCCGATCAGGTTTGTTAAACCATGAACAACCCGCAAAGGAGAAAAAAAGAAAGGTGATCATTACAACAGAGGCAATTCTCATTTTACATCCTTCAAGTTCTCAATGAAGTGTTCGGCAGTCATGGCTGCAATGGCCCCATCCCCCACAGCGGTTGTGATCTGTTTCAGGGGAGTGGTTCTTACATCTCCCACAGCATAGACACCCGGGACAGATGTTTCCATGTGGGGGTCGGCAAAGACAAACCCCCCTTCATCCATTTTAACACTGTCTTTCACATAAGAGGTGTTGGGGGTTGTTCCCACCCAGATAAAACAGCCATCTGCCTTGATGGTGCTTTGGGCCTGGGTCTTTACATTTTTCACATGGACATTTTCAACACTGAAAAGACCATCCATCCCCGTTACAACGGAATCCCATATCATTTCAATCTTATCGTTTTTCAGAGCCCGTTCCTGGAGCACTTTGGCGGCCCTCAGTTCGTCCCGTCGGTGTATCAGATACACCTTGGTGGCAAATTTGGTCAGATAAATGGCTTCTTGAACCGCCGTATCCCCGCCCCCCACCGCCACAAGAACCTTATCACGGAAAAAGGGTGCGTCACAGGTGGCACAAAAAGAGACCCCTTTTCCCATGAATTTGGCTTCCCCCACATCAAGCTTTCTGGGAGATGCCCCAGAGGCAATGATAACCGTGTGGGCGGTGACTGTTTTGCCACTGCCAAGGTGAATTATCTTTTCATCCTTGGAAAGTGTCATGGCGGTAATTTCTTCGGATTCAATGGTGAGGCCAAGATTTTTGGCCTGGGTAACCATTTTTTCCCCCAGATCATACCCTGTAATGCCCTCTGGGAACCCTGGATAGTTTTCCACCCAGTCCGTCACGATCACCTGGCCACCGGGAGCCGCTTTTTCAAACAATACGACATTGAGCCTTGCCCTTGCCGCATACATTCCAGCGGTGAGCCCGGCAGGCCCTCCGCCGATGATAATTACATCATAATCTGTGTTGGCCATTATCCCTCCTGGAGAATACCCTTGATTGTTTCTTCAAGTTTTCCCTTGGCCACCATGCCGGTGATTTGTTCTGCCACTTCGCCATTTTTAAAGAAAATCAGGGTGGGGATGGCCTTGATGCCGTATTTGCTGGGGGTGAGGGGATTTTCATCCACGTTGACTTTGACAAAATTCATTTTTTCGCCATAAACCCCTTCCAACTCCTCCACAATGGGGCCAATAGCCCGGCAGGGACCACACCAAGGGGCCCAGAAATCCACCATTACGGGATTGTCTGACTTTAGAACTGCCTTTTCAAAAGAATCATCGTCTATTTCAACTATATTTTCTGCCATCTACCTGTCTCCTTGTTTGGGTTATAAAAAAACTGGGGGATTGGTTCCTATCTTTATTCATGCCGGACAATTGGTGGTGCAATGGGTGAAACATAGAATCTTAATCTTTAATCTTTAATCTTTAATATATTCTATATTTTTGACAACAGCGAGGCATAATGGTAAATCTCAACGTGAGCTACCCAAGTTTAAAAACCTTGGGCTTCCCGGTTCATAGACTCTGATTACTACCAGACGCCTCTCCGGGTTTCTATTTAACGTCCGCCTTAGGCTCCCGAACCGGACAACATTTTTAATCATTTATTAGCACATCTTTAAGAACAGCTAAAGCTGAAACTTATATCCCAAAGCTAAACCATTGGGTTTTATGGCCTAAAGGCCGGAATATAAGTGCCCATAATGCAAGCCTTACCCCACCCAAAAGTGGCCGATTTTAGGATCATTCCAAAAACTGTCAGTAAATATAGGGTTTTGGTTTTAATTTGTCAATGTCAACCATCCATGAGCTAAAGAGTAAGGATTTTTTTTGGTATCTTAAGTTTTATTAGAAAATAAAGCTTCCGGGCAACCTCAGCAGAGCCCCCCCGATGGGTAATAGGAACCGGCCAATTGTGCCGTCTACGGTTCCGGCCGGGCCCATTGCCCTTCGGGGGGGCGGCATAATACCATTTTCCATATTCGTTGTGCCCGATAGGGCATGGGTGTTTTATATGAAAATGAAGTGTCCAAGCAGCCTCAGCAGAGCCCCCTCCGATGGGTAATAGGAACCGGCCAATTGGGCTGTCTAACAGTCCCGGGCCGGGCCCATTGCCCGTCGGAGGGGGCGGCATGATATCATTTTCAATATTCGTTGTGTCCGGCAGGACATGCCCGTTTATATGAAAGAGTAGGCGTATCTAACATTCTTTCACACTTCGTTGTGGGCAGACCAAGGCCAGAATACGGTCTGCCCGTGGCAGTTATTGGGTATCCTATTCAAATTTCGGGGTAAAATTATGTAATGTTAATAAATTATTTTATAATTTGCTGTATTTACTGGGCCTAAAAAATCAATTTTTAGAGTTAAACGGCGTTTTCCCCGAAATTTGAATAGGATACGTTATTGGGGATTTCAGGTGCAGATAATCAGGGGGTGATGACGACAATAACAGATGTCTGACCCCGTCAATCTCAATTTAGGTTCGAGAGTTTGCCTAACATAAAAAAACGCAGAGGAGAGGATTAAAATAATGGGTAAGAAATTAAAGATTGGCGCATTAATATCGGGGGGAGGAACCAATCTTCAGGCCATCATTGATGCCTGTTCAACGGGCAGTATTGATGCAACATTGTTGTTCACCGGATCTGATACACCGGGAGTCAAGGGGCTTGCTCGAGCCAGGAGTGCGGGCATTGATACTTTTGTGGTGGATTATGGAGAAATTATCAGAAAACTAAAAAAAGAGCCTGGAACCCTGGCATTGCCTGAAGATTTTGACCTGGAAGCCGTTCGAAGTCGCCAGACGCTTTTTCCTGCCCCGGCAGACAGTGAAAAGATCCGTATGTTTCTGCGATCCCGGGCCATTGCCGAAAAGGCACTTCTGGATTACATCCGTCCCTATGACATTGATTTACTGGTGCTGGCAGGATTCATGCGTACCCTGACCCCCTATTTCATTGATCGCATGAACACGGTGCCGGGCAAATGGAAAATTATGAATATTCATCCGGCTCTCCTGCCCTCATTTCCTGGAACCGACGGGTATGGGGATACCTTTCGTTATGGGTGCAAGGTGGGGGGCTGCACCGTTCATTTCATTGATTATGGAGAGGACACAGGTCCCATCATTGGTCAGCGTGCCTTTCAGATAACCGACGAGGATACCCTGGAAAGCATTAAGAAAAAAGGACTGAGCCTGGAGTGGGAACTTTATCCGGAATGTATCCAGAAATTTGCTGAAAATAAAATTTAAATGTTAAGTACCCATGCATATGTTTTTCGGTATTCCACAGAGATATACCGTTGATATTTATGGATTTTATTTTTAGGAATATATACTCGGGTACTTAATGGATCACCTTGAGCATCAAGGGGATGGCCGTCATGGTGCCGATGGTGCTTCCAAGATTGGTGAACACCACCACAAGCAGGATTCGTGTTACATTGTTTCGCCAGAATCCTTTTATGGAGAGAATATCAGTGGGGATGGACTCCAGATCCCTTACCTTGGGTTTTCTGGACACGGCTTCCACAAGACCTGATACCCAGCCTGCTGCTATCATGGGATTCAGGGAGGTTAATGGGGCGGCCACAATGGCGGAGATAATGGTATAAGGATGGGCCAGGGCCACAATGGCCCCGATGCCAGCAAAAATTCCATTGGCCGCAATCCACAGCCATATCATGTCTGTCCCAGCTTCAGCACCCTTCATGAAAAACCCCAGGGCCATGAGTGCAATAATGGCACCTGGAATCAACCATTTTAAAACTTTGCCTAATTTTCCTGCCGGAGGGATGTCGGTGAGTGAATCTGTATCTATGGGGGTTGCCAGGGCCAGATGTTTCTTTATGCCTGGGACATGTCCGGCCCCCACCACGGCAACAATGTGATCCCCTGGGGCAGTGCTGATTTTGGCTGCAAGGAATTGATCCCGCTCTGCAATGAGAACCTTTTCCATGATGGGATGGGATTTTTTCACGTCGGCCAGCAGGGTTTGGAGAAGATCTTCTTGTTTCATCTGCTCAATCTCCTCCTCGGTGATCTCATCGGAACTGCCCATGGAGAGCATGAGCTGAAACATCAGCTTTAATTTTTCCCAAAGTCCCATGCTTCGCCATACCCGGGTCAGGGTCACCTGGATCTCCCGGTCTGCGGGAATAAGGGTTGCCCCTTCTTCCTTTGCGGCCTCAACGGCATTAATCATCTCCTGTCCTGGTTTGATGTCAAATTTTTCTGCAATTTTTTTTTGAAAAGAGGCCAGCATCAGGTTCATTAACAGCAGCATAGCCTTTTTTTCTTTGATCACATTGACAATGTCCATGTTTCGCCAGTTGTCGTTGTCCTGGATGGATTTTAGTCTGGAATTACAGAGCTCCACACACACGGTGTCCGGCTTTTCTTCATGGATAATCTCCTTGACAAGCCTGGCGCTTTCCCGGGAGACATGGGCAGTGCCGATGAGGGTAATTTTTTTGCCGTTAAAGGAAATTCTGTCAATCATATTTTCTTTATTCTGCTCATTTGCTTCCATTAAAAATCCATATCCTTGGGATGAAAAACGTTGTTTATAAAAAAACCTGACCATTGAGTATAACCATTTTTGAAGCCATGACAACTGAAATCAGTAGAAATGTTTGACCCGCATTGATTTCTCTGGTATCAGATAAGTATGAAATCAATAGACGAACAAATACTGAGAACCACCAAAGAAATTGTGGTTAAATTCATTGAGATGGGACGGCTTTCCCCCACCAGCATCCATGAGTCCTTTGCGGATCTTCACCGGACAGTGTCAGAGACCGTTAAAGGTGCGTTAAAGGAAGACTCTGTGCCACCGGAATCACAGGAGTAGGGCAGGGCAGCCTTGTCTTGCCCTGGGATGGCTGATTTTGTGAGCACGTGATCTCACTGATTTGGCAGATATTCCTGGAGTTTTTCACACCAAACAGATCAATGAAAAATCCCTGGATCAATGGGCCTCGGCCCAGTTGTTCCCGGCATCAATGTTGACCTTCAGGGGAACCTTGAGATCAAACACGTTCTCCATCACCTCCTGTGCAAGGCCCATAAGGGCTTCTAACTCTTTTTCCGGCACCTCAAAAAGAATTTCATCGTGTACGGATAAAAGCATTCTTGATGCCATCTTTTTTTCTGTCAACGCTTTTTCCATCTTGATCATGGCAAGCTTGATCAGATCTGCGGCACTGCCCTGGATGGGGGTGTTGATGGCCATTCTTTCTGCAAATCCCCGCATGTTGGCATTGGCTGCATTGATGTCGTCCAGCCGTCTTTTCCTCCCCAGAAGCGTTACCACTTCTCCGGTTTCCCGGGCCATGGCAATGGTGGCGTCGATGTAGGTCTTGACCCCGGCATAGCGCTCAAAGTAATTATCAATGTATGTTTGTGCCATTTTTCGGCTGATCTCCAGCTCTTTTCCCAGCTTAAATGCCCCCATACCGTAAACAATACCAAAATTAATGGCCTTGGCCTGGCGACGCAGCTCCGGAGTGATAAATCCCGGCAGCGTATTGAACACCTCTGCTGCCGTGCGGGTGTGGATATCTTCATCATGGGTAAAGGCATCAATTAAAATGGCATCTTCGGCGCAATGGGCCAGGATACGCAACTCAATCTGGGAGTAGTCCGCTGCCACCAGTACATGTCCTTCGTCTGGAATAAACGAGGCTCTGATCTCTTTGCCCTCCGGGGTGCGGATGGGGATGTTCTGGAGATTGGGGTCGGAACTGCTCAGCCGTCCTGTGGCGGTGATGCTCTGGTTAAACGAGGTGTGTATCCGGTGGGTCTCTGGGTGAACCAGCAGCTGTAATGCATCGGTATAGGTGGATTTGAGCTTGCCAAGGGAACGATAGCGCAATATCAAGGCAGGAAGTTCGTGGGATTGGGCAAGTTTTGTCAATACGTCAATATCCGTTGAATAACCCGTCTTTTTTTTGGTTTTTTTCTGGGTGGGCAGTTTGAGTTTTTCAAAAAGAATGGTGCCCAATTGCTGGGATGAGTTGACATTGAACCGTTCGCCAGCAAGAGAAAATATCTCCTCCTCAATGATGGACAGCTCCTGTTCAAAGTTTTTGGACAGATCGGATAATTTCTCTATATCCACCCGGATACCATTCATTTCCATGCGGGCCAGCACCGGCACCAGGGGCATCTCAATTTCTTGCATCAGAGCATCAAGCCCGTTTTTCCGGATACGTTCTTCCAAAATGTGGTATGCCAGAAGGGTTATGTCTGCATCCTCTGCCGCATAGTCCACTGCCTTTTCAATTTCCACCTCATTAAAGGTTATTTTATTTTTTCCCTTGCCCACAATGTCTTCGTATTTGATTGTTTTATGGCCCAACAGATCCAGGGCAATCTGATCCAGGCTGTGGCCCCGGTGGGAGGGGTTGAGCAGGTGGGAGGCAATCATGGTATCAAAGACCATGCCCTGCATGGCAATGCCACACCGGGAAAGCACAATGTAATCATATTTTATGTTTTGCCCCACCTTTGGTATGGCTGCGTCTTCCAGGATGGGTTTGATAAGATCCAGGACTGCCTGGTGATCTGGTTGTTCAAATTTTTCATTGCCAAAGGCCACATGCCCCACGGGGATATAATATGCTTTATGAGGCTCATGGGCAAAAGAGATACCCACAAGTTCCGCACGCATGGGGTGTTTAGAGGTGGTCTCAGTATCAATGGCAAAGATGTCAGCCTTTTTGAGGCGGTTCAGTTGCTGTTTGATTTTTTTAAGATCTGTGAGACAGACATAGGTCTTTTCCATGGGTTCAGGTTCCGGGGTGAACTCCTTTTGAAGTTGCCTGAACTCAAGGGCCTGGAACAGGGAAGAAAGGGCATCTTTGTCCGGAGCAACGGCTTTAAATTTTTCAATTTCAAAAGGGATTTTCACGTGTTGATCAATGGCCACCAGACGTCGGCTTAAAAAAGCCTGTTCCTTGTTATCAGAGAGTTTTTTATGAAGGGCTTTTTTGCCCTTAAGCTCATCTAAATGATCATAGATTCCCTGGACACTGCCATGGGCTTCCAACAGCTTCATGGCTGTTTTGGGCCCCACTCCGGGAACTCCGGGGATATTATCTGCGGTATCTCCTGCCAACCCCAACATATCAATGATCTGGGTGGGGGTGAGGTTGAAGTCAGCCTGGATACTTGCCCTGTCAATGGTTTTATCCTTCATAGGGTCGTAGATGACGCAGTGATCGGTGACCAGCTGCATGA
>Ga0307929_1001779_pt1 | contig 15271 bp, 10 predicted proteins | sample AceLakmetage1330_FD_203160 | JGI IMG/M metagenome (GOLD analysis project Ga0307929, IMG submission 203160) | Saline water microbial communities from Ace Lake, Antarctica - #1330 | ecosystem: Environmental > Aquatic > Non-marine Saline and Alkaline > Saline | place: Antarctica: Ace Lake...
CGTAGAGAAGAGCGCACGTAAGCACGCCATGCCGGCTTTTCATGATGTGTTTGAGATCAAGGCGGCAGAGCTCAAGGATGATTCCACAGCCCGTGGTGCCGCCGCTTGGGCCGACGCGGTGCTGCAACGAGGGGTTACCGGATGAAGTCGCACGCGCACCCCCCCATGGCCGTCATAGAGTTAGGCACCACATCCATCCGCATGGTGGTTGGAGAGGTGTCGGCGGCGGGTTCCGTTCATCGACTGGATGAACTTGAGCATTCGGTATCACTGGGAAGTGACACGCTGGCAACAGGCAGCATCAGGCAGGAAACCACGGAGCGCTGTGTTGTAGCGATGCGCCGCTTCCGCGAGGTGCTGGCAGAGTACGGCGTTGAGGAGCGGCATGTTCGAGTTGTTGCCACCAGTGCGGTTCGCGAAGCCGACAACAGTGAACGTTTCCGGGATCGTCTTCTTGTTGCCTCAGGGTTTGAGATTGAGATCCTCGACGAGGCCGAAGTCAGCCGTCTCACCTATCGGGCAGTGCAGCCGCAACTACAGAAGCAACCCTTCTTCCGCAAGTCGGACGTATTGGTCGTGGAGGTCGGCGGCGGCAGCACCGAGACATTACTGTTTCGTAAAGGGAGAGTCCTCACCTCCCACCTTTACCGTCTTGGCGCACTCCGCCTTCGCGCCTTGGTGCAGGCTGAGGACACCCCCGCGGATCAACACATGGCGTTGATGCGTGCTGAAATGGGCGAGATTCTGGCCCAGATGAGCGGCAATCTTGGAACCCCCAACTCCTTGCAAATGGTATTGTTGGGCTCCGATGCACGTTTTGCCCGCAAAGCAATTGAGGGCTCCAGTGACCGGCTCGCACTCTGTGAGGTGCGCATGAGCGCACTCAGCAAGCTTACCCGGAAGATTGTCGATCAAACTGTGGATGATTTGGTCAGGGAGTACCGGTTGACCTATACCGATGCCGAGACGCTCGGCCCATCTCTGCTGATAGCAACAACTCTCGCAGAGTCGCTCAAGCTGAAACATGTTCATGTGGCGGACGTTTCTTTGCGTACGGGAATTCTTATAGAGATGGCCACCGGAGAGCAGTGGACCGCCGGGTATCGTCGGCAGGTCATCAACTCCGCCAAAACCCTTGCTCGCAAGCATGGTGTCGATATGCGACATGCGAACCACGTGGCCTCCGTCGGACTTCAGATCCTTGAGTGCCTACGAAGTCGCTTTACCATCACGGCCCGCGAGGAAGTAATCTTCCATGTTGCAGCACTGCTGCACGAAGTCGGCAATGCTATCAATACGGCCAGTCATCACAAGCACTCCCGGTATATCATTCTTAACAGCGATATCTTTGGTCTTGGTCGCCGTGATATTGCGGTTGCTGCCCTGATTGCGCGCTACCACCGGAGCGCTCAACCGAAGCCAAGCCACTCAGATTATATGGCGATGGATCATGTCAGTCGAATTGCCGTGACCAAGCTGGCAGCGGTGCTACGGCTGGCCAACTCGCTCGACCGCCTTCACACAAAACGACCGCTTAAATTCGACATGCGGCTCCAGGAAAAGCGATTTATAATTGAATTTTCCGAAAGTCTGGATTTGACTCTCCTCTGGAGACGGGTTCGGGATCGTTCAGGCCTGTTTGAGGACATTTTTGGAAAAACGGTTGTCTTACAACGCAGGGAAAAATAGTTTTATGGCTGATAAATCCAATCGTTTCGTCAATCGTGAGTTAAGCTGGCTTGAGTTCAATCAACGGGTGCTTGATGAGGCGGCTTGTAAGGATGTGCCGCTCATGGACAGGCTTTTCTTTCTGACGATCACGGCCTCGAATCTTGATGAGTTCTTCATGGTTCGTGTTGGGGGGCTTGAGTTGATGCGAAAAGCGGGGGGGCGCAAGCGTGACATTGCTGGGATGACTCCTTATCAACAGCTTACCCAGATCTCCGCTAGAGTGAGCCGCATGGTGTCCGATCAGTATGCGTTGTTTCACGATATGGTGCTCCCCGAGTTGGCTATCGCGGGGATAAAGCTGGCGAGTTTCGACACGTTGACTGTCAATGCGCGATCTCAGGTGCACAGCACCTTTACGGATGAAATTCTGCCGATCCTCTCGCCAATGTTTCTGGATCAGAGTGGGCCGATTCCACTGTTGCATAATCTCGATCTCTACGTGGCCGCGCAGCTTGCTTCACCGGATGACAGCAGTGCGTACGATTATGCTGTTGTACCAATCGGCCGCAACCTTGCCCGCCTGTGGCCGATAGCCGAACAGGAATCGGGGCATGCTTTCGTGCTCATTGAAGATCTGGTGATCAGCCATATTGGTGAACTGTTTCCTGGACGACAGGTGCTGTCGACGGCACCCTTTCGCGTTTCGCGTAATGCCGACATGGCAGTGCAGGAGGAGTTTTCTGACGATCTTTCCCAAGAGATGGAAGCGGTGCTTCTGCAGCGTCGAACTAGTGGTTGTGTCCGCCTTGAGGTGGGCACAAACTTCTCCCGTCCATTGGTTGCGTTCCTGCGCGAGCGCCTCGGGGTTCCCAAGGGCGGCGTTGTGCAGGTGAACGGCCCTGTTGATCTTACCGGGTTACGCGCTTTGATGAAATTGGATGGCTATGCCGATCTCCATGCCGCCGCTTGGCCGCCGCAGCCCTCGGCGGACATTGACCCCAAGACAGATCTCTTTTCGCAGATAGAGAAACGCGACATACTGCTCTCTTTTCCGTTTGAGAGCTTCGACCCCATTGTGCGTTTTGTTTCGGAAGCTGCCGACGATCCAGATGTTCTGGCTATCAAACAGATTCTCTACCGAACCAGTCCGGACAGCCCCATCATTCAGGCCCTGCTGCGTGCCGCAGATAATGGCAAGTATGTGACCGTCATTGTAGAACTGAAGGCTCGCTTCGATGAAGCGCGAAACATTGCCTGGGCACGAGAGCTTGAAACGGCCGGAGTCCAGGTCATCTACGGAGTCAAACACCTAAAGACTCACGGCAAGATTTGCATGGTGGTTCGCCGTGAACGTGAAGGCGTCGTTCGGTACGTCCACTTTGGTACCGGAAACTACAACGATAAGACAGCTAGGCTCTATACGGATGTCGGTCTGCTCACGCGTGACACCGAGCTTGGCTCCGATGCATCCGCTTTCTTCAATGCGATCACGGGTCGCTCCGAGCCACGCCCCTATCGGTGTCTTGAACAGTCTCCCTTGCGATTGCGCGATCGCCTCCTTGAGTTGATAGCCGATGAAGCCGCGCGAGCGAAACAGGGACATCGTGCGCGCATTATGGCCAAGATGAACTCGCTGGCCGACCCCGTCCTGATTGAAGCGCTATACATGGCATCACAGGCTGGTGTTGAGATCCTGCTGAATGTCCGCGGCATCTGCTGCCTACGCCCCGGCGTAAAAGGGCTCAGTGAAAACATTCGCGTGGTTAGTATTATTGACCGTTTCCTTGAGCATAGCCGAATCGTCTGCTTTCACCATGGCGGCTCCAAGCTCACGTTCATATCCAGTGCCGATTGGATGCCACGGAATTTGGATAAACGGGTTGAACTTTTGATTCCTATCCGGGATAAGGCCTGTAAAAACAAGCTAATTTCGATCCTGAAGACTTGTTTCAGCGATAAGGTGAAGGCTAGAAACATCCTTGCCGATGGCGGCTACGAACCGGTGTCGACCGGGAAGAAGGACAGTGCAGTGCGTTGCCAGGAAATGTTGTTTCTTGCTGCGCAGGAAACCCGTCAACAGGCTGAGCGGGTTCGACTCACCTCATTTGAGCCGCACCTCCCACCAGCTCAATAGAGTCATGTAATAGGTTTGCAACACCAAGGGTCATCCCGAGCGAAGTCGAGGGATCTCCACATCGTGAGCGGACAAGATTCCTCGACTTCACTCGGAATGACAAGGGTTTTTACAAATGCAAATATGATGCATGACACTAGGGAAGGCCCGTGAAATACGCTCCCCCCATTATTAGCAGCGCTGTTGCCGCGCAGCAGATCATCGCGGTTCAGTATCGCATCATGACGAACAATGCCGCAGTAGCGCTTAAACGGCCCGACCCCACGTCCGTTCACGATATGCGCGTGGCCATGAATCGGCTTCGCGCCGCGTTGGGTCTCTTTCAGCCCTTGCTTGCTGGTGAAGAGGTCGAGTCCATTGCGAGGTTGCTGGGTGATGTCCGCACGGTATTCGGTCCTGCGCGAGATGCACAACTGTGGGTCGAGTTTCTGAACCGTCTTCTGCGGGAAAAGAGCATTTCCAATCCCTCGCAGTTGCAGCAGTACGTTCGGGATGAAACAATAAAGATGGAGCAGGTTATGGTGGACCTGCAGGAAGACTTTCCACATGATACATTCGAGGCGGTGTGCCACAATCTGAGGGTTCTGATAGAGAGAGACTTTCCGCGGTTTTCAAATACGTCATCGACTTGTTTTGCCCTGTTTTCAGCCGGTCGGATCAAGAAGTGCTTCAGCTCAACTCTGGATGAGCCCGACGACACGAGAGCCATGTCTGCGGAGGAGATGCATCAAGTCAGGAAGCGCTGTAAGCGTCTGCGCTACTGGGCTGAGTTTGCTGCACCAGTTTTGGACAACCTGATTTCCGAGCTGGTGCTTCGAGCAAAGACGGTGACCAGCGCATTCGGCGCTGTTCATGATCTCGATGTAGAACGTCAACTGTTGAAGCTGTCCGATTTCAAGAACCGCGCCATCGTCCGTGATGCCCTTCACAAAGCCCGCAAGACTGCTTGCCACGATGCCGAGAAAGCTTGGGGAAAGCTGCGCAAGCGGTCATTTGCCAGAACGATCCAAGACGATCTCACCCGCCCTCTGTTGTGTGCTGCGATTAGGCATGACGACGTAGCTGGAGACACCAAATCTCAAAGAAGCGAAAAACTTAAATGAGGGCTTGTATTCAGCCAAAGATGGCATACGGTTCCTACTAAGGGATAATTATTGATTGAGTCTCTACTTGAGAAATCATGGCAAAACACGAGGCAATCCATTGACCGAATTTGCGAACGTGTGTCGGCAAGAAATCAACAAAACAGTAGCGGGAGACAACGATGGCAGCATGGACGTGTGGGCTGTGTTCTTATACCTACGATGAGCAGATGGAGTCGGTTAAGTGGGCGGATCTCCCAGATGACTGGGTATGTCCGGTATGCGGGTCGTCTAAATCGGCATTCGTGCCGGTCGAGAAAACGGGTGTAGCGGAAGCGCCGCCTGTCGTTTCGCCCGAGCCGTCGGCATCTGTCAGCTATCAATGTTCCCTTTGCGCGTTCGTCTATGATGAATCGAAGGAAGCGGTTTGTTGGTCAGATCTCCCTGACGATTGGACGTGCCCCGTTTGCGGATCCGGCAAAGGCAGCTTTGTGCTTATAGCATCCGCAGCCATGTCCGTTTCAGCTTCGCCACCTGTGTCGGGTACCGCGGACCCCAACTATTTGGCCGAGTGGCGCCGCCCTGTCGATGAATTCGAAGGGGCCATGGCAGATATCCATCGCATAGCAGACACGGGCCACTCCGTTATCGAGCCTATGCGGACACGCCTGCCATCGTTCTCCTGGGACGAGATTCTGGTGCGGGGGGCACAGCTCAGCAAGCTTCCCCTTAACCGGAGTCAGCCCGTCAGTACCCGTACGGTTATCGGTTCTGCTGCTGCCATTCCTATGGAGCTCGAAACACCACTACTTGTCTCGCACATGTCTTTCGGTGCGCACTCCCGCGAGGCCAAGTTGGCCCTCGCGAAGGGCAGCGCTCAGGTGGGTGCCGGGATGTGCTCGGGTGAAGGAGGCGTTCTTCCTGAATGCCTCGCTGCTGCGCACCGATACATCTTTGAGTATGTGCCCAACAAGTACAGCGTCACAGATGAAACATTCCAGGGAGCTGCGGCTGTGGAAATCAAGATTGGCCAGTCGGCCAAGCCGGGTATGGGAGGCCACCTGCCGGGGCACAAGGTGACGGCAGAGATTGCGTCCGCCCGCGGCAAGCGTGAGGGACACGATATCATCAGCCCCTCGCATTTTCCTGACATCCGAACTCCTGATGAGCTGAAAGCGACCGTCGACAAACTTCGTGAACGGTCAGGAGGAAAGCCTATCGGTATCAAACTCGCGGCCGGCCACATCGAAGCTGACCTTGATGTCGCGCTATATGCCGGCGCCGATTTTATTACAATCGATGGTCGTGCCGGCGGGACGGGAGCCGCACCAAAAGTCGTAAAGAATGCAGCCTCGGTGCCGACACTGTTTGCCCTGGCCCGCGCTCGCGCGGTCCTGGATGACAGAGGCGCAGACCATGTATCGCTGATCATCACCGGAGGCCTGCGTGTTTCGTCCGACTTCGCCAAGGCATTGGCAATGGGCGCAGATGCGGTCGCTGTCGCCACCGCCGCCATGATGGCTGTGGGGTGTCAGCAATACCGCATTTGCGACAGTGGGAAATGCCCTCTCGGCATCGCCACGCAGGATCCTGCCTTGCGGGCGCGGCTTGATGTCGACAAATCCGCTGCTCGAGTGGCGAATTATTTTCGGGTCAGCACCGATGAACTCAAAGAGTTCGCTCGTTTAACTGGAAACGACAGTGTGCACGGCTTGTCGATGAGTGATCTGTGTACTACAAATTCCGAGATCTCGAACCATGTTGGTATCGAGCATGTGTAACCCAAACAGGAGGTAAGAGAATGGCAACAATGGATAATCTGGCAGAAGCATTTGCGGGTGAGAGTCAGGCAAACCGTAAGTATTTGGCTTTTGCAAAGAAAGCCGATGAAGATGGTATGCCTCAGGTTGCGAAGCTGTTTCGTGCCGCGGCGGAGGCAGAGACTATTCATGCGCACGCGCATCTGCGTGTCATGGGCGGAATCAAGACGACTGCCGAGAACCTGGAAGAAGCGGTTGAGGGTGAAGGTTTCGAGTTCCAGACCATGTACCCGAAGATGCTTGCCGAAGCTCAGGATGAGGGAATGAAACCCGCCGAGTTTTCATTCAAGAATGCATTGGCTGTTGAAGAGATCCATCACGGGCTTTACTCCAAGGCGCTGGCAGCGGTAAATGGCGGAAGCGATATGCCCGCAACCGGCATTTGCGTATGTCCGGTCTGTGGTAACACGGTCGAGGGCGGTGCTCCGGACATCTGTCCGATCTGTAATGTGCCCGGAAGCAAGTTTATCGAAATCGCCTGATTTCTTTTCCGACGGTCATTTCAAAGGCTTGCACAGGACACTTTGCAACGGCGACAGCTGTTGCATTTGTCTTGGCAGCCTGTCGGGCTTTGATCGACACACGCCAGTTGAGAAAGATTACCGTCCAGAGATATGACAACGGGTATTGTGCGAAAATCGAATTGGGAATCTATATTCAAAAAAATGCACAGTATGAACTTTTTATTCTAATACACCGATTATTCAGAACGTTATAATTCTAGAAATGTGCACTTGGCGATGTGTCTATGCTCATAACAGAATTAGGACTCTGTAACGAAAGGTGATTATATGTATGTCTTGAGGTCGTCTGACTATCGCCCATTTCTCTTCAGCGGCATTGGTTTTCTTTTTGCCTTCTCGAGTGTATTTGCGGACAACGCAACCAATAGCGCAGCCTCTGGGGATCTGAATCTTCCAGCAATGGTTGTCACGGCCACCCGGGACGAACGTCTATGGAAGGATGCACCATGCTCCTCCAGCATTCTGGGTGCCGAAGTGCTGCGTATTGAGAAATCAGTGAGGACGGTTCCCGAGGCTCTCATGGATGAACCCGGCACGATGGTTCAGAAGACGGGCCACGGGCAGGGCTCCCCCTATATCCGGGGCTTCACCAGCCAGCGCAACCTGCTCATGATTGACGGTGTACGCCTCAATAATTCAGTATTTCGCGAAGGTCCCAATCAGTACTGGAACACGGTTGATGCGCTTAGTCTGCACCAAATCGAACTCGTCCGAGGGCCTTTTTCATCCCTGTACGGTAGTGATGCCATTGGGGGTACGGTCAATGGTCTAACCCGTGGTGCTCGGGACCTAAGGACAGGAAGCAACTGGGATCGCAATCTCTACTACCGATACAGCAGTGCGGAGGATTCTCACATTGCGCGAGCGGAGTCGATTGGCCGATTGACAGACGCTCTTACTTTGACGCTCGGATATTCTTACAAGGATTTCGGGGATCTCGAGGGAGGGCGTTCGGTTGGAACGCAGGAGAAGACTGGCTATGACGAACGCGACTGGGATGCAAAACTGGAGTACTTCTTCAATGATGACGCCTATCTTGTGTTCGCGCATCAGGGCGTTGATATTGATGACGCTTGGCGTACCCACAAGACCGTCTATGGTACAGATTGGGAGGGACTTTCCGTTGGTAGCGAACTTCGGCGTGTTCTCGATCAGGATCGGGACTTAAGCTATTTGCAGTATCATCAGTACAACGCAGATGGCTTTGCCGAGGAAATCCATGCCGGGCTCTCTCTCAACACGCAATCAGAGGAGCGGGATCGCCTGCGAACACGGGATCGGCATGATGTTCTGGGATTCGATGTGGATACCTACGGTGCATTCTTTTCTTTGAAATCTCCCTCTCCGGTCGGCACACTGATTTATGGAGTGGAAGTCTATCACGATGAAATTGATTCCTTCAAACGATCGCTAAATCCGGATGGTTCTGTGAGCAGCACTGCGATCCAAGGGCCTGTTGGTGACGATGCAACGTATGACACGCTCGGTATCTATTTTCAGGATGAGATTTCTTTGGCGGAGCGACTTACACTTCTTTTGGGTGGCCGATATGAGTTCGCTCAAGCCGATGCCGATGCCGTCGAAGATCCTGTAACGGGCTCCCCTACCTCGGTATCGGGTGATTGGGGTGATTTTGTAGGAAGTGCTCGCATGCTCTATCATCTCGATGCGGAAAAAACGTGGAATGTTTTTGCGGGAGTGTCTCAGGGTTTTCGCGCCCCAAACTTGTCGGACCTGACGCGGCTTGATACCGCCCGAACGGATGAAATCGAGACACCGTCTCCTGACCTTGCCCCCGAGCACTTCGTGTCTGGTGAGGTTGGCATCAAGGCTGAGACGTCCACGCTGTCGGCTCAACTTGCCTATTTCTATACGGACATTGACGGCATGATTGTGAGAACGCCCACAGGGCGAACAATTGACGGTGATAACGAGGTCACGAAGAAGAATGGGGGGGATGGCTATATTCAGGGCGTTGAACTGGATGCGCGTTATCGCTTTTGGCGTGACCTGACACTGTTCGGCACCTTCACATGGATGGAGGGTAAGGTTGACACATACCCAACGTCAGAGGCCGCGCTTGCCACGGAAACCATCGACCGCCTAATGCCTCTCACAGGCAGGTTGGGGCTTCGTTGGGATCTGGATGATAAGGTCTGGGTGTCCGGGGGGTGTACTGTTGCGGCAAAGGCCGACAGGCTGTCCTCTCGGGATGAGTCCGACACGAGCCGCATTCCGCCGGGGGGAACACCAGGATATTCCGTCTATGACACCCGTGCCGGGTGGAACTACAGCGACAATTTCGCCCTGTCGGTTGCGGTTGAGAACATCACCGATGAAGACTACCGAATCCACGGGTCCGGCTTGAATGAATCAGGTCGGAATCTGATAATCTCAATTCAGTCTACGTTTTAGTTCCGCATTCCGAGCCTGCTCGTCTGTGGCGGGCCCCGTATTTCAATTCTACGTCTTTGGTGGGGCGAGGCTAATGGAATGATCAGAAAAGACGGGAGTTTCTGCCATAATACTCATAATTAATGCTTTTCTTGGGTACTCGCAGGGGGATAAGATTAAAATGCAATTAAGCCAACACCGCCACACAATGCTCAGGAGAAAAAATGAAGAAATATGTATGTAGTGTTTGTGGGTTCATTTACGATGAATCTACAGGAAATCCAGAATCAGGCGTTGCTCCTGGAACACGATGGGAAGATGTGCCAGAAGACTGGAGCTGCCCATTATGTGGTGCACCGAAAAGTGAGTTTCAAGAGCAAACTGTAGAGGATGTCACGACGACGCCTGAAGTATCGGTCAAAACCAACAGCACAGACGACGTGCGGGATTTGTCCTTTGGTGAACTGAGCGCGGTGTTTTCAAATCTCTCGAAAGGATGCGCCAAGCAGTACCGTCCAGAGGAATCCGATCTCTTTAACCAGCTTGCGGAATACTATCACGGCAAAGTCGAAGCGGTTGAAGAAACGGAATTGGGCGATCTGCTCACTCTGATTCAGCAGGATTTAGAGTCGAGCTATTCAACCGCAAATAGCATTGCTGCAAAGAACACTGACAGAGGATCTCTAAGAGCGCTTGTCTGGGGCGAAAAAGTAACCAAAACTCTATGTTCCCTAATGACCCGATACGAAAAGCAGCAGGAGGCACTATTAGCGGATACAAATGTTTACGTTTGTGACATTTGTGGCTTTGTGTTTGTCGGGGATGAAGCTCCTGACATTTGTCCCATCTGCAAAGTTCCTGGGACGAAAATTACAAAGATTCAAAGGAGTAAATAGAATGCACGCAGTTAGAAATGTTGGATTATGTACAAAAGATTGTCTGTGTCTGTATGTGTGTCCTACCGGCGCAACCGATACAGAAACAGGTCAAATAGACGCGGAAAAATGCATTGATGGATGCCGCCTATGTGTTGATGCTTGTCCGTCCCATGCAATTTCGCTTGTGCCTGATGCTTTTTCTCCTCAACAGAAAAAAATGGATGCGGTTAAGAATTCGCTCCTTTCATTGTCTGAAAGTAAGTCAAAGCAAGAAAAGCTTGCGGACACAATTTCACAGACAACGGATAATCCTATTCTACGGCAACTTGCCATGGCTCTCTGCAAATCGAATCGGCTCATGACTGAGGATCTGCTTCGCGAAGCGGGCTATATGCTGCCTCAGAGCGAGAACGCGCAGGCACTGATCCGGTCATTACTCGAATCGTCGCCGCAGGAGGATTTTCCAAGAGACGCCGCAGAAAAATTGTTAACAATTCTAAAAACCAACAATAATCAAAATAAGGATAACAACGACATGGAAGCATCAAAGACCTTGGACAACTTAATGGCGGCATTTACCGGAGAATCAGAAGCAAATCGAAAATATCTGGCATATGCGAAGAAGGCGGAGACGGACGGAAACCTGAATGCGGCCAAGTTATTTAAGGCAGCTTCTGACGCTGAGACCATTCATGCCCTGAAACATTTTGAAGTGGCTGGGAAAGTAAAATCAACCACTGAAAATCTGAAAGACGCGATTGCTGGTGAGACGCACGAATATAGCGAGATGTATCCTGACTTTGTCAAGCAGGCCGAAGCGGACGGCAATAAAGCTGCCGTTATGAGTTGCACATTTGCTATGAAAGCGGAAGAAGTTCATGCTCGGCTATACACCGAAGCGTTGGAAACGCTAGAGGAAACAGAGGAAGTGTTCTATTACCTTTGTCCTGTATGTGGCAATATAGAGAAAGTCACTCCCGAAAAGTGCCGCATCTGTGGCGTGCCTGGATCTAAGTTTATCAAATACTAGCGTACTTCTCGAACAGCAGTGTCCGGCTACACGGTGGCGAATGTGCGCGGTATCGCTCACCGTGTTGCTTGTAGGGTGGGCTTCCCCGATGAATATCGGGAAGCACGTCCTGCAAAGCCGCCATGCATAAATCAGTACGTGCATATCTCCGAGATGCACACCACGCACAGCGCGGTCTAAAACACACAAAGGGACTGTCCCTAATCGCTTACAGTAAGTGCATATCTCCGAGACGCCCACCGCACATCGTGCGGCCAGTCGGGGGATGGAGGGCACGTCTCCGACAATCCCTGCCGGAGTTCCCCACTCGGACCCCATCAATGGCGCACTATGGTTCAGGAACTCTATGACATAAAACTGAAAATACCCGGTGAAAAGAAAACCAAGCGGTGAGTAGCTGCTACAGATCTATTGGCAATTGAGGACGCGGCGGACAGGATGGCTTCAGCAGACTGCACGCACGGCTTCCCGCACGACGGGAATGACCGCGACGGCTCGGGACAGAATGCCTTACCTGTCCGCCCGACCCCTTATGATGGCTCAAAGGTACTTTGATCCTCGAGATCCAGTAAACCAGGTTGCCACTGCCGGGCACCACGAACAGGTTCCGCCACCGGCGACGCCGCCCCTCAGCTGCCCTTGATCCGCACAGGTTCTTACCCCCATAGAAGCAAGTAACCCCTCACGAAGCACCGTCTCAAAAAAAAGGTCTCAAAAGGGACGGGGACTTTCTTGTCTCAAAATAGATTCAGATTTACGGTTGACCTTTTCCTGGTACTCTGTCCCTGAAAATCTCTTACCATCATGACTGCTCGCTCTCTTCCTTGGTCTTGGCGATCACGTGGAGTTTCAGGTGGTAGGTGAGGAGGTGAACATCGGCATCACCAATACTTTGATTCTGTCTCGTTATTGTTGCGGGAAACTGTTTTTCGTTTTGCACCCATACCTCGGGCCATTGAACGGATGCTTCAACAAACCAGCCGGGATATAGCACGACCGACTGAATCTTAAATTTCCGACCTGTTGACTGTTCGAAGATGTCGGCAAGCCAGCGGTTTTGTGCTTTTGCCTGTATGATAGGGTCTCTATTTGGTTTGATGCCGTTGATAGAAACCTGCGCCCCATCGTATTTGATTGAGCAGCCGCCCTTGGCTGGTTTGCTGTGCGTTTTGGTTTCAATTGTATAGATGCCGGATGTGCCTATGACAACATGATCGACGTTAAATCCATCACCCGGGATGTCGTGCAACACCTGATAGCCATATTTTCGGAGTTCTTCCTCGAGAAATTGACCTACCGCACGCTCTCCAACTAACCCAAGATTAAGATTCTTAAACTGGGGGAGATGCTTTCGAAAACTCAGCAGTAGCCAGAGGATGGAAGCCAACAACAAGACAGTCATAAACATTGGGGTTACTGGAAGTTTGAAAACGGCCAATTCCCATGCATAGATGGCCACGGACATTGTCACAATCACGGCACAGAGTGGTCGTAATAGTTTGTTCTGCCAAAGCTCCTCAATTTCCATACGAATAGATTGCCCTGCTTGGCGAACCGGAAGGTTCTTGATCGGGCTTTTTGTTGCTCGTTTCTTCGACATGCATCTCCTAGTAATTCATCTTAACGGATTGTGGTTGATTGACTAAACAGCGTTGACTCCCCAGAGGCTATATCACCGAATTCGGATAGCTTGCGATCTCCGGCTTCACAATACCACGCTAAACGAGGTAGATCCTATACCTGCCAACCTACTGATACACTCTTCTCATGAGTTTTTTGAATATTTTGGTGTCAACATAGCGGTACGATTGTGGTGCTCTCGCCTCTGTGTCGACAGACTCGAGCTTGATTGGACGACGAAACCGCTGAGAAGCTTCGATAACCATTACAACAGAGATCCCGGTGTTGGCGTAGTACGCAGCGAATGCTTTGTGTTCTATGCCACCAGTACCATTGAAACGCTTCCATGCTTCCTCTGGTGATGTTTCAATAACTTCCGCCACGGAGAAGTATCCAACCACCCGCCTTACCGGGCTTGTAGCGTACAGAAGGACGTGGCGGATATGCCGGGGAATGTTTTTCTTGCGGAATTCAACCTTTTTCTTTCCCTCAAGAATGGCCTCAGCATATTGCGGGTGTATTGAGAGAAGTATGATATCTGTCTTATCGGTACTAGCCATGAATCTCACCTCCCAAGCCGAGAAGCTTCTCCATTTGATTCGCGTTTACCGTTTGTTGCGTCACAAGGTTTGCACCGTCTACTATGCCCTCTGCACGGAGGCTTGAGAAGGAAACTGATCTATGGATCAATCGGACGTTGTCGAAGGTGAATACGTGAACCATTCCCTTTGCGTCGGCAGTCTGCTGCAGCATGGACTCATCGAGCACTCCCTGTCGCGAAAACTCGACAAGAGCCTGCTCAACAGAGACAACCTTGCTGCACGTGCAACGTGCAGCAGCTCGCACAGAACCCGCGCCTCCCCTTGATCCAGATACATAGAAGAACAACGGCATCCCTTGACGAATCTTCGATGCGCCTCTTGGATTTCTGAAATAGGCGCGTTCAAGCAGAGTCTTAACGGTCACTGTCGCGTATAGATCAAGCCGCATCTGGCCATTGACTGCATTGAGGAGATCTTCTGCAAAGTCCTCTTTGATCGGAACAATGATCCCTTCTCGACCGGAAGGAAGCAGGAGTCCTGGAGAAATCATCGTTTCGAAGTCAAAGAGGGAGAACGTATGAGATACATCGGCGCTCTCTTTGAGAACAACCCCTGTATGCTGCAATTCCGCGTACGTTGGCATCTTGTTTGGCAAATCCAAACTGGTGCACTGCTGAAACTCACGGATACTCCTGTTCCATGATGAAGAAGTGAGCACTTGGCGACAGGCTGGTTTGACAAGCCGGTAGTCTTGGTCAATCTGCTCGGTTGGACGGAATCCGCGGCTGATTGCCAACATGCGAGTGTGGCTTTGATCGGGCCGAATAAAGAGTTCGATCAGGCTAATTCTTGCCCCGGGAGTTCGCAGGCAGCATTGACAGAGCAGGTGCTCCGCGATGGTGCGATGCCCTGGCACGGTCTCATCAATGTAGATATGGGCTTCTTCATTGCACGAGACGTTCGTTCCAGGCTCATAGAGCAACACTCCACTGAGGACCCCGGCAGCGAATCCCAGCATACCATCTCGCCCACGAGCAGGCGCATCACATTCGACAATCCGCCTTATCTTCGCTTTGTCTACGCCTAGCGCGTTCAGGAAAGTACGGACCTTGTCTCCGTCGCCTTGTCCTGCCTGCGTGAACCGAATACTGGTGGCCCCAACTCCGAGGGCAACCATGTCTCCATCAATCGTCTCCTCATCTTGTTCAAAATCTGAGGGGCTGCGAATATCAAGTTGGTATCGAGAATACAGAGCATCGCCTGCCCGCAGAATCGCGCGTTCACCTGTTACAAACGTACCCACGTTGGATGCGATGCAATGAGCCAAATGTCGTAGATCAGACTCATCCATCTGGGCTGCTTTTCGGCTCTTCTCCCGCTCGGGAAACACTATCGGGCGCAGTTCAGATACCAGAAGCAAGAGATCTTGTTCTTCACGCGAAGGCAGGGCGGGTAACTTCCTCACGAATGCCAGAAGTGGATCGTCTTTGCCTTTCGATGTTCTTTCAAGCTCCCTCACCATTTCTTCCGTTCGCAAAAGTTTGATCTGTCCCGTACATGTAGCCTCCACGAGTTT